>ERZ780208.1795-NODE-1795-length-16363-cov-3.158082_pt1 | contig 16363 bp, 18 predicted proteins | sample MGYA00511167_ERZ780208 | MGnify/ENA primary metagenome ERZ780208 (study PRJEB29588, sample SAMEA2159202) | human gut metagenome | biome: human gut; feature: human-associated habitat; material: faeces | place: Denmark | collected 2008/2010 ... | reverse complement strand
GTCTCTGAAAGACATGGGTGCCGACGGTGCTGCCGGCACTCTGCTCCCGCCGGCCACGGCTGCAATGTCATCAGCCGTCAGATTAGCCACATTACCGCTACGTTGTGCTACGTCGATTACGTCGAAGATGGGGCGCAGGTGCGGGTTGGCCACGGCAAATCGGTTGGCCACAAATTCGTTGCTGTGCACCAGGCCCTGAGGTTGATCCCAGTCGCCTGATGGGGTGAAGCCGCCGGTGTAGAAGTTGCCGATGGCTCCCTTGACGGCTGCGAAAGCTGTTTCGATGGCGGCAATCTTGGCCAATGCCCCCAGTGCCTTTACGAAGTTAAGGCCAATGATAGAGTCGGCTAAAGCCTTGATGTAGGTCAGGCGGATGTATTGCTCGATGGCATTGACGGCAGTCAACAGCAGCTGCTTCCACAGGTTCTTCATGGCATCGTCCTGGGATGTCAGCAAATCACCCAAGGCATCGCCCAAATCCTGGCTGGCAGACGATACGATATTAACGTACATTTCGGCCATCCGTTGCTGCTCCTCGTACTGTTTACGCCGCTCTTTAGTCTCTTGCTCCATTTTATCCTTGGCATCCTTCAGATCGCGCTTCCGCATCTCTTCGCGAATTTTGTTCTTCTCCTCCTCGCTGACGGTAGTATCATCCAGCACCTGCCGGAAGTATTCGTCCTGCAAGCGGCGTAGTTCTTCGTAAAAGTCTTCTTCGCTGGTACGTAGCTGATAGTGTTGCATAGTAGCCGATTCCACGGCAAGCTGGTACTGCTTTTGCAGGCGTGTGGACGTTTGCTTCGAGTTCTCCTCGGATTCTTTCTCTTCCTGCTTGCGAAGATCATCGCGCAACTTTATTTCTATATCAAGAATCTTATCCTTAAGTTGCTGACGTTCTTTTGGTTCCAGCCCAGCAATCTTCAGTTTATCATTGAGTAAGGCCAGTTCTTCTTTTTGCATCTGCTTGTAATACTCAGCTTGCGTCATCTTGTCGTCCTTAAGATACTTCTTCTTGATGGCGGCAATGCGCTCATAATAGGCGGCTTCTGCGGCGGCAAACTTGTCGGGGTCGGTGTCGCTTCCATCGACGGTACTGGTATTAATACGGGTTGCTGTTACGGTCATTTCGGGCAGCTTGTTTTTCTTCTGCACCGGCATCCAGCTGGCGTACTTGCTTTCTATCTTTAACAATTCGCTATTCATATTATATACACTACGAATGAAGTCCTCCATGTCGCTGCTGAATCCGTTGGCGATGGAGTTGCCTCCAAGATATTTGGCTTTGATGGTATGCCATGCCTGACCGAAGGCATCCTGCCACTTCATGCCTGCTGAATAGAATTCGTTCGTAATCTGCTTTACATCGTTGATGGCCATCATGACAAGCTCGTTGCTGCCCAAGCTCTTCACCAAGTCGGTGCGCATCTCTTCGACGGCATCTACCTGTGTTTTGGCGGCTTCGGCGGTAATCTTGCCGATTTCCTCGTTCTTGTACTTCAGGGCAATCTGCGACACGATGGTATCGTTAATGCGCTTGTAGGCATCGTTGATATCGTCCAGGCTGCTCTTCTCGGTCAGCAGATTGGGCAGATAAGTCCCATATTTGTCGTTAATCTGCTGGATGATGTCGCGCCTGTCCTGCGATCCTTCGGTGGTTCTCTTCAGGGCGGAAAACAACCCATCCAAGGCTACCTGTTCGTTGGTCATTTCGCCGTACATTTCCTTCAGGTTCTTGGTGTACTCACTGCTACGGGTGGCTAAGAGATATACTGCTCCAGCGGCGGCTGTGATGAGCGAAACAAGCAATCCGACGGGGTTGGCCTTGATTGCAGTACTGAAAAGTCTCCACGCCTTTGTGGCGGTCGTAATGCGTCCGGTCAGCAGGTTTTTGGCGGCAGCCAGCAACAAGGTGGAGTTTCGTAGCGTTTTGTTCCACATGTTTTGCAGCTTCGATGCGGCGACATCGAGCAGTTTTGCATCCTTCAGTCTGGTTTGCCACAGGGTCGCTACCTTTGTGGCGGCGGTGTATGCTACTACGGGGGCCAGCATGGTAACGAAAGTCATCGCGTACTTCTGCAGCCAATCTATCAGGTTAGGCAGCACCTTCAGTAGATTCGTCGCCAAATTCGTGCTGACCGTGAACGCCGGATTCAGCTTTTCGCCCAGCTCGATGGCGGCCAGCTTCATTTTGTTGCGGGCCTGATCAAGGGCGGCAGCAGCGGTATTACTGTTGATGGCGGCCTGCTCGTAGGCTATGTTGGTGTCGGTGACGGCAGCTGTATATTGCTTCACCTTGTCGATGTTTTGCATAATGACGCTGGCCACGTTGTAACCCTCTTCGCCGAACATGTCCTCGATGGCTTTCGCGCCCATGTTCTTGGCGGCCAAGTTATCCAGTGCCTGATTCAGGCCCACAATTTTCGGGTTGGTCTCGTCGGCGCCCGTCTGCAGTACCAGGAAGAACTTCTTCAGGCCGGTACCCGCCACTTCGTCCTTGATGCCCTTCTCGGCCAGCGTTTCGATAAGACCCACCGTCTGCTCGATGCTGACGTTGGCACTGGGAGGAGGCCCAGCCACACCGGCATTGCGGATGGTGCGTGCCTGACTGGCGATGTTAGCTGCACCTTCTTTGGATCCGGCGGCCAGTACGTTGGCGAAGCGTCCCGCCTGGTCGGCCGCCGCGCCATACTGGTTGAGGGAGAGCGTCAGGGCATCCACCGCCTCGCTGAGCTTGATATCCTTGGCTGCCGCCTGTAAGCGCATGGCTTCTTCGGTGACGGCGGCCAGTGCCTCTTTGTTACCCAGCAATTCGGGTTTGGCGGAGCCTACCAGCATGTAGGCGTCGAGAATCTCAGATGCCGACTGTCGTACACGCAGCCCCTCTTTGGTCATCGTAGTGGAGAGCTGCTTGGCCTGACGGGTAAGCCAGGCGATGCTATCGTCGTCCAGCCCCGTCAGCGCCTTCAATCCGGCCTGCGACTCCTCCAGCTTGTTACGCTCGTCGCGGAAGGAACGCAGGGCAAGGGTTACGCCCGTCAGGAATCCTATGACGGTAACAATAATCCCACCAAAGCGGTTGAATCCATCCACCAATTTGCCTACGCTGATCGTAGATTTCTTCGTATCTTCGGTAACGCCACGGATTTCGTTGCGGTGTTCGCGCAAGATGCCCTTCAGATGCTGAATCTTCTGCATGGTGCGGTTGTATTCTTCGGATCCGATGGTCATTGAATTGAGCTGTTGAGTCAATTGTCGGCATTCCTTCTCAATATGATTCACGTTGTTAATTATCTCCTGACCATCAATGTACAGATAGACACCTCTCTTTTCAGATTTACTCTTAGCCATGTTTCTGAATCTTTAGTTTGTTAAATGTCTCCAGTATTTTCTTGAAAGCCTTATCTCCGTAATATTCACCGGATATATCGGCCAATTCAGTAATGTGCTGATTGATGACCCCGTCTATAAAGTCAACAGGTTTTCGTAAAACAGTAAACGACCCATTTATAAATGGAATCTTATAACCTTGTATTTCTTTATTAGAATATCCTTTTTTGATTAAAGCCTGCCGTATATCTGCACTTCTCCAGGTCCTCTTTTTTCGATTATACAGATTGTAGCCCCTTACCACTACTCCATTGATACGAGTATAACCACGTCCAACGCCATAGTGCACAAATACGCCGTACTGCTTGAACTTGAATGCTATACGGTTAATTTCATCCTCCGTTCCTCCTTCTGCATATCGAGTCTTTTTCTCCAGACTCCTGTTCAGTTCATCGGTTCCTTTGGTTTTGTAAGACAGTATGCTGCGGGACAGACTGATGATCGAGTCCATCCACCCTTCTACATTCTTCCGAAATTCCGGGGCACTGACCAACTTGCTTTTGTTTTCTTCTGCCATAAAAAATGCCGTTAACTTTTCGCAAAGCTAACGGCCTGATGGAAATGGAAAAAGGACATCATTTTCGTGAGTTCACGAAATTGGTCAGGAGTGAAATTTGAAATCGTTGATACGGTTCAGCCATCCTTTGCGGAACACCTGCTGCGAGGGGTCGCGTGCACAAATCTCGTCAATGAAGAGAATGCGATCAGCTTTGATGGCCTCGAACAACTGACGCTGGTTTGCCAGATTGATGCTGGCAATCGTCTGCGGTCCTACGATACCATCCTCCTTAATCTGTAGCAAACGCTGTACTCGCTTGATACCATGAACACCAGATGCCCACAACCAATCAACACAAATATTAGCAATGGACTGGTTGTGAATATAGTCTGCCTGATATCGGTCCCAATAATGTTGCTTGAACACCTGGAATACATCGTCTGGAGTGATCAGACGGAGATCGTCAGCATCGATATCTCCGTCGCCGTCTTTATCGTAACCGCAGCTACGCCAGGTAGTAAGTGTAATACCCATGTTAGTTTTTCCGCCACGGTCGGCCTCGTGATCACTCCAGCCGCCTTCCCATTTGCGGATGATCTGAAAAAGGATTTCTGCTTTTGCCATATTAGAAAATGAGATAACAGATTGAATAAAATAGTGTGATAACTCCAGGTATGAGTAAGAAATCAGCCGCCTTGCTCCAGTCTGGGTACCAAGTTTTCGCTGAAACTGTCGTGAGCAACAGGCAGATGGAAAACGCAGTCAGACAAGCGGCCAGCAGTGCCGGTTCGATGAAAAATGCAAATACGACAAGTGCAACAATTGTCACCAGAGAAAAAAGAACTGTACCACACATTAGTCGTTTCGGCCGATCTCCTTCGTTAAGAAATAGAATGGTTTTTATCATAGTTATAATAAGTTTGATTATATCTAAAAATCAAATTCTAAAAAATCTATATACATAGTAGATAATTCAGAATTATAAATTGAATTTCATATATAATTCAGATTCCAAAAATTCTTCTTTAGTTACAGATGTAAGTTCAGTGGATTTATCAGGCGATGAAGGAAATTCACAGGAGTTAATTGCAAAATATCCGTCTTGCGGAGGAGAAAAAATTTCTCCACTATTTAGCAATGAAGAACTAATAAACTCATCTGAAGAACTGAAAAACACAATTCTAAAAATTGAGTTTTCAATAGATTTAAAAAAATATTCATTACTTTTTTTACATTTAACCTTTAAAGTTCGCCAGTTAGAAACAGGAGATAATCCACCATAATCACTTCCTTCTTCTCTGAATACCCCATCGGAACTTGCGTAATATCCATCTTTTGCAACAAATTGTACAATTTTGGTTACACTTAAAAAACCATTTTTTGTAAAATCTGCTCCTGTTATTATTAATCTTTTTCCCATAGTTATATTATATTTCAGTTATTATATAAGGATTCTTAATTGCCATAAAAGCACATTTTTGAGCCATTAGACAATTATCATTACTAATTCCTAAAACATCACCATGAGGTTGAGGAATATTTTTCTCTGTTTGCCATTCTTTTGTTGGTCGAAGAGGATCTCCCAATATGGATTTAGCAGCGCTAAACATATTTGCAAATTTTTGTGCTATTGTATATCCTGCCAATAGTGTTGCTATGCCTTCGTTAAGATGTGTTCCTTCATACGTCATGTGATTGCCATAATTATCAAGGTTTGTGTGCCTAGCATTCTGAATAGCAATTCCATATGGAAGGATAAAATCTAACACGGTGTTTTCGATAACAGATTTTGATGTCTCAGCACTTTTTAAAGCCATATCATCACTGGATATACCAAGTGACGATAATCCAGAGTACCCTGAAGCATAAGCATGTGTTTCTATCCATCCTGCTCTGAAATTATAATTCAATTTATTTACAAGCCATGCAATTATATTATTCAGGTATGGCTGACATGTATTATAATTTATAGAATCAGACGATTTTTGTTGAAATAATATAATGTTCCATTCTTTTTGAGCTAAAGCGTATTCAATCGTTTTAGATGAAACTATATTAGTCCACTTATCAGTGCTGTAATCATACTGACAAAATTCATAAACACTCTGATTGTTAGCCATAAAGTCATAGTGTTGTTCCAACGAGCATCCTCCATAATATAACAGTCCAATAGTTAATTTTATGTTCGGAGAAACATTCTTCAATATATATGGAACATGCGACAAACAATCTCGGCTATATGAGTTACCGATTGAAAGTATATTAATATACTTAGTAAAACCTGCATTTCTGCTATCAAATTCTTTAGTCTTTATATGCCCATTAGAAAATTCAACAATAACGTTACCCTTATTATCTTCTATTGTTAAGTCAGAAAATGCTTCCTTTACATTAGTCTTTGCAGCTCTTTCATTAACAAATTCTTTCAAAACAGAAATAAGCACAGGAACTTGGTAGTCGGTATTTCCTGCTATTCTGCATATATTAGCATCAGAAGGTATAGTTATCTTATAATTTAAAATAGTTTCAGCCGTGAAAAAATCACCTCTTTCGCTGCTATATGCAAATGGTTGATTTTCTCCTTTTGAATTATTTCCCATTACTCTTATTTTTATAGTTCCAGCAGGTATTGTAAGTTTTTTCTTTGTAAAACCAATGCTTGAACCAAAATTCTCTGTGCCTAATAATTCATCTCCGCTACCAATATAGGCTACAGCTACATTGGTACCACTCGGAGAATAGCCAGAAGCATACATATATGTTGCATAAGAGTAATCATATTCATTAACATTTGCTCCTTCTGTTACTGTTGAGGTTGGGACACCTTGATTATTCAGATACATCCCAGAATAAGTTTTTGAAGGAGATAATTCTTGTAATTGAGTGGAGTCACATACAATTTCAGAACTTATGAATGCCTTATCTTTGTAATAGGCAATCATACAAGTACCTTCGCTAACGCCAATCCTACCGTTTGCATAATACTCACTATTATGGTCGTCGATTGAATATTCAAAAATTACTGAGTTTTGAGAAGAAGATTCTTGATATTCACCCGTATTTGCGTTAACAGTTTTAGCACTAACCGAAGAATCGGAAGATAATTCTGATTCTTCTCCTCCTAATATAAGATTTTCAGATACAGTTTTTTGCGAAACTACTTTATCCTCACTTCCAGCCGATGTATCAAGCTCTTGTGTTAATACTACATCGCCAAGTTGAACTCCGCTATCTCCTTTTTTACCTCTTGGCAAAACGAGGTCAAGTATTTGATTAGGAGATTCACCTCGCATTGTAGCATTTGCTTCTTGTGTTTCGTCTGATGCAACAACATTGCCTATTGTAATTGTATTAGCTGGACCTGGCTCTCCAACATTTCCTTTCCCCCCCTTTACATTTTCAAGATTTATATTCAATATATTGCCAGAAACACTTGCTGAGCCTGAAGGAGTTCCAGAGCCATTACCGACCGATAAATTAACTGTATTAATAGCGTCTTGCTTTCCTTCAACTTCCTGCTTGGAAGCAATACCAAGTTCATCCAGTGTCTTATTGCCTTCAAGTGAAACATTGCCTATACTTGGCTTATTTTCTAGATCGTTGTAATTCGACGATCCACTCCCACCACCTTCATTTGCCGGGACACTCGTGTCGTGCCAAGCACCATCAACTACATCAAACACATTACCCGGATATGGTTCACCCACCCAAGCTGTTTCTCCTTCTTTGGGTGTTGGATATTTAGCTTTCAGTTGTTCAAGTGTTTGAAAATATCCCTTGTGAGATTTAGAGACATTATCTATCCGTTCACTGTCTTCCTTCTGCTTCTCTACCATATCCACTAACTGCCCACCGACGAGTGAATGTGTATTGCTCTCCGGAAGTTCATTGTTCTTAATCTGTGTGGCGCCTGCCAGCAATTCTTCGTATGTTTTTGCCATAATCGTAGTGTTTAGGTAAATAGTTCTTTGCAGTTGATTGGTTTGTAGGGTTCATTGATCAGTACGGAAGCCATCACGCCATACTGAGAGTTGTCATGGTTGGCGATATATTCTACCTCTACCTGTTCCAGAGAGAAGGATAAACGGATTTTCCGAGACTTGCGGTCTTCAATAAGCTGGTTGAGGAAGCTGTCAAGGATGGCTTCGCAATGCACCAGGGCATGGTCTATCTCTTCGTAATCCGAGGTATCGGAAACATGTTCGACAATGAATAACAGGTATTCGCGAACCTTGGTGTACTGACCAGGAGAACCTCCATAATCGAAACCACTTCCTCGGTCCACGAGAACTGCCGGATAGTGAAGCACACTGTCGATGGACGTATGCTTTGCCCGCTCGGATGACAGGAAATGAGTGTGTCCGTCCACCTTGTCACGGATATCCACGTGCCTTTCAGCCAGATTCTCTATGTATTCTATAAAGTTCATTTCTTCTTGGTTTGGGCATCACGTATTTTTTTGTTCAGCAGTCTGAAGGCTGTAGTGGCCGGCATCTGCTGGAACTTGTCCATCTGTGCCACATTGTCGCCAACGAATGCATCGAAGATGTCGAGCCAGTTGACTAACGGAGCGACAGGTCTCTTCTTCTGATCACCCTGACCGGGCTCTTTGTCCGAAAGCGGGAACAGCCAAGGAAACGAACGGGACAGCCATCGCTTGATGAACACGTAGTTCAGGAAAACGGCATATTTCTTTGCCGGATCGATGGAGGCCACTTCCTGTATTCTTCGCTTCAGATTCAGCACCTTCGTATGCGAAAATACACCTTTTCGGTGGCCGGTCGGTAGGACAATAGTCTCACCCTTGCGCAAATAGAGCAAGGCTATGAAACGGTCAAGCAGTTCGAGCTTCTCCGCCCGTGCATAGCGATTGAATGCGGTATCAACCTGCATGAAATGTTCGAACGTCATGCCCTTCAGCCGGACACCTGGTGCCTGCAGATGCTCCAGTTCTGGCAGTATAAAATGGTCAAGATGGGTCCTACAATCGCTGATGAACTCCGTGAGCTTCGTCAGGTTGTATAGTTGGTATTCATCAAGGAGTTGTACCGGCAGACGGAAGAAAGCGGCCAGGAACTGCTGCGATTTGATGCGTTGCAGATAGAGTTCAGCCACCAGAACAAACTGTTCGGGTGTCAGTTCTGCCCACGATTCAGGGATTAAACGCACCTTTCTGCGAAGGATGCCCAGGCGTCGGTATTCAAGAACTGCTGTTTTCATGCCCAAAAGGTTCGTTTATGGTCGTTATCCCTGTCAAAGACCCGCTGCGGATTGCCAGCATGGAATTCGGGGAAGTGAGCACTTATGACCCGCTGCAGGGTACCCATGTACATGTCTGCGTCTGCCTTCAGGTTTTGTATCTGGATAGCGATACGGTCTGTCGATAACGGTTGTCGTTTCTCGTTGCCTTTCTCACCAGCTTCGACGGTGGTAAAGTAAAGGCCCCGGTCTGTCAAGCTACCAGTCTCCATCATCAACCGACGCACGGCCATGACTACAATATAGTTTGCGCATGCCTTACGGAGCGTATCGATGTGCATTTTCTCTATCTCTTCTACAGGATCATTCAGTAAACTGTCGATGAGGTGATTGTACAGGTCTTCACCGATAGCCGGTATCAACAACATCGTTTCGACGAATTTGAGGTGCGTCTGCAAGCGGAGGAATATCAGCCGGCTGTTGTTGATGAACACTACATTGTTCACATCGGCTGTTGAGCGGACAATAGCAGATTGTTGGCTCTTGTAAGTATTCGAATTTGCGAATTCCGGGAAATCGGATATGTGCAGATACAGGAAGTCCAACATTTCGTCCAGGGCATTGAACCCTTTGTTCTTATAGCTCTGGCGCAGGTTGTCTTCCTGGTACTTATAGGCTGGCTTAAACGTACCGTTTTCGGACTCTTGACGCTGGAAACCGGCATCGGTGATGCGTACGCTAATGGCATCGAACTCATACCACAACGCCAGATTTGCATTAGCGCGCTGGGCAATACGGAGCAGTTCTTCTTCCGTATTTTTGGGCGTGTCGTTGTTATAGATTTCGATGAGCCGGACTGAAAGGCTGGGACCCAACAGCGGTTTGATGAAAAGGTTGAAAGCATTATTCAGCGGTGTCTCCATCATGGCGAAGCTGACCGCTGTATTCACTTTGACGAAAGCTCGGATTTCTTCGGCTTTGTTCCAATTATGTTCGGAGAAGATCATTCGGTTAATGATTAATGGTTAATGATAAAGGGACTGATTAACTAAGGGTTTTCTTGGTGCCGCTTCCGCTGTCCAAGGTCACGAGGATGGTGTTGCGGAAGCGTAGTTCACAGTCGTGCATGCCGTTGATGCGGATGTACAGCTCAATGGGATCGAGGATATTCTGTCGGTCTATCCAGGCGTTGGCGATGTTCACCAGGAAGGCTTCACGGATGTTGCTACCACCTTGATTTCCGGCGTAGGTACCACCCGGCATACCGGCGCCCATCACATTTGGGTTCACCATCAGTGCGAAGAGGATTTCGCTGTTGGCGGCGGCAGACACCGGCAGGTTGTCGCTGCCCTGGTACTTGTTCTCCAGTGGCTTAATCTTCCACTCTTCTTCTATACGCCCGTTGGCCTCGTTCACCGCGTACATGGAGAACAGAGGCTTTTCGGCATTGTCAGGTCCGCAAAGGTTCATCTCCACCTGGTCCATGTATTTGTTGATTTCGACTTTCCGCTGTTCCGGGGTGTAGTCTTTGGCCGGGTACTTCTTCTCCCAGTAGCTGTATGGTATCTGCACGTGCCACTTCCAGGTAATCTGGTTCTGGTAGGCTTTCTTCAGGAAGCGAGGTATCAGATGGGCAATCTCCGTCCATCCGCACACAAAAGCCGGAAACCAAATCGGCATGCCGTACAAATCATCGTTACTCCAGCTGTCACGGACCGGCATGATGAAACCGTTCTTCATCTTGCCCGCGAATTTCAGCACTTCGAGATGCATTTCGGGGTCGAACTCGGACAGCACCTCCCATTTGCTGTATTGCCCCGCGCCGGGACGCTGCGGCCAGTAACCAGAGACGATGCAGCGGCAGGAACCATAGGCATCCATCTCGGAGTAACGGCGGAACAAGGCATTTACCGGACTGACACCTGCAAATGAATTGCCGGCAGCGGAGGGTACGAACTGCACGGCACCATTGCCGAATTTCAGATAGTCGCGCAACACCTTCTCCATGTAACGGCGCACCTGACGTGAAGCCACGAACTTCTGCACGCGACTGTCTGTTATAGGATCCAGCAGTTCGTTGCCATTGTCGTCGAAACCTTTCACCCGGCAGGGATAGATACCTTGCCCCAGCGTCAGGTTACGCAGGAACTTCAGTCCGGTGTTGAGCACGCTGGTACCGGCTATCTCGCGTTCGGCAATCTGGGGGAAGTCGTTACCAGCACCCCAGGGACGAATCTTCACGCCGTCGATGTCGATGTAGCTGTTCTCGTTCATATCATACGGCATCAGTATCTTCAGACGTTCATTTGCCTGGTTGGCAGGCAGGCCGGACGTTTCGCCAAAGACGTATGTGCTCTGCATCAGTAGAGGGATTCCCTCCTTGTTGTACAATATTTCCATATCACAAAATCACTTTCATTCGGTTATACTCCAGTATCAGGTCAATGTTGACGGGGTACGGGTGCCCTTCCGGGTTGCCCTTGCAGTCGCAGGGCTGTACGCCGCGCAGCTGGTTCTCCTTCATGTTCATGCGGCCCGCTCCGCAAGCATAAGCCTGCGGGATGAAGTAAAGTTTTCCCTCCTTGCTGACGAACTTCACGGAGAAGATGCGCCGGCGGCCGCGTTCGTCGGTACGGATATCCATGTCCGACAGCATCAGGTTTCGTCTTATCGTTTCCATATCTTAGTCAAATGTATAGTCAAACGTTTGGTCGAAAATCCGGCCTTTCAGCGGATTGGTACGGACAAACCGCCCGCTCGGACGGATGGCCGGACGGAAGGTCAGCGACACGCTGATGCGTTCGTTGCCGATGCGCTGGTGCGAGAAGTCGATGTCTGTAATGACGACGGGGATGTTGCGCCCGTCTTCCAGCAGTCGGATGTCGGGCGACTCCAGCATGTCCATCAGGCTTTCGTACTTGTCGGGCTGCATATATCCGGAATTGACGGTACGGCTGTCCGTCAGCTTCACGTTAATCTGCTTCTCACGCTGCAGCAGACGGACGGTTTCGCTCTCCAGTTCGGGCTCTTCGGTCTGCAAGCCCAGCATGGTGATGGTTTCCGGCAGGCCGAAGCAGTTGTAGTACAGAAAGGTGGTCTGCCGACGGTAGGCGCGCCGATCCACCACATACTTCACCTGGTTGGCCACGTTCGAAGCGTTGGTCAATGTAGCTATGTAGTAGAGGATGGCATCCTGCGAGATACCCGACAGCTCCGAGGCCCGTGCCAGCGATAATCTCAAACTCGTATATCCTGCCATGCCTGCCAGCGATATATCCTTGACGAGGTATTTGGCTGTCTGGTTCTGAAGATAGGCCACGCCAAGTTTCAGCGTACAGTTGGGACCGGAGATGAAGGGAAAGAATTCTTCCCGTCCGGGCGCTGTCAATACCGACTTGTAGCGAGTTTGGATGACACCTTCGGCCACGACACCGTCCATCACAATCCGGCAGTAACAAGGATACAGATTCAAGGTGAATGTACCTGAAGCATCCTTCACGCTGAGGGTCATCATCAACGAATTGCAACGGTAGTCGTTCTTCAGTTGTGAGATGTCGGGGAGCGTGAAATAGGGAATCAGCAGTGCCGGCAGGTCGCGCAACACCACCTCTCCAGCAGTGTCCGGATAGTATGTCTCAGAGAGGATTTCGCCTGCTGTGGCCAGCGAAAGATGTACTTCGGCATATTGGTCCACCTGGCTGAAGGTTATCTGCTCCACGTCGTAGAGATAATATGACACTCCGTTTTGTATATCCGTTACCATTGCCACAACGTTTTTTGCACGCCAACCACCGGCGTACGGTTAATGAAATCATATCCGGCACGGAACTCCCACGACTTACGACGGTAGCCGGCCATAACCGCACAGAGCCCGCGCCCCATGTCGGCGCCCAGCGTCAGAGCATTGTCATGAACCACCGGCTGCTGGTAGTTGACCACCACCTGGCGGTCCAGCAGACGGTTCTGCCCCACGACATCTGTCAGTTCCACCCGCAGGTATGGCCGCTGGATGATGGTATCGCGATAATGCCGCTCGCTGAAGTAGTCGGCCAGGATGGCAGCCGTGTCCACCTGTGCCGGGACTTCGTGCTTCACGACCACCGGCACGCTGATGACATCGACCAGTGTGTCAGTGATTTCCAGCGTCACGCCAGGCGGGACGGTTGTGACAGAGCGACGTGCCGTACACCGGCCCAACACGAAAGCCAGCAGGACGATTGCGGACATGCATACGTATCTACTTGTCTGTATCATGGCGTTTCCATTTGATTTGTTCTGATACTTCACCCCACAAGTCCGACACCTTGTTGATGAGTTCGTCCTTGGGTTTCCCGTCGATGACGGCCAGGTTCTCCAGAATGCTGGTCAGATGCTCCACGCAGAACCAGGTCATCACGAAAAACTTCACCACGCTGAAGAAGAAGGCGCCGATGGTGTGATAGATGAATTCTTCCTGCAGGAGGCATTCCTTATAGAAGGCATGTACGATGTAGATGATGGCGAGCCAGATGCCCAGCTTGATGATGCAGCGCGAGAAGCGGAAAGATTCGAAGGGGATTCCCTGCCGTCGGCTGGCCCGGATGCCGGTGCGCATCTCCGTCGCGATGGCTACGAGCATGGCCACGGCCAGGAACGGGCTTAGGCCGAGCCATTGGGTGACGAAAGCCGCCACGGCGCTCAACGAGATGGCGGGTACCTGCAGGCCATATTTGAACGAAGGGGCTACGGAAAGCAGGAAATCGGAGATGCTTTCGTAGCCGTAGGTGCTCAGGTATTTGGAAAAGAGGCGTACCATGTTGTTTTTTCAGCAAAAATAAGGCGCTTGGAGACAGAAGGATAGGACACAAAAAAAAGAGAACCTCTACTTTCGCAAGCAAAGGTTCCCCGATATAATAAAATGTATAAAAAATGTCCGTCAACTTCTTTCGTACATCACCCAAAACGGCTGTCCGCAGATGTATTCAACGGCAAAGCGGGCTTCCGTCAGTTGCCGGGCCAATTCCCGGGCAGATACGTCAATGATGTTGTGCAGGTCGTACTGCAGTTCGGCAGTTGTCTTGTACACTTTCTGCGAAGTTGCCCCGATGGGGGCGTAATTCTGTCGGATGAAGTCGGCGATGGCCGTATTCCGCTTCTCTTCTTCCTGCTTCTGCTTGTCGACCTCTTCACTTGACGAGCCGAAGCCTTTGATTCTTGTATGATTCATAACAACCTCCTTCGTTATATTTGCCTCCCCTGATGATGCCCATGCAAAGGCGGGGGTAGCGTTGGTAAATGCACATTAATTTCCCTTGTGTGAAGCCCAGTTCCCGATAGGCTTCCGCAAGCCTTTTCTGCATATCCTTGTTCTCATCGATGAGATATTGTTCGAGAGCGGTCATCGTGTACCTCCTTCCTGAAAGGTGATGTTAACGGTACCACCGGACACGTAGAAAACAATGGAGTTGTCACGCTTGGCGGCATGAATGCGCTTGCGGCCTTTGCAGAGCTGGAGTCCAAGGTCTGATAACATTTTCTGGACTTTCTCGGCGGATACGTAGCGTCCGCGTTCGCTTGATTTGTTCTTTTTCATTTTGTAACGCGATTAAATGAAACAATATGTTGATTAAAATACGGGAAAGCGAACCTTCGTGTCCAAAAAATCAAGGGAACTTACCTTAAAAAACAAAAGTACCGCTTTCCCGTCGCGTTACACCTGAAACAGGCAGTGGGCGCATTAACGCTCCACACGGGGGTCGGTACTATATCACGTGCCAATCGGCCATAAAAAAGGCCAATCCGGCAAGGGTTGGCGAACGTCTCGTCGCCTGTTTCAAATGTAACGCACTGCAAATATAGGGATTGTTTTTGGAAGTGCAATAAAAAAGGCGGAAGTTTTTTGCTTCCGCCTAATGTTATTTTCTGACCAAACTGCTACACGACAGACAACAGGTTCTGTCCGATGCGGTGCAGTCCGTCCACGATGCGCTGCCGTTGCGCCGGACGCGGACGCTTCAGCCCGTTGGCATAGTGGCTCAGCTGCTGCTCGTTGATGCCTGACGCCCGGGCGATGGCGGCCAACGAGACAAACTGCCCGCAACCCCGCAAGAGGGCAGATACGCCCAGTACCCATTCAAAATCGTAATTGCCTTCTGCCAACCAGGCGGGCACTTCGTCGCCGTCGGCCAGCATACCTTCTACGTGGAACTCGACTGCTTCACGCACAGCCTGCTTCAGTCCTTCCAGCGTCTTGTCGGTCACCACCACAGCGCCTGGCACCTGTTCGTCCACCGAAGCACAGAAATTCTTTTCCGCCCATTCCACATTCACTTTGATAGTCTTCATGATGCTTCCTTACGTGTGTACACAAACAAACTTACCTCTTGGCAGGTGTGTCTTTGTATATTTTGGTGAAGTATACCGCCACCAGGATGGCGAAAACGGCTGTCGCGCCGAAAAAGTAAATAATTCCCATGGTTCAATCCTCCTTTTTGTCTTGCCTGAAAATAACATATGCCGAACATCCGCAGGCGAAGAAAGCAACACTGCCGATGGAGTAGAGCAACACTCGGTCGATGTCTTCGGCCATGATGCCCGCCAGGAGCACGCCTCCGAAAATCAGCTTGGCTATGTCGAGCAGGAAGTCGCCTGCCTTTTCCTTTATGTCCATATCTTGAAGTTTATGCATACAAAGGTATGAATACGGATGCCGGAATGCAAACAATCGGCATAAAAATGGTATTTGTTTTAATACTATTTAAGGCTGCGTCATTGCTTGTTTATGCGGGTAGGCAGGGGGTGAAAATGAATGCGGATAAACAAACGAGCGGAGCCCGCAGTGGGTTCCGCTCGTTTGTCAAGTTTGTCTAAGTACGGCTTAGATGGCATCTAAGGCAGGCTTAGGCAGCATCTAAGTACGGCTTAGGCGAAGGGTCAGCCCAATGGGCTTTCGTCCTGTCCGCCGTCACCGGCATCCGGATCTTCGAGGTCGGGCTGCGGCTGTCCGTCGAAACGGGTCCAGCGTACCTCGCCGGGTGCCAGGGCACGGGTGGTGGTGTCGCCGCTGAAGCGGGTCTCGGGCGTGAAGCGCACGCGGGCGCGAATGATATCGTCGGCGGTCACTTCCTTGGCCGTGTCGCGTCCGCCCTTCTTGGCGGCTGCGGTGTAACGGAAGTGGCCCAGGTCCTGCAGGTGGACGCTGCGTCCGGCGTTCATGCCGCGCGCCATGACGCTGGGCAGTGCGGCCAGCACGGCCACCACGTCGGCCTTGGCCACGGTGCTGGCTTCGGCAATCTGGGC
>ERZ780208.1783-NODE-1783-length-16433-cov-6.912871_pt1 | contig 16433 bp, 13 predicted proteins | sample MGYA00511167_ERZ780208 | MGnify/ENA primary metagenome ERZ780208 (study PRJEB29588, sample SAMEA2159202) | human gut metagenome | biome: human gut; feature: human-associated habitat; material: faeces | place: Denmark | collected 2008/2010 ... | reverse complement strand
CGGGCGCAGCCGTTTGCACGGTGCGCCCGCCCTTTTTGTCATTCCTTCGTTTCGGCCTCCTGCCTCTCCGCCTCCCGCTGCTTCTTCCATTCGGCAAATTCCCGCTGTCCTTCCTCGCTCTCATAGAAGGCCAGAATGTCCGGCAGGATGCAGCGGGCTATTGCTTCGATCTGGTGCTGGGGAATGTCGGTGTTATTGATCAGCTTTTTTCTTCTTCCCAAATGTACCTCCGTGTTTCTCAAGAATAAGTTACCGCTGGCGGTCTTTATCCCGCCGCTGGCCCTGCTGCTGTTCTTTCAGCGCCTGCCTGACCTCCGGGGGTATGCGCTGGACAAACCGCCGGAGTTGTTCGTTTTCCTTTTTTAGCATAAGCACTTCCATCTGCTTCTGTATGCTCTTTTCGCTGTTGGCCTTTTCTTTCAGGCCCTCGTTCTCCTGCGTCAGATAGTCAATGGTGGCTTGGTACTTCTTCATCTGTCCCAAATGCTTTTCCAGCCGGGAGAAGTACGGCCCCACCATCTCCAAAATTTCGTCTCGTTTTTTCCCGGCGTTCAGCACCCCGATTTCCGACACTGCCTTTTCTATGGCCTGCTGCTGGCGGGTCAGGTCTACGGACTGCTTGAACAGCCATGTGGGAATGTGCTTCCGTTTGGTGACAAGGGCGCTCTCGCCACGCTTGAGGACGGGGAACGCCTTTTTCATGTAGGCGTGAAACTCGTCCTGCCATTGGGAGAGCTGCGCCCGGTTGCCCAAAATCTCCTTTGCAGACAGCCGCCCGTCCTCTGTGATGGGGGTAAAGCATAGGTGAAGGTGAGGCGTTTTCTCGTCCATGTGTACCACAGCGGAAAAGATGTTTCCCCGGCCCACCTTTTTCTCCATAAAAGCTACCGCTTTGGTGAAGTAGGCTTGTACTTCTTTCTTGCTTCGGCCTGCGAAAAACTCCGGGCTGGCGGTAATCAGCGTGTCCACAAACATAGTGCTGTCCTTCCTGGTACGGCACCCCGCCGCCTTGATGCGAGTGTCAATTTCCTTTCGGTACTTTTGCGTAGGCTGAATAATGTGAAAATTGTCCTTACTTTTACCGATGTCAATATCGGGATTGCTGGCGTACTTCTCCTTTTTGCGCTCGTGGTGGGCTTCCAATGCCCCTGCCGGCCCCGCCTTATGTTTGGCAAAGCGTAAAATTGCGTGCTGTGCTTTTTGTGCCATTGTACCTCCTTACCGCTTACGCTTGACCCAGACAATGTCATAGTCTAGCACATCCGCAAGCTCCACAGCTTCTTGGTATCGCAGGGAACCCCGACGCAATTTGCCGGATAAATTGGGGACGCTGCGGCTCCAATCGTAATCGTCGTACAGCCTATCCACCACCTCTGTCATGGTCATGCCAGAACGGACGATATAGGACTTGATTTCTTCTCGAATGCCCATTGTTCTCTCTCCTTTCCGTGCCTGCCTCATTAAGAGCCATATTCGATTTCTCTGTTTTGTGTGGGATTTGTCGGAAATGAAGAAAAGCCCGCCAAACCGTGAACTCCGTTCGCTTCACGGTAGCGCGCTATCCAGAAAATAACCGACACAAAAACAGTCAATCGTTCATTCAATGGCGATCCTTCAAAAATTTGGGGAAATTTTCACCTCTTTTCATCCGGCTAGAGCGCAAAAAAGCCACGCACAACCTTCTGGTCTGCGTGGCTTTCATACGCTGCATCTGTACTTTTGAAGTTTCTTTTTTACCGCCTCCACTCGTTTGAAAACTCCGCTGTGGTTTTTATACCCCAGTTTGTCCGCAATTTCCTCGTAAGTAAATCCATCCTGTCTCAGTTTAACAATTTGCTGATCTTTCAGGGGCAAGGTCTCTAAAAACCGTTCCACAAAGTCCTTAGCAATCACATATTCCTCTACATTTTGGCTTGGGTCTGGAATATGGAAAATAGGACTGTCGTCATCACTGTTTTCCAGCATTCCTTCCAGTGAAACGGTCTGTACCTTCTTGGAGCGGGTGTGATACCACCTGCGGAGGAAGTCTTTGCGAGCGTTGGTATCCCATTTTTCAAAATCTTCATCGCAGGGCATTTCTCGCACGATATCCAAAATTGGTTGCCATCCCTGCTCCGTAATCGCACGCTTCACCACATGGGCAAATAATTCTCTTACCTGATCGGCGTCTGGGAACGGAATTTGTGTTCCAGGCTTCATGCGAAATAAAAGCTGCAACCCCCAACCACATTCCCGCTCGATTAAGCTGGCCCAAAGTGGTAGCGCATAGGAGATCCGCCAAACTGGACAGTAGCCAGTGTAGTGTTCTTTCCACCCGCCAAAGCCAAAGTGCGGAAAAGCCAAAGCAGCTATGGCGTCCATGATGTCCTTCAAGAAAGCGTCGCTGTCGAGCAAGTCCATCATCAGTTCGGATGCCGCTATTTCAGAAAGACACCGTGGCAGTGCATTCAGCGTAGGATACCTAACGATCTGGTCTTCCGGGATAAGATAGACAAGAGGTAGATAGCGGATATTGCTGTCGAAGGGAAAAGTTACTTGGATATGCGGATGTGGTTCGTTCACGGAGCTGGCCTCCTTTCTTACGATAGAGTAATATTCTCAAATATTAACGACATAAGTATATACTTTTTGTTCCTTATTTTCAAAATTATTTTTGACGCTACAATGAGAAACCGGATATTAATGTGGCCATTTTGCGTCAAGTGTGAAATTGCCGACATAAAAGCACACGAATGGAGCAAATGCAGGCGATGTTTAATTTCAGTTTATGTGTTCATAACAAGAAAGCTGTGGGCAGGAAGAAGAAAGTGTGGTAAAATCGTAGTACAGACAAACTAATCAATATTAAGATGCTGGAATATAGGCAATATCAGATTTATGTTCTGTAGAAACGGAGATACCTGTTATGGCAAATTTATCAAAAATCAAGCGTGATAATATGATAGCGTTTCTGGAAGAGTTGAAAAAGGCGCATTCCGATGACGCATCTATTCGCGCATTTAATGAAATCGAAAACCACCTCAGGGAGAAAAAGTATGGTCTGGTGTGGGAGGAACATTCTGAGGAGGTAGATGAACTGCTTGTAGAAAATATACCGATTCTGACCGCTGATCCAACCCGCCGCTTGTGCAAGAATGAAACTCTCCCCTGGAACTTTATTATAGAGGGTGACAATTTACAGGCTCTTTATCTTTTGGAAAAGACTCATAGGGGAAAAGTAGATTGTATCTACATCGATCCTCCATACAACAAAGGAAACAGAGATTGGAAATATAACAACGATTATATTGTAGAAACCGACGAATATCGTCACAGTAAATGGCTGTCCATGATGAAAGAACGGCTGTTAATCGCTAAACAATTGCTTAACCCCGAGGATTCGGTATTAATTGTTACTATTGACGAAAAAGAGTATGCTCACTTGGGATGTTTGCTGGAAGAACTATTTCCTGCTGCGAGAATACAAATGGTTAGTAGTGTTATTTCGCCGCAAGGAAATCAGCGTAAGCATCAATTTAGCAGAATTGATGAATACTTATATTTCGTTGAAATTGGTAATGCGTCTGTGGAAAGATTATCTTTATCAAATGAATGGCGAATAAATGCTGAAGATAAAAGAACAACCAAACTCCATTGGCAGCAGCTAATTCGTAATGGAAGCAACGGAACACGCACCTATTCGCCGAATTTGTTCTATCCTATCTTTGTTTCTAAAGATGGAAAAAAATTCTTGGGCGTTGGAGAACCATTATTTCCGCTGACCAAGCATCCATCTGATGTGGAAATTGATGAGAATCGCATAGCGATATGGCCGTTTCATTCAGATGGTTCTGAAGGCAGATGGGCGTGCTCTGGAGAAAATTTAGTTGAGTTGCAGAAAAAGGGTTATGTAAAACTTGGGAAGCTAAAAGAAGGTAATACAATGTATATCACATATCTTCAAAGTGGTATGATCAAAAAAATTGAAGACGGAACACTTCCTATTGACGGTTATAGTGAGGATGGCTCAGTTATCTCAAACGGTGAGCACATCAGTTTTATCCCCGGAACACAATGGAGAATATCTTCTCATGATGCTTCTAGAAATGGAAGTAGCTTACTTCACCAAATATTTTTGGATTATAGGTTCCCTTTTCCTAAATCACTTTACGCTGTGTACGATACTATAAGATTTTTTGTCGAAAATAAACCGAATGCTATTATTTTAGATTTTTTTGCTGGTTCTGGAACAACTATGCACGCGGTGAACCTTTTGAACGCAAAAGATGGCGGAGCACGTCGTTGCATTATGGTGACCAATAATGAAGTATCTGCCGATGAAGAAAAAGCACTTAAGAAAAAAGGGCTTCAAAAGGGTGATACTGAATGGGAGGCTTTGGGGATCGCCAATTATGTTACATGGCCACGAACATGGTGTTCTATCAATGGTGTTGATGTTGCGGGAAATCCGTTAAAGGGTTTTTATGGCAGTGAAAAAGAAATTTTTGAAAAGAAAGATGAAAAAGGTCATAAAAACTGCTATCGCAAAGGAAAAGTGCAATTGTATCCAGAATTAGAATCTATAAAACTGTCGGACGGTTTCCAAGCCAATGTAAAGTATTTTAAGTGTGACTGGACACCAAGAAAGCCAGAAGACTATCTGCTGAGTAATGTTCTATGCTTACATATAAGAGAAATGATAGAACTTCAAAACGCCATTGAGGTTGACAATATAAAAAATGTTCTTGTTCTGAACAAGGCAGATTTTAAAAACTATATTCTCAACCCAGATATCTATCCTCAAATCGAAAATGTTTGGGTAAATCAAAACATAGTTCTCAACTCAGAAGAATTGAAATTGCTGGAGGCAAAAGGATTCCAGTATATTCCGAGAGAATTCTTTGGGCAGGAACTGAAGGAGGCAGCAGAATAATGTTTAATGCAAAGTTATATGATTTTCAGACAGCACATGAAGAAAATCTGCTGCATAAGTGTGCAGACCATGAGGAAATGATTCTTTGTGCTCCGACTGGCTCCGGCAAAACTGTTCTTGTCTGCAAGTTCATTGATGATTATCTGGACGAGAATCCTAATACAGTATTTCTATGGCTGTGTCCTGGTGCTGGCGGCTTGCATAAGCAGTCTGAGGACAGTTTCGCGGAAACTACTTCAGGCATCCCGTATGGTGATGTGTATGGATTTATCACAGAGCCAGACCCCAGAGGTCATGTGTTCTTTATTAACTGGGATAAAATCAATAAGAAGTCCAATGTGGTTCTGCGTGAGGGAGAACGCAAGGACTTGATGACTAAGGTTCTGTCCTGTCATAACAGCAATATCGACATTTTTATGTTGATTGATGAAGAACACAAATACCGCGATACAGCTAACGAATACATTGCCAATATCCAACCCAAGCATGTCCTCAGAATCTCCGCCACTCCCATCAGCCAGGGTGATCATGTAGAAACTATTAAGGATGACGAGGTCATCAGTGCGGGACTAATTGCAACAGGAATTGCCATCAACGAGGGAGTTTCTCGCGCTATTCAAGAGAACAACAATCTGGACGATGATATTCGCCTGCTCGACCTCGCTGACAAGAAACGCAAGGAAATTCAAGCAGAATATGACAGGCTTGGACTTCGCATCCGCCCACTCGTTCTGATTCAGTTTCCCAATGGCAGCGAAGAATGGATTAAGAGAGTAAAGGAAGCCCTTGCAGATATGGGCTATACTGAGAATTCTGGGCTTGTAGCCTCTTGGTTTAGTGGCGACCATCCAGACCATCCAGAAGAAATCAAGAAGTTGGATGGCCAGTATGCGTTTCTATTGTTCAAACAGGCTATTGCAACAGGTTGGGACTGCCCAAGAGCAAAGATTCTTGTCAAACTGCGTGAGGGTGGTACAGAGCGGTTCAACATCCAGACGGTAGGTAGAATCCGCAGAATGCCTCTCAGAGAGCATTATGATAATGACTTGATTGATAACTGTTACCTCTACACACTGGACAGCCAATTCACGGAGGGGCTTACCAGCGCACTGAATGACAGCTTTTACACCTATCAATATCGTAGAAAGCAGACTGCTCCCAACATCGTGCTTACCAAAGAAACATTGGACGGTAGTGATCGTTTTGCTGTAAACCCGGAAGCCGTAGTAAAAGTAGTTCGCGCAACCATGCTTAAAGAATGTGATTTGGATCACGATGGAAGATTGAACAAACATGAGATGGAAATTAGCAAAGGTTATGTCTTCGGAACCAAACTAAAAACTACGGCTATCGAGGGCGTTGCCCGAACTACCCACGATATGCTGAGTTTGAATACCATCTTTGGAGGAGAACATCAAATCAATAACCACGACGACGGATTTATTATTCGTGATGCGAAGAGAAAAATTGCTCGCGCAATTGGTGTAGATGAAAATATCTCCAACAACGCATTGAGAATCCTTTTTGGGCCGGAAGATATGCAGATGTCGCTACTCTCTGAAGAAGAAATTACTTTTGAGCGTGAGCATAAACTGCTGTCGGATATGACTTTGCGAGAATACAACGCTTTTCTTGTCAACAACCGGGACAAACTGGTTGATCTGTTTAGCGAAATCAGCGAAAATGAAATCGGAGAAATTAAGGAAACCGGTGTCTTGGTGTCTGATTGGAGTATTCCTCCGTATCAGTATTACAAGCAGCATAAAAAGATGGCTGCTACAGCCATTATGGGCAAGAATGCGTTTGACAACTATGGAAACAACATTCTGATCGCGCCAAATCGTACTGTAACGGAAGTTGAATTTGAAAGATGGTGTGAGGGCTACGATGCTGTTAAACACATCTACAAAAACGGCGATAAGGGTGACGAGTATTTTAGTATCATCTATCGCAAGGCATTCCGCAGAAGCAATTTCTACCCAGACTACATCATCCAACTTGAAAATGGCGATGTGTGGGTTATTGAAGCCAAGGGTGGTATGACTGCTGACGGTTCATCCAACAATATTGATGGGTATGCTGAGAAAAAGTTTAATGCGTTGAAAGCCTATGCTGAAAGAGCTGGCGGTTTCAAGTGGGGATTTGTTCGTGCTGTTGGCACACAACTCTACCTGTCTAATACCATTTGGACTGAGGATATGACCAATAGGAATGTGTGGAAGCCAATAGAAGTATTTATCTAAATATCTGTGCATTCCCGGCTGCGGTGTCGATGATTGAGATAACCAGTGCAGTTCATGCGCCGCCATTGACAGCCCCGCCCGCCTTTGCTGATGGGCAATCAAGGCGGGAAAGCCCTAAAATGGCTTCACACCTATTTCAATAATTGGAGGAGATAAAAATGAGATCAGAAAAGGAAGTTTATGATATTGTTTTGAATTTTGCAAAAACAGACAAACGCATTCGCATGGTTACTTTGGAAGGATCTAGAACAAATACAAATATTCCGCCTGATGATTTTCAGGATTTTGATATTACTTTTTTTGTTACGGATATGGACAGCTTCACAAGTGATGATAAATGGCTAGATATATTTGGTGAAAGGTTGATTCTGCAAAAGCCGGAAGATATGGAATTATTTCCAGCTGTAGAAAAGGGATTTTCATATTTAATGCTGTTTACTGATGATGTTAAGATAGATTTAACTTTGCTGCCGCTGGAACTGATAGACGAGTATTTTACATGGGATAAACTGGTAAAGTTACTGTTGGATAAAGACAACCGTATCGTAAAGCCGCCAATACCAACGGATATAGACTACCACTTGCAGAAGCCTACTCAAAGAATGTTTGACGATTGCTGTAATGAATTTTGGAATACTACAACATATGTAGTAAAGGGCTTATGCCGCAAAGAAATTCTTTTTGCTATTGACCATATGAATGATATAGTACGAAAAGAATTGCTTCGCATGATTTCCTGGCTGATTGGTATCAAACAGGGATTTCATTTCAGTTTGGGAAAAAACTATAAATTTATGAAGCAATATGTCCCAGAGGAATTGTGGGAACGACTTATGTCCACTTATAATATGGATTCCTATCCCCATATGTGGGAATCCTTTGAACAATGTATGGCATTGTTCCGGGAGGTTTCGTCAGAAGTGGCATGCCAGTTGGATTACCAGTATCCACTATATGATGAAAAAATCAGTAATTATGTGATTCGGCAAAAGAAAAAATATGGCATTGAAGATGATAACAAATAAAATTTTTTCAATCGAAAAAATTTATTTTGATTATTCAATTTTGAAAAACTGAATACCTCAAAATCAGAAAGAGCGCGGACAAGCACTTTGAGGGATTGGCCGCCTTGTCCACCCATTCAGCGGGACAGCGGGCGGAGGTCAAGGCCGGGTGTAAACCCGTTCATTTCAGCTTAGAAACCCTTCATAAAACGGGCTTATTTAGCGATATAAGGCTTTATAATAGAGAAGGAGTGAAACTTCTATTCAAGTTTAGAAACGCCTTCCATTAGTCCGAAAGAGACCTTAGAAAGAGAATTAAATCGTAAAGTATCAGGGAAAGAAATTCAACCGACTTTGGAGAGAATAGAGCAAAAAATGGTTCAAAATCAACACCAAGAAACCCCTGAATTTAAAGCAATTCAACAAAAATTGGAAAGCTTGCAGCTACCTACACCACCAATACCCAAAACACCTAAACTTCCAGGACTTTAAACCTTAAAAAAGGAAAAGAGTAGTTACCAAAAAACGGTAACTACTCTTTTTTTATAAAAACCTTTCCTCATGTTTGAAAAGCTGATCGAGAAATAAAGCACACAACGGTATTCTTTCTTTTTTCAGTTGGTACATTTTGCAGTCTGTAACGTGTCATTTACTGTTTGTTACCTTAACATATCCAGTCGAAAACACAAGGGTATATAAACGAGCAAGCTCGCCCTTGTGTTTTCTTTGTGTCTATGTTGCGTTCTCGTCACAGCAAACGACACGAACACACTGGCGAAAATGAACCAACAAAACGAAAAAAGAAAGGAGCGTATACTTCACAGACGGTGTTAAGGATACTTACCAGATGAAACCGTACATTGCACCGACCGCTGCTGAGTTGGAACAATTTCTTTCCTCTCTAAATTAAATCTTGCCGAAGCAGTGATGTGTCAGACTTTCCTGACACATCGCCGCTTTGCACTTCACAAAATCCGCTGCCAGGAGGTGATGAAATGAGTATGGTAAATGCTGACTCCGTTCAGCTATTCGCAATGCTGAAAAAAATGCAGGATTCCATTTCCTCCATCGAAACTACCAAAAAATCTGTAAAGATGAAATATGAACAGTTAGGTGCTGGATGGCAAGATAAAAAATACAACGAGTTGGGCGTGGTTGTAAGAGACTGCAACAAGGCTCTCAATGACATATTGGTAATTATGCTTCAAGCAGAAAAATATGTGGCTTTACTCGCCAAGAGCCTTAGTGAATACGAAAGTGTTCAACTAGGATCTACAAATGGAATATCTGCAAGCACACCTCAGACCAGTAGTTTTGCTGTTACACCATCAAGTGCAGATACAACCACCTTTGAGTCAAATACCTTTGGTTCTAATCTTGCATTTGTTCAAGACAGACTATCAGCTGAACGATATTTTTCCCGTGGAAATCACTATGAAGAATATCGAGATTATTGGGAGAACGGGAACTATACCTTTTCTCGAAATGAAAATCCAGAACTCGTATACGTTAGAGCAAGGGATATTGAAGGAGTTTATCTCAGTGACCGAGAACTTGGGAACCCGGAAGGATTTTGGACACGGAATGGTCGAGAGGGATGGTCGAGAGAAAACATTCTAAGGCGAGCTTCGCACATCCAAGATGTTCGTCAAAATACTGAGTCAGGAATGTCTTTGGATGAGCTTTCACAAAACCCAGTGTTAGATGATACCATTCGTAGCTATTACAATAATCCTGTCCAGGTTGCGCAGGTAGGTTCTTATTATGTATTTCAGAGTGATGGGCGACATCGAACACTTGCAGCTCAATCGCTTGATACATATATCCCGGTTTTAGTAACAGGTAGCTACACTCGAAATGATTAACAAATGAGGAGGTGAGTGTTTGAGCAACGTAAATGCTGATGCAACTCAATTACTGACAATACTGAAAAATATGCGGACCTCCATTTCTTCTATCGAAACTACAAGAAGTTCTGTGAAGATGAAATATCAGCAATTGGGAATTGGATGGAATGACAAGAAGTACGATGAGCTGGGAACTATCGTAAAAGATTGCAACAAAGCCCTGAATGATATTTTACAGATTATGCTTCAGGCCGAAAAATACGTTGCTTCACTTGCCAAAAGTGTACAAGAATATGATAATGTTAATTTGGACACTCCTTCTGCACGAAATTCTTTCCTCCAGGGTCTGCAAACACCTAATGTTGGTAATTCGTCTTATCAGTATTGCCTTGGCGTGCTAACCCAAGGTAGCACACCAGACGGATATATCGCTGTTATATCACAACGCCATGAAAATGCAGAGCAGAATGTCAGAGAAGTGTTTGACCATTTCGCTGGTAAACTGATGATACAAGATTCTGAATATCCACCGGATCAGACAGCACATTACTCACCGGGAAATTATATAGGGCATTCACGAGGAGTCTACTACAATGCAGCTTCTGATATGACAAATCCAAGAGGTGCAGGAACAACTTATTTCCACGAGCTTGCTCACATGATCGACCATGCTTCGTGCAACTATCGGAGCAATCTATCCAATACTCCAGAATTTGCTGAGGCACTGGTTGAGGACGGACAAAGAATCCTGAGCTTATATAACAATCTTCCAGTGGAAAAGCAAACTGCTTTTCTGACCCGTATTAGGCAGGATTCAGCTCACTCCTTCTCGGACTTAATTGATGCGACAACAATGAGTATTATGAAATCGAAGAACAGTATTTTCGGCAATTCGGTCATGGTGTCCCAAGGGAAATGTTGCCTGATAGCATTTCAACGGAACAAATTAAACAAGCCATGAAAAAATGCATTCTTTCCAAAAAGGATAATCTCTTTGAACTATTAGGCATCATTATCAACGATAATTATTTATATTAAGAAAAGGAACGACGACATGGATGAAGACAACATTATAACTTTGAATGATGAGAATGGGAACGAAGTTGAATTTGAATTTCTTGACTTAATACCGTATCGCCAGAACGAATATGTTGTCCTGCTTCCTATTGGAGATTCGGATGGGCAAGTTGTTATTTTGCAGCTGAAAGAAATTGACGATGAAACAGAAGAATATGTTGGTGTTGAAAACGAATTTGTGTTAGAGACTGTCTTTGCTCTGTTCAAAGAGCGAAACAAAGATTTCTTTACATTTGAGTAATTAAACAATGCAAGCTCAAACCAACAACACGATAAAAGGGGGGTGCATTATGGATATTTGGCATCGTGTAGGCAGAATTGTTCGCTTCTCAAACTTAGGAACTCTTCTGTTCTTTACTCTTAATATTCTGCTGATTGTTGCTGTGTTCGGTTCGTCAGGAAGCATTGTTGAACTGATTTGTATTTACTTTTTCACAGTAGCTATCAGCTTATCCCCATTAGGCGAAATGTGCCTGGCTGCCTTCGCAGGAGCAAGCGATATAAAAAGAGTAGATATAAAACTTCGAGTTGTCCCGCTGGTTCAATATGTTTTAGATAAAGCAAAAGAGAACACATCATACTGTCCTAAAAAAGTGAAAGTGAAGATTATCCATGATCCTGCTCCAAATGCATTTGCTCTAGGTAGGCAAACACTATGCATAACTGACGGATTGCTTTTACTCTCCGATGATATGATACTTGGAATTCTCGCCCATGAGATCGGACATCTCTCATACGGACATACTGTTATCCAATTATTGATTGGCGGGGGCAATATATTTATATCCGGGTGCCTCCTGTTAATCAAAATATCCTACTGGATTTTTTCTGCAATCATGGGGCTGTTCGCAATATGCTCTCGTAGTGGTGTAATGGGTATAATTACCGCAGTTTTCGCAGGAATATCAACAGCACTTTCTTGGTTATGGGTAAAGTTCTGTATGCTTTTTCTGATGTGGTCTATGAGACAAAATGAGTATCTGGCTGATGAATTTGCTTATAAAATTGGTTTTGGTCTTGAATTAGCGACGGTATTAGACCAACATATCTCAGATGTTCCGCATGATGGTTTTCTCAGTGCAATATACTCAACTCATCCATGCAACGATGATAGGGTTGCAGCATTGCAAAATTTAGGTGTACCCTATTCTCGATACTAAATTCATAATCTCACAAATTGGCAAGCAGTGTAAACCTGTACAGGTTCACTCATTTTCTCGATTTTCCCTTCGGTGCAATCTTCGCAAATTTGCTTGTTGGGGAAGCATCCCCAATCCCCTTTGAACATCATCTGCCGATGATGGCTACACGATTTTCAATCGTTTCCCAAAGAATAGTAGAATAAAAATTTGCCTATGGCTGAAAGCGCTGAGGTCGAAAAATAAAAAAGTAGCCACGATCCGCACCCTTTGGGGGAGTGCAGACCGTGGCTTTTTGCTTTAACGGAAGTTCTTCTTTTCCTCTTTCTCTTTCTCTTTTTCCTGCTCTTTCTGCCTGTCGATATTCAAAATCGTTTCAACCGTCCGTTTGGCAATCAGCAGTTCTTCTTTCTCTTTTCTGATCTGACGGTACTCAGCGTAGTCCTGCTTTTTCTGGACTGCCAGCTGATGAAACTCCTCATACAATGATTGCATGGACGGGAGCTTTGTAATCTGCAATTCATCAAAGGCTTGCTTCGCCGCTTTATGAATTGTGATTTCCTGACGGTGTTCTTCAAAGAATTTTTTGCTATATCCAGACTTGCGGTACTCGATATAAATTTGCCTTGTGTTGCGATAATTTTTGATGTGCTGCTGCAACGCCTGAACCTCAACCATACGTTTCTCTGCGACCTTGATAGAATCAGAAAGCGCATCGAACCGGGCAGACAGATTTTCAATATGAGCAGTCAGATCGTCGTAGTTGCCCAAGCCTTTTTCTTTCAGTAGGATTACCGTTCGGGCAGCTTCTTTTCGGTTGAACTTCTTCGCCCACTTTTCATAACCGACCGTCTTGCCCTCGGCCATCTTTGCCTGAATATCAATCAGCATCTGGAACTGCTTCGGGGCAGGAGCCTTGGCAGAGCCGCCTTTTGATTTGTGCAGGTTCTTGCCGGAGATAACCGCTTGAATTTCCTCTTTGCTATATCCTTCGCCCAGGGAACGCAGCCGAATGAAACGCTTCTGATTCTCGCCCTTGAACGCAGGCTGCTTTCCATCCTTGAACTCAAATCCCATGTCAGCCAGAGCCTGAACAAAGCCATCAAAGCTCTTTGGTTTCTGCTTCAGCACCGCATCAATCGCATCACATAATTCGTCACGCTGGGTACGCTTCTTGGGATAAACAGTTCTTTTCTGGCGCTCCCGATACGGCTTCGGTGTAATAATGGACAGCCCGTGTTCCAGGCAAACCATATCACTGAGTCTTTGCACCGCCAGACCGGAAAGAAAGAAGTTTTTGAATTTCCGTGTGGCATCCAGCGAGGTCGAATTATAAATGATATGATTGTGAATGTGGGATTTGTCGATGTGGGTCGCAACGATGAAAGCGTGTTTTCCCTTTGTCCATCGCATCGCTGTTTCATAGCCGACTTGGTTCGCTTCTTCCGGGGTGATTTCTCCCGGCTTAAAGGACTGGCGTATCTGGTATGCGATGATATTGTTCTTCTGCTGTCTGCCGGTAATATGCTGATACTGCCGTTTGGAAAGCAGAAATTCCTCATCTGCTGTCTTTGGATCACACTCATAGGAACTGATAAATTCGCCATCATTGGTTTTTGCGGCATTTTGTGAGTAGTCGGTTCTGTCTGCCAAACATTGAGCGACCGTCTTTCCCTTATTCACATGAAGTGCAATCAATCTTGTCGCTGCCATTCCCATCACTTCCTTCCCAAAAAGAAAAAGCCACCGGTCGGTGACTTTTCTCTGATATTATCTTATGACCTGATAAATGCTCCCAGACTTTCTCCAATATTCTCGACTTTCATAACAGCCCAGACGAGCAAGAACACCGCTGCTATTGTCGCAATTCCAAGAACCACAAGAATAAGCAGGGACTGCCACAAAGCCTTTACAATGCAGTAAATCGCAGATCCGCCAATGACCAAGAGCAATAAACCAATTACATAGGACACAACATTTGTAAGCAGATTTCCAAGAATGCAAATCACTTTTACAACGAACAGCACCGGCAGTGCCAATATCTTCAATACCAGCTTCATAGGCTCAACCCCTTTCTTTTAATTATATTGTACAAGGGTATCTGCCATAACGCAATGATGTCAACCCTTATGTAAAAGCCGCAGCCGAAACTGCGACTTCCCAACAAGTTGTCGGATTACTGGATTGAGGACAGGCGAACAAGAACTTCTCTCATGTCCGTCCAGATCTCCTCCAGTCGTTTTTGCAAATCCTCAATATCAGCATGATAGATGCTACCTGTTTCGTTCGCTCGCTTTGCGTACTGGTTCAGGTTGTTGGAGCAGATTCGCAGGAGCGAAACCAGGGCTTTCACATCCTGCAAATCCAGTCTGATACAGTAACCATCCAGAGCCATTTTCCGCAGATAGGCTCCCATGCTGCGGATGCCAAGCTCGTCCATCTTCTCATGGATTCGCTCGACCTCCTCCTTGGATGCAAGGAAATGAACATCCTGGTCTCGCTTTGCCATTACAACACCTCCTCACGGGTTTCAGAGTATTTTGCAGGTGGGATATGCTCCGCTTTGGATTTCAGATCAGCCAACACAGAAGGACGCTCTGACTCGCTTCTTTCGTCACGATTTTCCACAGAGTCCTCCATATTCAGGGCTGCATCCAGTTCTGCCAGTCGCTGACTTTTGGCTGTCAGCTCTGCTTCCTGCGGGAACGGTTTTCCAACCTCCGCCTTGGCTGCTTCCTGCTGATTGTAGAGATTATTCAACTGCTCATTGGCTCGTTCTAAGCGCTCAAGGATGCCTGCAAGGGCATTGTCCAGTCGGGTGATATTTCCTCGTGCATCCGTACCAAGGGCTACTCTGTGGCTCACAGCGCCCTTCAGGGTCACATCGAACTCGTTCCGGAAACTGTCAAACGAAAGCTCCATCTGAAAGCCACGGTAACTGCCAAGAGGAACCGGATCGGCACTTTTCGTGTCCTTACAAGCCGCAAGGAGGATTTCACCGGCATCTGCCTTTTCGGTGTAGGCTTTGCCCATGATTTCCATACCGCAAAAACCATCGGCAATCTGCGGGTGTGCTTCCACGGTTTTCATATCAGCTTCAAAGCCATGAATATAGCCTGTCTGCTTTTCAATCTCAGCCGGGAAGTATTTCAGAAGCTTATCTTCCATGCGGTACTGCTGGCTCTGGTGGTCAGCTTTCAGCACCTTCAGCCTTGCCACATCAATGTCCAAGTCCATCTTTTCCTTGATAAGCGGATTGCCGGCACACAGCGCCTTGATCTCCGCATAGGACAGCGCCTGCTCATCCACATCGTCACAGGAGCGAACCGGTGATTTGGAGGTCATAATCTGAGAAATAAACTTCTGCTTGTTTTCCAAGGTCTGATACAGGTAGGCATCAAAGGTTCCCTCAGTCACATACTGGTACACCTGAACCTCTTTGTTCCGGTTGCCCTGACGGATGATACGACCGTTTCTCTGGGTCATATCAGACGGACGCCAGCCCACATCCAGATGGTGAACTGCCACCAGTTTGTCCTGGACGTTGGTTCCTGCGCCCATCTTTTGCGTACTTCCAAGCAGCACTCGTACCTGTCCGGTACGAACCTTGGCAAAGAGGTCTTTTTTCTTTGCCTCGGTATCTGCATCATGGATAAAGGCAACTTCTTCCGCAGGCACACCGTTTGCAATCAGCTTAGTTTTGACATCATCATAGACATTGAAGGTTCCATCATTTTTTGGTGTGCTGAGGTCGCAGAACACCAACTGGGTCAATTTGTCAGCCTGACCGTCCTGCCAGATACGCAGGATATTTCCCACGCAGGCATTGAGCTTGCTGTCAGGGTCATCGGGTAACAGGGTGTTCATTAGCCGCTGATCCAGTCCCAATTTTCGTCCGTCGCTGGTAATCTTGAGCATATTATCGACGGACGGGTCTACAATACCGGCATGAACATCTGCTGCTCTCTCTGAAAGGGAAGCCACCATATCCTTCTGGTACTCAGAGGGCTGAACCACAACCGTTTCAAACTTTGCTTCGGGAACAGGGAGATGCAACTGGTCAGAGGTCTTGATGTCGGCAACCTCCTTGAACATATTCATCAGTTCAGGCAGGTTGAAGAACTTCGCAAATCGGGTTCTGGCACGATAGCCGGTTCCCTCCGGTGCAAGCTCAATCGCAGTTGTTGTTTCTCCGAAGGTCGATGCCCAGG
>ERZ780208.1782-NODE-1782-length-16434-cov-9.159472_pt1 | contig 16434 bp, 14 predicted proteins | sample MGYA00511167_ERZ780208 | MGnify/ENA primary metagenome ERZ780208 (study PRJEB29588, sample SAMEA2159202) | human gut metagenome | biome: human gut; feature: human-associated habitat; material: faeces | place: Denmark | collected 2008/2010 ... | reverse complement strand
CGCCCGGGCCGGGCCTGCGCCGCGCACTGGAAGCGCTGCTGGAAGAGGTCATCACCGGGCGGCTGCCCAACAAAAAAGCGGAACTTCTGGCCTTTGCGGCCAAATTTTCTGCGTCTTGACAAGAGAAAGAAGCTGCGGTAGTATTATACTACTGTTTTAGTATGTTATAACAGAAGAGGAACAGAATGACAGAAACACAGAACACTTCCCGCCGCCCCGGGGCGCTCATCGCCATGAGCGGCGGTGTGGACAGCTCGGTGGCGGCATGGCTCATGCAGAGGGACGGTTTCGACTGCACCGGCGTCACCATGCGCCTCACCCGCAACGAGGCCGTGAACACCGAGGGTCTGCACACCTGCTGCTCGGAGCGGGACATTGAGGACGCCGCCGAGGTGGCCTATGCAATGGATATTCCCTACGAGGTGCTGGATTTTACGGCAGACTTTCAGGAAAAGATCATCGACAAATTCATCCGGGTCTACGAGGCCGGCGGTACGCCCAATCCCTGCATCGACTGCAACAGATATATGAAGTTCGATCACCTGCTTCGCTGGGCAGAAGCGCACGGACTGGATCATGTGGTCACGGGCCATTATGCCCGGGTGGAGCAGGACGAGGCCACGGGCCGCTGGCTGCTCAAAAAGGGTTTGGACGAGAACAAAGACCAGAGCTATGTGCTCTACAACCTCACGCAGGAGCAGCTGGCTCATGTCCGCCTGCCGCTGGGTGGTCTGCACAAGAGCGAAGTGCGCGCCATCGCCGAGCAGCAGCACTTCGTGAACGCCCGCAAGCACGACAGTCAGGACATCTGCTTCGTGCCGGACGGCGACTACGCCCGCTTTATGGAGGATTTCACCGGCAAGCACTACCCGGCGGGCGATTTCCTCGACGTCGGCGGCAGAAAGGTAGGCACCCACAGCGGCGCTGTGCGGTACACCATCGGCCAGCGGAAGGGCCTGGGCCTCGCCATGGGCGCACCGGTCTACGTCTGCGCCAAGGATATGCAGGCCAACACCGTCACGGTCGGCCCGGAGTCGGAGCTGTTCGATACCATCGTCTATGCGAACGAAGTGAACTGGATCGCCATCCCGGAGCTGAAAGGCCCCCTGCGGGTGACGGCCCGCACCCGTTATCATCAGACCGAACAGCCTGCCACCGTCTACCCGGCAGGGCCGGACAGCTTCCGTCTGGAATTTGACCAGCCTCAGCGCGCCCCCACCCCGGGGCAGGCCGTCGTGCTGTATCAGGGCGATGTCGTCCTTGGAGGCGGCACCATTACACAGGTGGCGAAGGGATAAGGGTAAGCCCGTGGATGTAAAAAGCAGAACCTAAAGGAGAAATGATATGCAAGACCAGTATTCCCGCACCCAGCTGCTGCTGGGCGCGGAAGCAATGACCAAACTGCACGATTCCCGCGTAGCCGTGTTCGGCGTGGGCGGCGTGGGCGGCTACACCGTCGAGGCGCTGGCCCGCAGCGGTGTGGGGGCTCTCGACCTGATCGACGACGACAAAGTCTGCCTCACCAACCTGAACCGCCAGATCATCGCCACCCACAAGACGGTGGGCAGGTTCAAGGTGGATGTGGCCGAAGAGCGCGTCCACGACATCGACCCCAACATCAAGGTCACTACCTACAAGACCTTCTTTGGCCCCGAGACGCAGGACAGCTTCGATTTCAGCCAGTTCGACTACGTGGTGGACGCCATCGACACTGTCACCGGTAAAATTGCGCTGGTCATGAAGTGCAAGGAGGCTGGTGTCCCCATCATCTGCTCCATGGGTGCAGGCAACAAGATGGACCCTACCCGCTTCGAGGTCACGGATATTTATAAGACTTCCGTCTGCCCGCTGGCCAAGGTCATGCGCACCGAGTGCCGCAAGCGCCGCATCAAGCACCTGAAAGTCGTTTACTCCAGGGAGCCTGTCATGACTCCCATCGAGGATGACTCCATCAGCTGCAAACACCACTGCATCTGCCCTCCGGGTACCCAGCGCAAGTGTACCATCCGCCGCTCCGTCCCCGGCTCGAATGCCTTTGTCCCGTCGGTCGTGGGCCTCATCATCGGCGGCGAGGTTGTGAAGGACCTCGTGGGCTTTGTCCCCATGAAGGGCTGAATTTGATAGAATAAGAAAACGGCAGGTTCAATGAACCTGCCGTTTTCTTCATTATGAGCTGATTTTTACTGCTCAGGAGCGGCGAATGCGATGGGGGTAGCGCCAGCAGCTGCGTCCACGCTCTTCAGAGAGATGGGAGTGGTTTCGTAGTGCAGGGTCTCGAAGCTCTGGGTGCTGCCGTCCTCGGTGGTGAACTCGAGAACATAGGTCATGTCGCCCTGCTTGTCGGCCTCGACATCGCGGGTGATGACGACATTCACAAAGTCATCCGCGGTTTAGCCGCCGCTGCGCCAGCGCAAAGCCGACGGCGCTTGCCGCAAAGACGGCGTAATAGCTGACCAGCCGGTAGAACATCAGCAGGCTCATGGACGAAGCATCGGGGAGGAAGCTGCTGTACACCAGCAGGAAGGCCGTCTCCACCGAACCCATGCCCGCCACGTTGGGCAGGGCGTTGGAGACAAAGAGGGTCAGCGACGTGAGAAGCTGCACCTGCCAGAAGGTGAGTCCGGTATCCAGCCCCATGAACCGCAGCCCCATCCACGGCAGGCAGAAGAGCAGGAACAGCTTTACGAGATGCACGCCCAGAATGGCGGCACAGCGGGGCTTGTCCGCCAGCAGATGGCGGCTCTCGGTGCTCAGGGTGTCCAGCTGCTTGAGCCAGCTTTCCCGGCGCTCGGCCCAGCGGCCCGTGTCGGGCAGAAAATGCAGCAGCCACCGGGCCAGACGCTGCACCACCGGCAGGGCGCAGAGGGCGATGAGTCCCACGATGACGCCCGCCACGACAGCGTAGGCCCCGGGCAGATACCGCAGCACGCCGTCGGAGTTGGCCGCTATCCAGGGGCGGCCCGCCAGAAGCAGCACGGTGGCGTAAAGCAGGACGGATGTCTTGTGGAAGACGTATTGCAGGGTCATCAGCCCTACGCCGGGGCCAACGTCCAGCCCGCGCCGGTGGAGATACCACGTCTGAAACGGCACCGACCCTGCGCCGAGGCCCACCACATTGCCGAAGGTCCCCATCCATGCATTGTCGATACCCTGCCGCAGCGGGAAATGGGACAGGCGGCTGCGGACGATGAGCCAGCTGGATACGCCCTCGAGAAGCGGGTAGCTCAGGCCCACGGCCAGTGCCAGAAGTCCCTGCCCGAGGGTGAGCCGGCTCAGCGCCTCGGAGATCTCAGCCCAGTGCTCCCGGAAGATGAACACCACGATGCCGGTCAGCAGGGCCAGAACGCCCAGCGAGAGCAGGGTCTTTCGGCGCGAAGGGGCGGGGGAGGCGGACGAACTCATGCGGGGACTCCTTTCAAATTTCAACAAAAAACGGACTGGGATAAACTCTTAGGAGAGTATATCACAGTCCGGAGGTGTGTTTGTGAACAACTGCCAAATTTTTTGCCTCAGTTTCGGCAGAGTGATAAAGAACAGGGAGTTTATTCGCCGGTGAGCTCCTTTACAGCCTGTTGCAAACTGTCGGAAAACGCCTGCTTGGAGTAATGGTTCTCGTAAAGCTCACGGCAGGCGGGGCGCATGGCAGCCAGCTTTTCCGGGTGCTCGATGGCCCAGGCCAGCCGCTCGGCCAGCTTTTCGGGGTCGTCGTCCTCGTAGACGAAACCGTCCACGCCCTCGGTGATGAGCCCGGCGGTGCCGGTGTGCTCCGACACGATGGCGGGCTTGCCGAAGATGAGGCCCTCAGTGACGAAAGTAGGCATGGGGTCGTCGCGGGAGGCGCAGACGAGGCAGGTACACTGGGCCATCAGACTCTTGATCTCGTCGCGGGTGAGCCGCTTGACGTAAAAGACGTTGTCGGGGCAGTCAGCGGTCAGGCTCCGCACGGCGTCCATCATCTCAGCCTCTGCGGCCTTGCCCACGAAGAGGAAGGATGCCTTCTTCATGGTCTCAGGCGGCAGCAGCCGGATGGCTTTGCAGAAGATGTCCTGACCTTTCCGGTTCTCGAAGGAACCCACGGTGGCGAACAGAGGCCGCCCGCCCGCATAGCTCAAATCGTAGTGGGAGAACTTCTCGGCGGCGTAGTCCGGCAGGCCGTAGATGAGGGGCCGGATGTTGAACTCCGGCCGCACCGAGTGCATGGCGTTGGCGGCGTGGCTGCCGACGGAGTAGAGCCGGATATTTTCGCCCAGCTCTCTGGGGATCTGGTGGGCGATGTGGGGGTAGCCTGCAAAGGCATCGTGGAGCCACCAGAGCACCGGCACCCGCGCACCGCTCAGGGCGCGGACGGCCCGGGCCTCCACGACGGTGTTGGCCAGAACGAGGTCGGCGCAAAGGGCCAGCCCCCAGAGCAGGGGCGACTGAACACAGCCCTTGCGGGTGATGACGGTAGCTCCCGCCTCGAGGAAAAGCGGCATGGAGCCGCCGTCCTCAGGGCCGAGGACGACCACTTCGTAGCCCATGCTGCGCAGCACCGGCACGGCGCTCACCAGCACGATGGGCGCACCGGTCATGTCCAGCAGGTGGCTCATGATAAAGACGCGCTTCCCCTTTACAGACCAGACGTCTTCGGCGCAGATGTCCCGCTCATAGTGGGCCAGCGCCAGCGGGAGGCAGACGTGGCTGCGGCTGAGCTTCGCCGCCAGCGTCAGCAGTTCGACGGGATTTTCCGGGTCGCGGGCTTCCGCCTGACAGCGGTGCAGCAGCTCCCGGGAGACGAGGGCGCAGCCCGGGCAGGCTGCAAAGCCCTGACTGTGGTAGAGGGTGGTGACGCCTGAGTAGCCGAAGACGGCGTCGCTGGTGACGTAGTCTGCGCCGCTGCGCAGTGCGTCCGCAAAGCAGGAAAGGGCCGTGGACATCAGGAAAAGGTCTTCCCTGACCAGAAGCACACCGGCGGCGCTGCCGAGGGCTTCGGGGCGGAGGCTGTCCGTCAATAAAAATTTGCGGTGGAGCTGGTCCTGCAGAGAAGCTTTCAGGGCGGCGTTCCGCCCCGGCGCATAGACGCCGAGAAAAACTTCCTGGGTGTCGAGATATTCCTGTTTGGCGAGCTGAGCCCGCTGCAGAGTGGTATAACTGCTGTACATCGTATCCTCCTCTCCGCAGGCAGGCTCAATGGCTGCGATGGAACAGCCCCAGCAGGCGGCGCAGGGGCAGCGTGAGTTTCCAGCTGCTGGAAGAGAGGATGTTTTCCAGCGAGCTCTCGTAGGCTTTGCTCCGGGCGCTCAGCTCGGCGTTGGCCTGATGCAGCTCGGAGAGATTCTTCTGCAGGGCCTCGATGGTCTGCTTCTGGTCAGCCGTAGTCTTTTCCAGCTGGTCGAGGTGCTTCTGCTCGCAGACACGGGTCTTCTGGAAATACTGTACGCCCTCGAGAACGGCGGCGAACAATGGGTCGTCAGCCAGCGGCTCCAGCGGGAAGTAGCAGTAGCTCACGCCCAGCTTCATCCCGGCGGGGAAACGGTTCAGACCTTCCAGCATGAAATTCGGGTCGTTGTTGAGGAACAGGATGCCGTCGCCGTGGAGCGGCACACCGTTCACCGGGCGGCAGAGGATGCGGTCATCCGAGAAGACGAAATCGGTGATGCAGCAAGGCAGTTCACCGGGGTCGAGACGGAGATTGAACGCGGTCTCCGGCAGTTCGAAGGTCGCTGTCACCATGCCGTTCAGCTCGTCGTATTCGTAGTCCGGGGCCTTGACGGTGTCTTTCTGGGAAAAGCCGAACCCGGCATCATAGTAAAGCAGCGGCTGCACCAGAGCAGGCGAGTCGGTCTGCCTCTCTCTCTGGGGGTGGGCAGCATAGAAGGTCTGCAGCTGTTTTTCCAGCTCAAGGCAGCGCTGGGCCAGCCGCGAAGTGCCTTCGTCTGCAAGTTTGAGCTGTTGTTCAAGGTCCGCAATGCGGCTGCGCAGAGCCGCTTCAGGAGTTTCGTTCATCATTACCGGGGCCTCCTCCAATTTATCGCAAGGCGTACAACCCGCGCTGCAAGCCTATGCATCAAAAGTAACTATAGTCTGCCCTCAAAATGGCTGGATACCAAAGCGCAGGAATTTCAGTGTTTTGCCGCATAGCGGCGAGTTTTGCTCCGCTGCCGGGGCTTGTCCGCAGGCTTGCCGCCCCGAAGCTTCCGGCCAAGCTCTTTGCGGCGCATCAGAAGTTCGGTGACGGCGAAGATGGACACAAGCGAGAACACGAACTGCAGCAGCATCCCCTGCACCGGATGGTCAGCATACTTTGCAGCCATCAGATACCACGGGATGGCCGTCAGCTCCACAGTGTGGATGCAGAAGATGAAGAGCGAGCGCCGGCCCACCCACTCGATGGCATGGGAGATGGGGCCGTCCACTCGGCGCTGCCATTTCAAAAAGAGCCGGATGATGCCGTAGCCCACTGCGCCATCCAGCAGGATGCTCAGCGGCCCCATCGTCCACTCACCCAGCGAAACGCAGTCGGTGCTCTGGGTCAGCAAAACGCCCGCGACGACGCCCAGCGCGGACGCGATGAGGCCGGCCTTGGCTCTGCCGGAAAGGGGAGTTTCGAAAAGGCGGCGCTTCTTGGCCAGATAGCCGATGTAAAGGTAGGGCAGCGACACCATGCCCTGTGCGATGCAGAAAGGAGCCTCCCACACCAGCGTGACGCCCCAGCCAAGCAGGGTGACGCCGACGACTGCGGGGGTTATGTACCGCTCGGGGAAGACCTCGAGCAGCACGTCCAGCAGCACCCACGCCAGCATCAGAGCCACTAAGTACCACATGGGTCCGCAGGAGAAAAACTGCTGCCCGAAGTAAGTGGCCGTGTGGGGCAGGCCTAACAGGAAACCGCCTAAGACCTTGGCCGATTCTGAGATGGCAGCATCCCACGAGCCGAAAGCTGCGTGGTGAATGAAAGCGTGGAGCACCGTGGTGGCCAGTGCAGTATAAACGTAAGGCTTGAGCAGGGTCTTGAGCTGCTGCTCGATGCATTTGTGGATGGAGCGCTTGCGGAAGCCGTAGCCGCTGGCAATAAAAAAGGCGGCCATCAACGCTTCGCGGTAAGCGAACAGCGCGAACGCGAAAGGGGTGACGTCGTTGGTGCCGAGGGGGTAAAGCTCTGCCGTGTGGGCAAAGACGATGGCCAGCATTCCGATGCCTTTCAGCAGGTCGAACATGCCAAGGCTGCTTACAGTGCGGGGCTTGGTGCCTTCCATGAAAAGGGTCCTCCTTGTGCGCCATTCGTCCCGGAGGCCCCGGAAGGCCGTGTTTTAGGCGCGATAAATAAAAATATGAAGCTCGGCGGGGAGCTTTTTTGCCAAATGATATAAACAGTATAATGCTTTTTGGGCTTGCTGTCAATTTGATAAGGACTCGATCTCCGGGCGAAGTTTCGTCCTGACGAAAAAAGTGTATCACAGCTTTTCGCACATCGCAACAAAAGGAAAGAATTACATCTGCCTGCACAAACTGAATGCAAGCTCAAGTTGCATATTTGTGCAATTAAATCTTGCGTTTACGCTCTGCTTGCGGTATACTGTTGCCATAAGGAGCCGTGCCAAAGTTTTCCTCGAACTGCCAGAGATTCGGAATGACTCTGGAAAGTGAATGAAAAAAGTGCTGAGCTGAAAATTTGACAAAAAAGGAGAAAAACCGATGGCTGAATACATCAAAGTACCCGCAGGCGTATACGACATGGTGACCCGCTGCATGGAGCAGGAGTTTCCCGATCATGTGGCCATCCGCTATGTGGCCGAGGACGGCAAGACCGTCGTGGAGAAGAAGTATCGCGAGTATGCGCAGGACATCCGCCGGATGACGGCCTATCTCAAGGCCGAAGTGCCGGACATCAAGGGCCGGCGCATCGTTCTGCTGAGCCGGAACTGCTATGAATTCTGCGTGGCGTCCTACGGCATCATCCTCGCCGGCGGCGTTCTCGTGACCCTGAACCAGAAAAAGACCTGGGAGGAGCTGGAATATGAGCTGGGCCTCGTGGAGCCTGCCCTCATCCTGAACGACGGCATCGACTACGGCTGCCGCGCCGAGCTGGAAGCCGCCTACGGCCCGAAGCTCCGCTCCATGGACTGTTATAAAGAGACTGCCCCCGGCGAGCTGACCAACTGCGTGGGCCACGATGATTTGATGATGCTGATGTTCACCTCCGGCACCACCGGACGCAGCAAGGGCGTCATGCTCTCGGAGCGGAATATGTGCGCCAGCCTGCACACCTATTCGGAGGTGGCAGAGAACTGGATCACCAACCGCCTCCCGGCAGGCCAGAAGCTGCCGCTGAGCCATATGACCCTGCTGCCCCTCTTCCACATGGCCTGCTTCGTCTGCGTTATGTCCTACCCGCCTGCCGGATGGGCTCTGAACCTCTGCGGCGACATCCGCGACTTCTACCGCGACCTGGGCCTGATGCACAGCGACGTTATGGCCTCGGCCCCCATGCTGGTGGAGACCATCTACAATGACATGAAGCGTGGCCGCGTCAGCCGTCTGAACGGCCTGTGGGACCTGTGCTGCTCTTCCGCTGCCCTCGACCCCAAGATGCTGCTGGAGCTGGCCCAGAACGGCTTCGTCGTCAACCAGTGCTACGGTATGACCGAGACCTTCGGCGACGGCATCCTGAACTTTACGCAGGTCGAAAAGCACATGAGTGCCGTGGGCAAGCCCGACGACCACGTTCAGTATAAGCTGGACGAGACCGGAGAAATTTGCATCAAGGGCGACTGCGTGATGCTGGGCTACTACAAGGACCCCGAGGCCACGGCAGAGGTCATCGACGCCGACGGCTGGTTCCACACCGGCGACCTGGCCCGGATGGATGAGGAAGGCTTCTATTACATCACCGGCCGCAAGAAGAACCTTATCATCCTCGCCAGCGGCGAGAACGTCAGCCCCGAAGAGCTGGAAAAGAAGCTGGCCCTCTGCCCGGCCATCACCGAGTGCATCGTGAAGGAGAAGGACCAGAAAATTTGTGCCGTCATTTACTGCCCTGAGGATAAGCAGGAAGAGGTCAGAGCCTTCGTCATCGAGGTGAACCGCAGCCTGCCGCTGTATAAGCGCATCAGTGCCGTGGAGTTCACCGTTGAGCCCCTGCCCCGCAACGCTCTGGGTAAGCTGCTGCGCAAGTAACAAGTAAGAAGAAACAGTGAAAAGGATACGCCGCGTAGTTGCATTTCTCTGCCGAAACAGGTATTATTACTCTGAGGCAGAATATGTCAAATGCCGGCGTTTCGCTGCAATAAAGAAAAACAGCAAGGAGCGACAAAAATGATAAATACTGTATATGAGCTCATCACGGACGTCATGGCGAAGCAGTACCCCGACCGGGTGGCTTTCCGCTATGTGGCCGCCGATGGCAAGACTGTGGTGGAAAAGACCTATGCCCAGTATGTGCAGGACATCCGCAGGGCCGTTACTTATTTTAAGGAGAATATCCCCGACATCAAGGGCAAGCGTGTCGGCATCATGAGCCGCAACTGCTATGAGTACGGTGTCAACAGCTTCGGCGCTATCCTCGCCGGGGCCGTCGTCGTGACCATCAACCAGAAAAAGACCTGGCCCGAGCTGGAATATGAGCTGGGCCTTGTCGAGCCTTCCCTCATCGTCAACGACGGCATCGACTATGGCTGCCGCCCCGGCATCGAGGCCGCCTACGGCGATAAACTCCGCCCGATGGACGCCTTCAAGGACAGCGCGCCTGCAGAGCTTGTTGACTGCGTGGGCCATGATGATTTGATTGTGCTGATGTTCACTTCTGGCACCACCGGCCGCAGCAAGGCCGTCATGCTCTCGGAGCGCAACTTTTTTACCACGGTGGAGTGCCAGGTCAAATTCGGCGACGCCATGCTGGACTATAAGCACGAGCATATGCCCGAGGACAAAAACGACGTCCTGAGCAACTTCGCCATCCTGCCCCTGTTCCATCTGGGTACGTTTATCTGCCTCTTCGTTTGGGCCTGCAAGGGCTGGGCGCTGAACCTCTCCGCCGACATCCGCGATTTCTACCGCGACCTCGGCCTGATGCACAGCGATGCCATCGCTGTGGCTCCCATGCTGATGGAGGCCATCTACAAAGACGTCAAGCGGGGCCGCCGCGCCCGCCTGAACGGCGTCTGGAACCCCTGCGGCTCCTCTGCCATGTTTGACGGCGCCATGCTGGCCGAGCTGGCACAGCAGGGCATGATGATCACTCAGGTGTACGGCATGACCGAGACCTGCGGCGACGGCATCATCAACTACGAGCAGGACGAAAAGCACATCCGCGCCGTGGGCAAGCCCGACGACCACGCCGAGTACAAGCTGGACGAGACGGGCGAAATCTGCATCCGCGGCGGCTGCGTCATGCTGGGCTATTACAAGGACCCCGAGGCCACCGCAGAAGTCCTCGACGCCGACGGCTGGTTCCACACCGGAGACCTGGCCCGTGTGGACGAGGACGGCTTCTATTACATCACCGGACGCAAGAAGAATATCATCATCCTCGACAACGGTGAGAACGTCAGCCCCGAAGAACTGGAAAATCTGCTGTCCAAGTGCGAGGCCGTCAAGGAATGCATCGTCAGGGAGAAGGGCAAGAAGATCTGTGCCGTCATCTACTGCGGCGAGGCCGACCAGCAGACCGTCCGCGACTTCATCACCGAGACCAACCGCACCCTGCCGCTCTACAAGCGGATGAGCGCCGTGGAGTTCAGCACCGAACCTCTGCCCCGCACCGGCACCGGCAAGCTGCTGCGCAAGTAAGAATAAACCGGGCAGGCTGCGGAATACTGGAAAAGAGCCGCAGCCGCCTTTAATGGAATTACGAAAGGAAGATTCAAACTATGGAAAGAACCGAGATCGTGTCCCAGATCCTTGCAATTCTGGAAGATGTTGCAGAAATTTCCCCCGATGATGTCAACGAGAACAGCGTCTTGATGGACGATCTGGACCTGTCGTCCATGGAGATCCTGACCGTCGTCGCCGACCTGGAGGAGACTTTCGGCCTGCGCATCCCCGAAAAGGAGCTGCGCAACTTCGTCACCGTCAGCGATTTGGCCGACTATCTGGCCGCACACGCGGGGGAATAAGGAATGGATGCCGAACAGCGCTCTGTTTTTCAGGGTATCGTTTACTATTACCGCGAAAACATGGTCAACTGCCGCTATCAGGTCACGCTGAAAGATGCCGTGGACGGTGCGCTTTTGCAGCAGGCTCTGGATGCGGCCCGGGCAAAGGCACCCTACTATTTCCAGAAGCCGGTGTGGGAGAAAAAGCTGCTCCACCTCGAGCCGTCGGACGCCCCCTGCCCGGTGCGGCAGGGCAGCGCAAAGCCCGAATTTCCGGACGAGAACGGCTTTACGGTTGCCCTGAGCTATGAGGGAAAAGTCGTCTACTTTGACTGGTTCCACTTTCTGACCGATGGCCGGGGCATAGCACCCTTCATGACCATGGTGCTGCAGTTCTACTGCAACCTGCGGTACGGCACGGCTTTCGAGGGCCAGACCCTTGAGACGGACCCTGCCTACGACATCGAGGACATCCTTGCAAAGTACCCCGAGAGTCAGGTGGCCAACGATATGCAGCGCCCCGTGGTGCAGACCTTTGAAGAGACGCCCACCTGCTGCCGCGTCCGGCTGGAAAAGGCGGGGCTTGTGGACGCCGCCCTCCGCTGCGGCGTCAAGCCTTTCAGTACCCTCACGGCCCTGCTCTGTAAGGCGGTGCGGGCGTATCTGGACAAGGACGAGGTGCTCTACAGCTACTCGACAGACGCCCGCGACGCGCTGGGTGCGCCGAACGCCCTCTACAACTGCGTGGCATCCTTCCAGCGCAAGCTGCCGCTGACGGCAGATGCCCCGCTGGCCGAAGTGGCCGTGGGCGTGGACGCTGACCTGAAAGAGAACCTTTCCGCTGAGCGAAAACTGTTCCGTATTGCGGAGCAGATGGGCTGGGTCTACCGGGTCTACCAGCAGAAAGCCAGCCTCAGCATCAAAAAGCGCATCTTCCAGATGGGCGAGTACATCAGCGGCTTCCCGGCGGACTTCTGGGTGAGCTATCTGGGCGACCCCTTCGCCCCGTCCAGCCCGGAGCTGACCCGGTACATCGAGGACTTCCAGATCTGGGTGCCGGCGGACGGCGCTTCCATCGGTCTGGAATGCACCAGCCTGCATGGCATCATCACCCTCTGCGTCAAGAACAAGGTGCCGCGCCCCGGCTTTGCCGAGGCTCTGCGCGCCGCGTTCGAGGCCGAAGGCATCAAGGTGCTGGAAGCCGCAGAGCTGGGCGCAGACAATACATAAGATCAAACCTCTCCGTCACACCGTAGGCGTGACGGAGAGGTTTTCTTTTGCTATGTTATCCAAAACGTAATTTTTACATCAAATTTTCATACATCATACTTTTGCGAAAAAATCGCCTGAAAAGCCGATTTTTCCCTTGCATCCAACTGTTTGCCGTGGTAGGATAGGTCGAATGTGAACGAAACACACTGGGAAATGGACAAAAGTGAGGAAAATCGTATGGAAAAAAATAAGAACAGCGGCGCGGCACTGGCAAGAAAGATGGCGGTGTCTCTGGTTTGCGGTCTGGCGGCAGGCTTTGCCTTTATGATGCTGCGCGAAAAGCTCGTGGCTTCCGGCAACAGCGGCATCTGGCAGACCATCAACGACCTGCTCTTCCAGGACATCACCACAGAGGGCGCGGAACGTGCGCTCGGCCTCTTCTACATCATCGGACAGCTCTTCATCAAAGCACTGCAGCTGGTCATCATCCCGATGGTCTTCACCTCCATCGCGCTGGCCATCGGCAGCATCGCCGATACCCGCACCATGGGCCGCATCTCGGCCAAGACCCTCTTCTGGTTCCTGCTCTGCTCCTTTATGGCGCTGGCACTGGCCGGATGCGTGGGCTACGCCACCTATTCCATGGGCCTCTTCAACGCTCACATCGAGGGCCTGACGGAAGCCGCCGGCTCCACCGGTTCCAACCCCCTGAATGTGGTGCTGAATGTCATCCCCTCCAACATCGTCACGGCTTTCGGCAGCAACAATGCTGTTCTTTCCTCCGTCTTCCTCGCGGTGGCTGTGGGCCTGAGCATGAATGTGCTGGGTGAGAGCCGTACTTCCACCCTCCGCCGTCTGCTGGGCGAGGTGAACGACGTGGTGGTGGTCTTCCTGAACTTCGTCGTCACAAACTTCGCGCCCTTTGCAGTCTTCGTGCTGCTGACCCGCACCTTCGCCATCTACGGCATTGATTACCTCAAGCCCGCTCTGGTGTATGTGGTGGTCACGGTGGTCCTGCTCTTTGTCTTCCTGCTGGTGGCCTATCCTCTGGTGGTGGCGCTGGGCGCAAAGCAGAACCCCATCACCTTCATTAAGAAGATCGCCAACGTGGCCGTCTTCGGCTTCTCCACCTCTTCCAGCGCAGCCACTCTCCCCCTGAACATCAGGGTCAGCACCGAGGATTTCGGCGTCGATGAGTCCATCGCCTCCTTCGTCCTGCCTCTGGGCATGACCATCAACATGGACGGCACCGCCATCATGCAGGTGGTGGCCACCGTCTTCATCGCAGGCTGCGCCGGTTACACCGTTACTCCCGCCCAGCTGGTCGTGGTCGCTCTGCTGGCTCTGCTGGCCTCGGTGGGGACGCCTGCCGCCCCCGGCGCAGGGGCCGTCATCCTCTTCACCATCCTGTCCGGTGCGGGCTTCGTGAATGACAGCGCTCTGCTGGCCTACTCCCTCATCCTCGCCATCAACCGCCCCATCGAGATGCTCGTCACCTCCCTGAATGTTGTGGGCGACGCTGTCGCCAGCATCTGCGTGGCCAAGAGCGAGGGTCTGCTGAACGAGGAAAAGTTCAACGCATAATTGACCTGTAACATACAAAAGCGCCTTTCCGTTTTACCGGAGAGGCGCTTTTTGCGCAGCAGAAGTCTTCTTTTTTACAGACGGCCCAAAGCCGCCGCCGGGGTTTTACGCCGATTTTGCGTCCGCATGGTTTCGGGCAGGGCGGCTGCGGCGGTAGAATAAGGCCGTTCCCGGTAAATCGAAAAAGAGAGAAGGAGCCATGAGGCTCATGGAAAGAGAGGACTTTCGCATGAAAGAGAATAAAATGTCCCGCCGCAGCTTTTTGAAGGTCGGTGCCTTTGCATCCGCCGCCGGTATGCTGGCCGCAGCGCCTGCCGCTGCCAACGCCGCTGCCCCCAATGCCGACAACGCAGCAGAGGAAGAGAACGGACTGCTGGGTGTGTTCGGCGGCAAACCCAAGTATGTCTTCCTCTTCATCGGCGACGGCATGGGTACGGCCCAGATACAGTCCGCCCGATTCTATAAGGGTACGGTGGAGAACAACGGCGCTGTCGTCGAGGGCGAGCTGAGCTTCACCCAGTTTCCCGAGGTGGGCAGCGTGACCACCTACGACAGCACTTCTTTCTGCCCCGACTCCGCTTCCACTGCCACTTCCATCGCCACCGGCCACAAGACCGAGAGCGGCGTCATCAATATGTGTCCGTGGACCCGCGATGTGCCGTATGAGACCATCGCCGAGAAGCTCCACGCCCAGAAGAACTACAAGGTGGGCGTCGTGTCCACCGTCAACATCGACCACGCCACCCCCGCCGCCTTCTATGCACATCAGAAGACCCGCAAGAACTACTACGCCATCGGCAAAGAGCTGGCCGCCTCCGGCTTTGAGTATTTCGCAGGCGGCGAGTTCCAGAAGGTGAACGGCGATGGCACCGGCCCCAACAACCACGAGATCGCCGCCCAGAACGGCTACAACGTCGTCACCCGTCAGGCAGACGCTGCCACCCTCAAGGCTGGTGCAGGCAAGACCCTCATCATCGCCGAGGCACTGGCCGACGGCAAGGCCATGAACTACGCCATGGACGCCGCCGCAGGCGAGTGGCAGCTGACCGACTACGTCAGGAAGGGCATCGAGCTGCTGGACAACAAGAAGGGCTTCTTCCTGATGACCGAGTCCGGCAAGATCGACTGGGCCTGCCACGCCAACGATGCCGCCGCTTCCATCCACGATGTGCTGGAGATGAGCAACGCCGTGCAGGCCGCTGTGGACTTCTACAACGCCCACCCCAACGACACCCTCATCCTCGTCACCGCAGACCACGAGACGGGCGGCATGGCCATCGGCTACAAGACCACCAACTACGACACCTTCCTGACCAACCTCACCCACCAGAAGATGTCTTATGCCAAGTTCGACTCCACCTATGTGAAGGGCTACATCGCCAACAAGACCCCCTTCGAGGCCGCCATGGCCGACGTGAAGGCAAACTTCGGCCTGACCCTGCCCACCGACCCCGATGCTGCCAGTGCAGGCAAGCTGCTGCTGACCGACTACGAGGTGGAGAATCTGCGCAAGGCTTACGAGCGGACGCTGGAAGTCGGCGCTGCCTCCCAGAAGGAGATGAGCCAGCAGGATTATGAGCTGTACGGCACCTACATCCCCTTCAGCATGGCCATCTGCCACACCATCAACCACAAGTCCGGCATGGACCACACCACCTACGCCCACACCGGCGCGATGGTCAACATCTATGCGCTGGGCGTCGGCGCGGAGAAGTTCCGCGGCGTCTTCGACAACACCGAGATCTACCACAAGCTGGCTGAGCTGACCGGCGTACAGTAAGCCTCTCTCTTCAAACGAAAAAGCCTGTGCAGACGCTCCCGGGCCGGGAGGCTGCACAGGCTTTCTTGTATCACAGGTGAATGGTATATCCATTGCCCAGCATCTGGACGACCAGCATCAAGGTCGAGACGCCGAAGCATCCGCCCATCAGCAGCAGGCAGAGTACTACAGAGCTGAAGTCGCACCGGCATTTGCCGGGTCGGGCGGAAAAGTAGAGCACCTCACACCCGAGCAGGATGAGACCCGCCGCAGGGAGCACCTGCCAGATGACCATCCACGGCAGGCCGGGAAGGAAGCGGCAGAGCAGGAAGAGCACACCTGCCGCGATGAGGCAGACGCCCAGCGTCAGGGTGCCGACTCGGCGGAGCGGCTTATTCGTCGTGTTCGTGGTCGAAGTCATCATCCGTCACCTCGTTTTCGTTCACCACCGGGCCGGAGAGCAGAGGAGCGTTCTCCGGCTGCGCGGCCGCGTCGGCGTGATACTCGCAGAAATCGGCATCCTCGGGGACATCCTTGGAAGCATCCGGCTTTTTGGCCGGATGGGGGCCTTTCACCAGCCAGACGCCGCAAACGATGAGGACCACACAGACCACCACATCCGGCAGGCTGTCCATGACGAGATAGAGGGCGCGGAAAACGGGGGAGGAGTGGCCCCAGCGGTAAACGAGGTCGCCGAGAGTGTTCATGATGAGGTTCTGGTAGGCGATGAGCGCACCGAAGGCGATGAGCAGCCAGCCCACCAGCTTGTGGCTGTCCATCAGCATCCGGGCAAGGCGCTTGTCCTGC
>ERZ780208.1774-NODE-1774-length-16550-cov-5.453349_pt1 | contig 16550 bp, 10 predicted proteins | sample MGYA00511167_ERZ780208 | MGnify/ENA primary metagenome ERZ780208 (study PRJEB29588, sample SAMEA2159202) | human gut metagenome | biome: human gut; feature: human-associated habitat; material: faeces | place: Denmark | collected 2008/2010 ... | reverse complement strand
TTGGCACTGTTTTATGACTCCCATGCTGTCCCAGCATGCTCCGGTCTCTCCAATTGATTCTATAAATCGACTTTTATCTCTGAAAATCCGTCCGAGTTCTCGGTATGATATAATTTCTCCATATGAATTGCCGGTCTCTGCAAATTTTGATATCAGTACACGAAGAGAATCCTCGTTCTTGTTGGCGAAAACAATACTATCTGTTAATTTATTTTCTTCGTCAGCGTAATTATTATGTGGCTTGTTTCCACATGACACCAGAAATAAGGACATGAGTAGATAAAGCACAATGCCGCATTCGATAAAGAACTTGCTGCTATGTTTTATCATTTGCTGACAAACAATTCTATGATTGCTGTCAGTGACCGGTTGCTGATATGTAGATCCTTTTGCTCGTGTCTCCATAAATTGGTTTCAAGTCAACCGAGTCATATACTCATCATCAGATTTCCCGGGAGGTTTTGGGGAACCCGCTTCAAAGGCTATTTTTTCTGACATTGGTTGATGAAGTTAATGAGTTATTACCAAAATGCAAAATTAAGTGGATCAGCAGGTTTCGAGCTTGATAAAAACTTACAAACGCTTGTCAAAAACTATCAGGGCAACTAAAATAGCGTAAAAAACGAGTTGCAGCCCTGAAATATGATGATTTCAGAACTGCAACGTATAAGATTGTCGATACAGAAGCAGAGATGCCTTATGTAGATGTTTTCTCTGTATCGTTTCGGTATTCGGACGGCGAGCGTCCAAAAGAACGTTTGAAGGAACGAGAGAACGCGCTAAGTTCTTCAAAGCCACATTCGCGGGCCACCTCCGCTATGGTCATATCTTTGTTATCTCGCAATAATGTGGCGGCACGATTCATCTGGATTGCTGATATAAAGGCTTTGGGCAACTTTCCGGTGGCTTCAACGAAACGTCTGCGGAATGTTTGCTCTCCCATATTCATGCGTGATGCAATATGAGAGACACTGTATTCTCCTTTAGGCAATCCATCATTAACGGCTTCTATTACCATTTTCTCGAACTCGGAAATCGAATCTGACTCATCAGACGTAGGCTGAGAATCTTTTGTATCTTTTTCGTCAGATGTTGAAATTGAGGCTTGTATTTCCTTGATTTTCGCCATTAACGACTGCATCTCATGCCGATAGCGTTTGATGCGCCAACGATATAATGCAAACCCTCCAACTACACAGATGAACAGTAGTATTCCACCTATAACAAAGTCTCGTTTTCTATTAGAAATATGCTCATTGACCTCTTCTTTCAATCGATCTGTTTCAAATTCGACTTTGTAACGGGCCAAAGCATCCGCAGAAGCCTCCCTATATAGAGAATCCTTTAATACATTGAATCTCTGCAAGGCAATATGGGCGCTGTCCGGATTAATATTCCAATAGCTTTCATACAGTCCGCGTTGGGAATGAACCTGATTATACAGGTCTCCCATCTTATCGAACAATTTACTTGCTTCAAGAAAATATTTTATGGCATCCTTGTTCCGTTTCTGCTTTAGCAGCATGAAACCTAACTGATTATAGTCAATAGCAAGCGAATGATAATTATTGGACTCAATCAGAATCGGAAATGCTTTTAAGAAAGTAGTTTCGGCTTCGGCATATTTCCCCAATCCTATAAGTGCCGTGGCTTTCTGAGAAAGGCGTATTGCAGCCCGATTCTGTCGGTCGCCAATAGAATCAATCCTATAAGCTTCATCGGCATATTTAACGGCCTTTTCATATTCTCCTTTCTTGCAATATGCCTCAGAAGCCATCCCCATGAGAATGGTCTTGCGCAGAGAATTGCGTGCCTTATCGGCATATTTCAACCCCTGAAGACTATACTTCAAAGCTGCATCCGGATCCTCGGCTGCAATATATGTTCCCGCAAGAGTGCTGAAACTTGAAGCAATCCTGTCATTGTCACCACTTTTAAGTTCAATATCCAGACACTGCTTAGTATATGTTACCCCAGAGGCGAAATCTCCCAATCGCACAAAGACGACTCCAAGAAGATTCAGGCAATCCGCTTTTGCATCGCTGTTTCCATTATATAGAGGTAATGCTTTCAGTGCATATCGCTTTGCATCTTCATAATCCTGACGGTCGTTGCACCATTCGCCGGTCCAGTAATAGAACATCTGCCGTACTGAATCCAATGGAGTAGAAGACGTAAAAACTATATCTTCATCGATAAAATCCTGGGATTTAAGTTCTTTGAAAAAACTATTGGCTATTTCAACCTGATTATGTCTGCCATCAAAGGAATTTATCAGACGTTCTACGTTGACATCAGAAGCATTCCCTATAGCAGCCACAAATAGCATTATGATGGTTAAAATACATCTAAAGCTACACATGACAGCATTCTTTCTGCCATTTATAGCAGAAAAATTCCCTGTGGATTTAGGATTGTATAGCTTCAGTCTCATCTCGTAGGCTAATGCATGGGCGCATTAGTTTGCAAAGTTAGCAAAAATTGGCGAGGGGCACAAATTGACGTCACCAATCATTAGATAAATTGTTGGATAAATTGTTGGATAAATTGTTGGAATCAGCGAGAAATAAATAGCGAGGCAAAACTGAATTATCAGTTTTACCTCGCCTAATTAGAATCGGATATTAGTCGATTTGTATTTTATTGAGGGTTCGGCTACCATAGACTCTTTGGTGCCGGAGGTGTGAGATTTGTCATCTCTTACTTCGACCCTTTGGGCATCGAGGGGTTTGACTTCCTCGCCGTCCTTTTCATCATGGTTGGGCGCAAGTTCGGCGGTGATCTTGCGGTCGAGAGCTGCAAGGTCGGATTTGAGCTGCTTCAGTTCTTCCTCTTTGCCCCATGACTTCGAGATGATGGCTTCGAGCTGGGGAACATCGGCTTTTAGTTTGGCGGTCCGTTCCTCATACTGGGCGATGATACCGGGTATCTTCTCCAGAGCGTTGACGAAGTTCATGCAGGCGGCATGGGTGTCGCTCATGGCGATGAAGCCGTTGTTGAACTTGTATTTGTAGTTGCCTTCCACCACAAAGCGGTTCTGGACGCCTTCTCTGCCGTCAACGACCGTCCGCTCGGACATTATGCTTATCGGAAAGCCATATACCTCGCCGATGCGCTGATATTGACCGTGGGTATCGGTACGCTGTGCCAGACCTTGAAGATGTATGCCCATGTTCTTCTCATCGGAGAGATTACAGGTGTCGATTGTTAGATTGTTGACAGGGTTGCCGTCCTTGTCTCGCTGAACGACCGCCTCATATCGCGCATAATCGGCTTTCATCCTCTCAATCGCCGCCTCATTGTTGGCAATGTCGTGGCTGATGGTCTGGAGTCTGAAACGGGAGTCTCCGATGCCCTTGTTGAAGGATTTGCGCTCACTCTCCAAGGCTGCTATGCGCTTTTCAAGTTTCGCTTTCTCCAAAAGGTCGGTATTTCCTGACAGTATAGCCATATACTCTGAGAAGTTCATGCCGTTCTTCTCGTCCATCGCACCCTCGTCGATGGTTCTCGCTCCGAGTGCGCCGGATTTTAGCTGGTCAATGAATGTTGCCTTGCAATGGAGAAGATTGAACTTGTAAGAGTCCAGCGATTTCTCGACGGCATAGATGATTACATCCACCTTATTATCAGCGTATAATTTGGCGATCTCGTTGCCGGCTCGTATGGCTCTGCCATCCCTCTGAGTGAGGTCTGAGGGTCGCCACGGCGTGTCAAGATGATGGATACAAACCGCTCTGCGTTGGGCATTTACGCCTGTTCCGAGCATACTTGTCGAGCCGAAAAGCACACGGACATCGCCGTCATTCATAGCCTGTATTACAGCCTTTCTTGACCTCTCGGTTTTACACTCTTGTATAAACCTGATTTCATGCGGAGGTATGCCATAATCCTCAATCAGTTTACGCTTGATTTCGGAATAGACATTCCACTCGCCAGGCTTGAATGTCCCCAGATCGCTGAAAACAAACTGTGTGCCTTTCTGAGCATCATACTTTTGATAGTATTCCGCTATAATCCGGGCGCAATGACTCGCCTTGTTGTTCGGGTCATCCTCGTATGACGGGGCAATCATTCGCATATCAAGAGCCATCTTTCGGGCATAGTCCGTGGCAATAAGCATCTTTGCCTTTTCCTCTGTTTCTGACAATGGCGCTCTGCCGAGAATGGTTGCGTCGCCACTTTCGGCAAATCTCATCAATTTCTCGATGAAAGCCTCCTGCGCCGGTGTCGGTGGTATGCTATGGAGTATCTCCCGTTTTTCAGGACGGTCAACACCAACATCCTCGGCAGTGCGGTAGTCGGTAATCTCATTGTAGAAAGCAGCCAACTCCGGCACCTTGATGAAGTAGCGGAAACGCTCCTTCGCCACAATGTGATTGGTAACATTGAACTCGTAGTCCGTTGTCTTTTTGGCGAAGATTGCCGCCCACGCATCGAAGCACCTAATATCCTGCCTTTCAAGTTCATTCGGACGAAGGTACTTGAACAGCAGATACAGCTCCGTCAGACTGTTGGATATGGTTGTGCCACTGAGAAAAGTAGCTCCCAAATCCTTGCCGGTCCGCTCCTGAATGGTTCGGATTGCATACAGCAGGTTGAGTGCCCTCTGGCTTCCTTCCGAGTTGCCTAATCCTGCAACTCTATCGTGCCGGGTATTAAACATTAGATTCTTGAACTGATGCGACTCGTCCACAAAAATGTGGTCGATACCCATCTGCTTGAAGTCAACGACGGCATCCTTGTTCTGCTCCATCTGATACTGGATAGTTGCAATCTTAGCGGTCAGGTTCTCCTTACGCTTTATCAGACCTTTGAGCATACCACGGCTTATGTCGTGGCCCTGCTGTTTCAGCACCTCCAAGTTTTCCTCGACAGTATCAAGTTCCGCCTGAAGAATCTGCTGCTGCATCTCAGGTGACTGTGGAATCTTGCCGAACTGGTCGTGCGACATTATCACGCAGTCATAGTCGTTGTTCTTGATATTGTTGAAGAAATCCACTCGCTTGTCAGCCTTGAAACTCTTTTCATCGGCAAACAATATCCGGGCATTGGGATAGGCAGACTGATAGGTCATGGCTATCTCAGCTACATTGGCTTTCAGACCGATAATCATCGGTTTGTGGGCAAGTCCGAGACGCTTCATCTCATGCGCTGCAATGCACATTATCAGCGTTTTACCACACCCCACCTCGAAATCACAAATACCGCCTCCGTTCTGTTTCAGCATCCATATACAGTCCTTTTGTGACTGATAAATGGAGCTGATTCCATATCGGTCTCCGAGAATTTTCATGTTCAGATCCGGGAAAGTCTGATGGCTCCCGTCATACTGCGGTCTTACAAAGCAGTTGAACTTGTCATTATACAGGTCAACGAGTTTTTCCTTGAACTCCGGCGACTGGGCTTCCAGCCATTCACTGAATCCATTTCGTATCTCGTCAATCTTGGTATTGGCAAGCTGTATCGCCTCGTTGTCCGGCACCTTTATGTCGTGGCCGTCGTCATCCTTGCCGATTGACTTCTTTATGTCAGGCACGGTATTGTGGAGCGCGTGTTTCAACAGGCTGATACCGTCATAGGTACGGTAATAGCCTCTGACACAAAATCCCTCCCAGATTTTCATGTTCTTCCGGGGAGCGTCCGCCGAATACTCGTCAAGCGAGGATGAATAGGCAATCTTTATCTCGGTCTCATAGAGATGGCTCATATATGCCGAATAAATTCCTGTAGGAATCCAGCGTTCTCCGAAGTTGAAATCCAGCTCGTCAAACTCGATGCGGCGGGGCCGGGCTTCCTCCAATGCTTTGAGAGAATCCCGTGACATGGCAATGAATGGCTCTATGCCGTCATAGCCGGGAAAGCCTTTTATCCGTTCTTCCTCCCGGTCAATCCACGCCCTGACAGCCTCGGCTTTGGCAACGACATTACCGGCGATGAATCGGTCTTTTATCTCGTACTTCTCCACAAGGGGATTATAATATATGTGTCCTTCGAGGTTATGGGTGAGGGTGTCCTCGTCCATATCCACAAGTGATGACATATATTCGAGATTGACCTGCCCGTATTTGTTGAGCGATGCGGTCAGAGCCTCCATCGGAGTATCTACCGAAGTAACCTCGTCAATGGAGAATGAAACCGGATGGTCGAAAATGTCGGCCTTGACAAAGCGTCCGTTCTCGCCGCGCTCCAGAGCAAGAGCATCCCTGCCATTGGCGTCCATGAGGATAAATTTCACATTCTGTTTCTCATTGAGATTGCCGTATTTCTCCACAAACTCGTCATAATACTGATTGAGGTGTTCGCGCAGATGTTCTGACGGCTCGTGTGTCTCAGCCTCATAGTTGTAGAGTTGCTGATAAGTCTCAGATAGGGTGACATAAAGCATGGCTCGTTTCGCCTGTTCTGGCTTCAACTCCAGTGGATTGAATGTTGCACCATTCTTTCGGGCTTCTGAAAGAAATCCGACAAGACCGTCCTGAACGACCATACTGCCGTTGTGGTGGAAGAACTGAATATCCTCCGAGAACGGACGGGGCGACATATCAACCGTGACAGGCTCCGGCTTTTGAGAAGCCACTCTTGGCTGTCTGCCGGGAATGAAGTCGCCCTCGGTCTTTTCGATAACTGTACCGCCTTCTTGGATAGTCTCGCCATTGGCGGCTGCTTGTTTAGCCGCGTCTTCCGCTTCACGCTCCAGACGCATTTCCTCCAACTGACGATGTGCAATAGACATCATTGTCTCGTAGAATCCGTTGATTGGTGGATTATCCTCCCAGTTCAGAGAGCCATAAAACTCCAGCTCCTTTTCACTTAGCGGACGGAACTTCTTGACAGGTATGTCCTTGACTTCAACACTTGGTTTCGGCTTTGGAGCATCTTCCGTAGGTTTAGGCTGACGTCGAGGCTTGCCGATTGGCTCCAATTCTCCAAAGAGATTGTAGGCATACAGGCGAGGGTCGGGATTATCGGTATAATCAGGACTGCCGTCGGTCTCTATCTCCTTGGCTGGTTCAGCCTTTGGTGGCTCTACGGGAGCGGGGACAGATTTTGGCTCCGGTTTAGGCTCAGGCTTTGGCTCTACCTTTGGAGGCTGATTTGGGGTAACCGTTTCTACCACCTTCTGCTTCGGTGTCTTTTTCAGCTTTGGGTCTTCCAACTGCTCACATATTGCCACACGTTTACCGGCCCGCACGAGTTTGGGCAGATAGGTGTCGAGAGCATGGTGAGGAAAGCCAGCCAATTCTATGCGACTGTCAAGCCCAGTCTGTCGGCGAGTCAGGGTAATACCCAAAATCTCGGACGCAGTAACGGCATCCTTGCCAAAAATTTCATAGAAGTCACCAACTCTGAAAAGCAATATGGCATCAGGATGTTTCTTTTTCATCTCCTGATACTGCTGCATCAGAGGCGTATTCGTGAGGCTCGACTTCTTTTCAACTTTTGCCTCCTGTTTGGGTGTTGGTTTGGGAGTTGGCGTAACCGGGTCAGGCGTAGGTGGCTTGATACCGTTGGAATTATACAATTCCAGATTCAGGCGCAGGTGTAGCGTCTCGTCGAGAGCTTTGCGCAAATCCTCGGCAATGCCATCGACACCACCGTCATGGTGGTACACGATAGCCGGTTTGCCATACTGGTCAGTACCCACCTTTGCGTCAGTGCAGATAACATTCTGCGGAAAAGCCTGAAAGAACTTGTTATCCGGCACTTTTGTACCTCGGTCAACAACCGACTGAATGAAGAATTCTTCATCAGCCGACAAGGACTTCTTTCCGGTGTGCTTCTGCATGATGATAAGGTCTGAACCAACATCAGTCCCGGCATTGTCGGAGAAAGTGTTGTTGGGCAGACGTAATGCCGCCACAAGGTCAGCCTTTTTCACAAGCTCCATTCTTATGAAAGGCGAAGTGGCATTCATCACACCCTGTGATGTAATAAAGGCGATAAGACCGCCTTCTCTCACTTGGTCAAGACCTTTGAGAAAGAAGTAATTGTGCAATGACTTGGAAGCCTGACGATAGCCAATCTCTTTGCTAACGGCATAAGCCGGATCTGCAACCGCAAAGTCTCCAAAAGGAACATTGGATGCGGCGACATCGAAATATCCGTTGAAATCACGCTCTATCTTCTCGAAGCCCTCAATGCGGGTAAGAATAGACGGATGCAGGGCTGACAGGATTTTACCTGTAAGCAAATCCTTTTCGTATGCCAACACCTCGGCACCGGGGTATCTGTCATTGCGCAGGAATGAGTCGATGAAAGCCCCTTGTCCTGCTGACGGCTCCAGAAACCGCTTCACCTCAACACCCTGATATTTCAGCGTGTCGGAGATTGCATCGACAATACGGTTGTCGGTATAGAAAGCCGTCAGTGTTGAAGCCTTCAACGACTCCATATAGCGGTTAAACTCCTTGTCATCACGCGAATAATCGTGAATAAGGCGACGCAGTTCAACCGTCGGCGCGAACAGTTCAATATCCGACTTGCTCCACTTGGCGGCATCCGCCAGCTCGTTGGCATCGTTGAGAATACACTTCAACCCGCCGAACCCGGCATACTTGCGCAGCACCGCAATCTCCTCGGCAGTCTGCGCCCCGCGACCCTTGACACCGAGGCTCAGGACAAGCCTGATAGCCTCGATGTTGTCGCGCATTACCTGAAGACGGTTATAACTCATAGCCGTCAAGTATTTCTGAGATTATGCCAAGTAATTCAATCAGCATAGGCTGATATGTCTCCCGGCTCAGAAAATCGCCATTGACCTCGTAACGGTCAAGTATTTCCCGGACAGGTTGCAGTCCGAGAAGATGCACGGCGAAGTCCGGCCAGTATTCTTCGGGCAGACGCATACCTATGGAGGAGTTTTCCTCCACCACATTATATATAATGTCATATCGGGAAACATAAAGACCGTCAAGCAGAGTGCGCATAGCCATTTCTTCGGCGTATGGGACTGACCTGCCGTCCACTCGCAGGGTTATGAACCGGTCATAGGCATCTTCTACACGCTGCTCTATGAATTTCCTGTTATTACGTTGCGGGAAATGGTGGTCACGAAGATGACCTTGGAGATAGACGCGGTAGCCGTCCATCTCCCTTGATTCAACATTTTGTTTCATCGGGGATTGGGGATTAGTGGTTTGCCGGCATCCTCGATGTGTGACAGTGTGTGTGAAAAAAGGACACCGGGTATCCCTCCCGATGTCCAACCACTAAATCCACGTCAAAAATGAAACAAAAACATTATGACGTTGAATCAAGTGCAAAGATACAAATTCTTCGGGACATACGGGCCGGGATAATGGATTTTATTGTGTTGGCTCAGGCGGTTTTAACCTTTGCCTGTCTGTTTTTGCGGGATTTCTTTCTCTCCGCCTTCTTTCCGGCGGCCGTGGGCGCGAACGCCTCGATGACACGCCTGACAATGAGGTTGTAGAGCTTCTCCTCGTCACGGCTCAGGTCGGTGGGATGGATCCCGGTGGTAACTATGCCGTGGCCGTTGTAGATATTCTCGCCCATGCGGAAGTTGTGGCGGCGCGAGGGTCTGCCTTTGCAGACGGTCTTTCCCCATTTGCCGTTGTAACGGAGTATCTCCTTGTTCCGGCGCATGAGCCGCCACACTCCGGCGGGAATGGTGTTTTGAAGCACCATCGGATAGGAGATTAGTTTCTTGGCGTAGAGGGTGTAGGCGGTCTGCATTGCTTTCTCATGGTCAAAGTCCAGCTCGGTGGCGGCATCCACCAACAGACCGCTGAGGTTGTAGAGGGGCTTGTGGTCGGTGAAGATAGCCACATATTTATCCGCCACTCCGTAGTCTCCACCCTTGGGAGGCTCGACACCCAGAGCCTCGGCTGTCTTGGCGGCTTCCGATGTATGGATTTCCTCCACGACGGGCGCACCTTCGAGCGGCAGACTTTCCTGCGTCGCTTTCACGAGATGGTTGTAGATTGACTCCTCCAGCCATGCCTCATACTCCTTGCGGTCTGACGGGCCGTGCTTCACACCGTGGAGGATGGCGCCTTTGGTCAGGATAGGAAGCCATGCGCGGCGTACTTCCACCGGCATGGAGAGGAAGTAGTAGAGACTGAGGAAGTCGAGGTCGCCGGTTATGTCGGGGATCATGGCGTTGACCACAACATTGCTCATTTTCCAGAGAGCCTTGATTGTGGCGAGCTGCTTCTTGTCATGCTCCGATTTCTTGTAACCGACAAGGCTGTCGTAGTCGCGCATGGCGAACTTGAAATTGTGGGCATAGACGAGGCGGCAGTCCATAGTGGTTGAGAGGACGAAGCTCTCACACGGAGAGAAGGTAGCCTCGATTACGCGGCCGTTGGTCCATGTCACGGCATAGCCGTTGCCGAGATAGTAGCCGTCGTGCTTTTCGTTGGCACCTATGGCACGGGCGATTGTGTCAGCCGTGAGCTGATGGTCGGTCACGACTGTTATGAGATTTTTCTGTTTCATTTTTTTGTTATTAAATGGTGGATATTAGTGGTTTTGAAAGAAAAGCGTCGGGAGTTCCGGACCTCCCTCGGCTGTTTCATTTCTCAGGTGGATTCAGTGGAGCGGTGTCAGAGTTTCGGACCTCTGGACTTACGCTGCTGCTCCTGCTGGGCCTTGTTCTTCGGCTCGGTCTGATACTTCTGGTGCGGCTCGGCGACGTGCTTTGTCGCCTCGTTGGTCAGGCCGTCGTTATTGACTGCCTTCTGTGTCTTGGACTCGTTGGCTACTTTGACACGCGGGTCGTTGAGCGATGTGGTTGGACGCTGCTTTTCGGGATTGAACTGGAGATAGACCGTGCAGGGCTGTCCTTTCTTGTCAATCATGTTTGTCATGACAACGACCTTTCCCTCGGTGTAATCCTTCTGCTGCTGTTCGGTGAAGGGTACGCCCGCCCATTTCGATATGGGCTTGATCCTGCCGTCCTTGGTGAGCCATGACGACTGCTGCTGTCCGTTGGCCTGCTGTTCCTTCTGCTCCTGTCGTCTGGCGCCGCCGGGCACAAACTCGACACCCTTGCGGTCAGCCGACACCTGAAGCACCACATTGTAGGTCTTGCCGTTCCTGTCGGATATTTCCTTCGGAGGAAGCGCCTTGCCATCCTTGAGCTGCATGATCTCAGCGGTGGTCAGTTTGGTGTTGCCGATGGTGTCGCGGATGAACACATCCTTGACCGGGACGGAGACTATCTCGTTGGTCAGGCGGTCGATGCTGACGTATGATGGAACCTTGTTGCCGTTCTTGTCGGTAAGCTCCACGACCTTGCCGAGATTGCCTGTCTCGCGGAGAGCGGCCTTGTCCTCTTTGGAGAACTTGTAGCCGTTGAACTCCTGATCGAGTTTCGGCTCCCGGTGAATGAAATGGGGTACCACCTTCACATTGCCGTCAGGGTCAGTCCTGAATGAGAGGCGAGCGTCAATCGGAAATTTCTCCCCAGCGAAAGTCGGCGTCACGGTGACGATCTTCGACTTGCGGTTGTAGAGCATCTCCTTAAGGTCGCCGCTCTTTTCGAGCGCGTCGCGGTCGATGCCCCATTTCTCTTTGAGGCTCGCCCAGTCGATTTTGCTCTCGTCGATTGCGGAGTGTTTTACCTCCTTTTCAGGGGCGTGAGCGTTCTCGGAGCCTGCCGACTGAGCGGGCTGCTCCGTCTGTGCTGCGGACTGTTGCGGTTGCTCGACTTTCTGCTCCGCCGAGGGAAGCTCGACCTTGTTGTTTTTGAGCATATCGGCATTGGCAACCGGGTCTTTTGCGAGGTCGCCAATTACGGTGCCGACCGTATCGTAGCGGTCAGCGGGTACTCGGAAGAATCCGAATGTCGTGGGGTTCTGGCACTGACGGACAAAGTTCGACAGGAATGCCTCGATGGGGTTCTGACCTTTCTGGAATTTCACGAGGTCAGAGAGTTTCGCCGACTTCACATCGGTCATCTTGGGTGTGCCGTCCTCGTTGAGTCCGGTCACCGCGCCTACCTGCCCGGTATCGTTGTTGCGGGCGATAAGCACTTCTGCATTTTCTAAATTCTGGTCTTTTGCCATAAATTAAAAGTGTTTGGGGTTAGAAATTTGCGCCGTAGCCGGCACGATAATTATTGTGTGTGATAGTGTAGTGTCATTTGTTCACGGTCGAGAACAGCTCCATGACATCCGCCTTCCGGTAATATGTCTTGCAGTTCCTTCCGGTGCCGGTCTTGTAACCGGTGATACGACCGCTCTTGCGATGCGTGTACATGGTCTTCCTATCGACATTGTACCGTTCGCATACCTGCTTTTCGGTCCACATATCTTCTTCCGGGTCAAGAATCCCGAAGCCTTGGAAGGCATCCTTTACGTTGCGCACAGCGCTGTCAATGCGTTTATGAACTCCGTCCTTCAGCTCCCGCATTTCAGCCTGGATTTCACGGAGCATACGGCTGAGAATGTCGAACTCTGCCGATGTGAGTGCCCGGGTGGATTTTGTTTTCATCTTTCGTGGAGTTTAGTGTTTATGGTGCGAAGTTCGCCATTCCCCGGAAGGTAATTCAGATACTACTCCGGGTAGTACCCTGAAAATTTAGCATTTGTTAAGATTCGAGGACGAGGGATAAAATTGACATGACTGTCACCGTCCCGACAAGAGCGCAGCTCCGGGATAATCTCATTGTAATCCTAAATCTCAGGGATTGCAGACACCGCCGTCGGCAGTGCCGGAATGTCACATACAAGTGCCTCTTCCGACATAGAAACACCGCCACCCACCCATATTGTTTCCGCCAATTTCCCAAGTTGGGGAATGTTGGGGAAACTGTGGGGAATATTGGGAAATCGCTGTAATACAGCAAACTATTTTCGCAAATAGCGTGTTGGGCTGATAAAATCGGAACATCTGCCAGACAATAACGGCAATCTTCTGACAACCCCAAGGCAATAGCACAGGAATACATTCACAGTCCGGAATATGAATTGTCATCCTACCGCTATGCCCATTCACCCACTAAACTCCACGAATATGAAACATACGCATAAAATAAGAGGGGATTCGCTCTATACAGCCTCTCATTCTTTCTTCAATACCCATGTCGTATCAACATATAATCTTTCGCCATGAAAAGCAAGAAAGACGCAAGCGACAGAGATATACTCAATAAGATTCTTTCTCTCATGGAATCTCAGGGTGAAAATGTGGCAAGAAACATCCACAACCAAAGAGTATATGACAACAAGGGGCTAATGGAACTTCTGAATATCAAATACAAATATCTCATGATGCTTCGAGACAAAGGCTATATAGGCTATTCCCGCTGCGGAGACAAATATTGGTATTCACAGGCGGATGTTGACTTGTTTCTCAGCCGTTTCCATTACGATGCTTTCTCAACATCGTCTGAATTGCCACCTATATAAATGCAAAAGCAGTTGACTCAAAATGGGCCAACTGCTTTTGCGCACTTTATAAACTACTATAATTTGAATGATGATAGCCCTGAAAGGCGGCCAAGCTCGGAGGAAAGGGTCTCTGGGAGGAACCGTGCATACACTTTTTCGGTAATGTCAGTGCTTCCATGACCGAGAAGCCGGCTGACAACCGACATTGAGAGACCTTCATTAAGAGCATATACCGCGAATGAATGCCGGGCTACGTGCATCGTCAGAGGAAAACTGAATCCTAATTCTTCCCCTACTACTGTCAGCGACTGGTTAATGCTCCTTGTAGCCGTATTTCTTACCTTATATAAGGCTTCATCATCATCTATATCCAGACTCTCTTTTACAAGATTGAATACGAATTTCGATTTACCGTTTTTTTCTTTCCATGTTTCGAGTAATTCAACGGCGGGATCTGACAAAGGTATTATATGCCGTTTCCCGGTCTTAATCATGACTTTTCTCAACTCCCTTTTGTTCAAATCAACATTAGACCATTGAAGGGTCATAATATCTACCACACGGAGTCCACAGGCATGAAAGGCGAAAAGGAACATTTCAATGTATTCCTTGCGGCGAGGTTCTTTGCAATGATGATAATAATCTATCAGTTTTGCTATTTCCTCTTGCGAAAGGCTCTTTCCGTCATAAGAAGACTCATCTCCTGAAAGATTTGGTTTGACGGCAATGCGCATATCCTGTATTCTCGCATTTAACGCCACGTCTATAATCTGAAGTTCGGCAGCGTAAGCACAGGCTTTAAGGATGGGGGTGAGTGCATGGTTTATGGTGTGGTCGCTATTCTGTTTTATTTCACGACGCCATTCGATGTATTCTTCAAGAAGCTCAATGGAGATTTCTCCAAGGTATATGCCATCCGATTTATATGTACCTTTTCCGGTTGAGCGCAGAAACTCCTTAAACATATTCATGCCGCTTTTGCCATTCTCGTAACGGCTGCGCCCGATTCGGTTGCGCGAGTATTCGGAATCCAACCTGTCAGTCACGAACTCAACGAAGTCCTTGCCGTTGTCCTTTCTTACGGCCACCGGCTTCTCAAGAAGGAAACCATCTATAACCTCATCGGTTATCTGATGTGGATTGTTCTGAGCAAATTCCGCCAGAAGTGAATCCGTCCTTTCAACCCTTGCCAGTAATACACTGTTGATGCGCTTGGACTCCGAGCCATAGGAGGGGCGGACACCGCCGCGTCCTGCATGAAGGTTTTGGTTCCAGTCCGCAATCTTCACGAAAATATTGGTGGTACGCCGTATTACCTTACGGTTCCAAGTATATTCTATGTCTACCGGATAAGCTTTGTTCTTATCCGGATTTTTTGGCGTCCTCAGACGATATTTCCCTAATGGGTATAATCTCTTTGTCCTTCCCATAGACCTTTATTTGTTTGTATTTTTACGATATTCCCACATGTCTGCAAAGGTAGTGAATTATATACAAACAAAACGGAAAAATCGGGGTAAATATTGTATTTTATACAAACAAATAAGGCAATTTGGGGCAATAAAACACCAGCCATACAAACAAATTATCGTAGTTTATATGACTGGTTATCAGTGGTTTATATCGTTTGGAGAGGATTAATATTCCTCCTCGTTGAAGAAGAAGTCTTCGTTGGAGGGGTAGTCGGGCCAGATGTCTTCTATGCTGTCGTAGGTCTCACCTTCGTCTTCTATCTCCTGGAGGTTTTCTATTACTTCCATCGGCGCGCCGCTGCGCATGGCGTAGTCTATGAGTTCTTCGCGCGTGGCGGGCCAGGGCGCGTCTTCAAGTTTGGATGCGAGTTCAAGTGTCCAGTACATGTTTTCTTATGTTTTTTCGTTTTTGTTCTGTTGTTAAATTTTTCTCTTTTCCGCGGTGCTTACCTTTTCTGCCAGGTGATGTCGGGCACTCCGGCGCGGTGGTTGAAGTAGCGCGCCAGGATGAAGAGGTAGTCGCTCAGGCGGTTTATGTATTTCATGAGCGCGGGGTCCACGTATTCTTGTTGGGCGAGGGTGACGATGCGGCGTTCTGCGCGGCGGCAGACGGCGCGTGCCACCTGCGCGAAGGCCGATAGGGGTGTGCCGCCGGGGAGAACGAAGGCGTGTACCTTGGGCGTCTGCGAGTCGAGTTCGTCAATCCATCCTTCCACTTCGGCTATGTCGGTGACCCGGAGCCCCCAGGCGGCGGGCGTCTTGCCCGGTTCGGGTAGTGTGGCGAGGTATCCGCCGAGGTTGAAGAGCATGTTCTGCACTTTGAGCATGTTGCTGCGCTGCTCTTCAGGGCAGTCGGGCTGCGAGAGCACCACTCCGAGCTGTGATGAGAATTCGTCGAGTGTCCCGTATGCTTCGAGGCGTGCGGCATCTTTCGCGATGCGCTGGCCGCCTACCAGAGATGTTTTACCGGCGTCGCCGCCGCCGGTATATAGTGCGCTTTTTGCCATGTCTTTACTTAGCTGTGTGATTAGGTACGGCCCACTATGTGTGCCATATTTTTTATTTTGTAACGATGTAACGCCGAAAATGTTGCAATGCCCTGCAAACTTTTTTTTCTGATAATTTTAATTAATATTTATCTTACTGATTTTAAAGCGTTTATAGATTTATCAAAGAATTTTTCAAAAATAATTTGGAAATATCAAATCTTTGAATTATTTTTGCATTCAGTGAAGTTGTAGCGACCTGCACTTCAATATCCTCAATGGACGTATTTTTACAGTGAAGTTTATATCAGCACAATGGAAGCATCGCAACCGTACATAGTTTCAGCACGCAAGTATCGTCCCGCCTCGTTCTCGACGGTGGTGGGTCAGGGTGCGTTAACTTCGACGTTGAAGAAGGCCATCGGCACGGGGCGCCTGGCGCAGGCGTACCTGTTCTGCGGGCCGCGCGGGGTGGGCAAGACTTCGTGCGCGCGCATCTTCGCCAAGACCATCAACTGCCTTCACCCCACGGCAGATGGCGAGGCATGCGGCGAGTGCGAGGCATGCCGCGACATAGAACGAGGCGCCTCGTTCAACATCATCGAGCTCGACGCCGCCTCCAACAACAGCGTGGACGACATACGCAACCTCACAGACCAGGTGAACATCCCGCCGCAGGTGGGGCGTTACCGCGTCTTCATCATCGACGAGGTGCACATGCTTTCGTCGCAGGC
>ERZ780208.1770-NODE-1770-length-16583-cov-6.404526_pt1 | contig 16583 bp, 14 predicted proteins | sample MGYA00511167_ERZ780208 | MGnify/ENA primary metagenome ERZ780208 (study PRJEB29588, sample SAMEA2159202) | human gut metagenome | biome: human gut; feature: human-associated habitat; material: faeces | place: Denmark | collected 2008/2010 ... | reverse complement strand
TCATCTGAGCCTTTTTCTTTTGCTCAGTTTTTTCATAGGTCATTTGACACTATCTGCACTGCGCATTTTCGTTACTGTTCACTCGTACCTCGTTCCAGTAACAACATTTCTGTTTTAAATCGCAGCTTCCCGCAGCATCGCATACACTGCTTCCATGTCCATGGATTCCCGCAGACCGTCTGCAAGTTTATCATACTGCATCTGCTTAAACTGCCCATAACTTATCATCTGCCCGGTATCCAGCACCACACCCTTCCGTTCAGCCAGGATACCAACCAGTGTCTCTGCCAGCGTTCCCTCGTCAAAAATGCCATGAACATATGTTCCATATACGTTACCGGAAAAGATTCCGTCGTATTTTACACTGCCATCTGCTTCGTTTTGTATTCTGCATACATAGCCTTTTTCGTCACTTCTGCTTTCCGGCTGTCTGACATTCTCACTGTCTACGATATTTCCACTGTATCCGGTACTGCCCATGTGGATCTCGTATCCGCGCACGCTCTTTCCGGAAAGTCCGGAGAGTGCTCCGGAAATTTCTCCAAAAGTTCCCGTTACCTGTGTTCTTGTTTTTTCCTGTTTCAGCTCCGTCGCAGCCGGAAGCAGTCCCATGCCCTTCATGCTTCCACCGTTTTCCACCTGATATGGATCGCTGATCGTCTCACCCAGCATCTGATATCCGCCACAGATTCCAAAAACAATGGTATCCTGCGCTTTCTTTTTGATCAGCGCCTCCAGACCATTTTCCCGCATCCATTTCAGATCGGCCATTGTATTTTTACTGCCCGGAAGCACGATCATGTCCGGGTGGTGTAAGTCTCTCACACTGTCCACATAGCGCACGGAAACCTGCCCGATCTGCTCTAAGACAGACAGATCCGTAAAATTGGAAATTCTTGGATAACGGATGACTGCAATATCGATCAATCCTTCCTCCCTGCGGTCAAATCTGCTGCTTAAGCTGTCCTCGTCATCAATGGACAGCTCCATATAAGGCACAACGCCCACGACCGGCACATGTCCCCGCTCCTCCAGCATCACAACGCCCGGATCTAATATGGTTTTATCCCCGCGGAATTTATTGATAATGAGCCCTTTTACACGTTCCTTTTCCGGTTCCTCAAGCAGCATCAGCGTTCCGAGAAGCTGTGCAAACACGCCGCCCCGGTCAATGTCTCCCACAAGAAGCACCGGTGCATCCAAAAGCTCTGCCAATCCCATATTGACAATATCATTCTCCCTCAGATTGATCTCTGCCGGACTACCTGCGCCTTCGATCACGATAATGTCGTTATCTCTTTCTAACTCCCGGAATGCCTTTTTGATTTCCGGGATCAACTGTTTTTTATACACAAAATAATCTCTGGCGCTCATATTCCCAAGCACTTCACCATTCACGATCACCTGTGAGCCGACATGTGTGGTCGGTTTTAACAGAATCGGATTCATTGCAGCTACCGGCTCCACCCCTGCTGCCTCCGCCTGCATCACCTGTGCGCGTCCCATCTCAAGCCCTTCCTTTGTGATAAAAGAATTCAGTGCCATATTCTGGGATTTAAACGGTGCCACCCGGTATCCGTCCTGTTTGAAAATCCTGCAGAGTCCTGCCACGATCAGGCTCTTTCCTGCGTTTGACATCGTGCCCTGCACCATGATCACTTTTGCCATAATTCTATCTCCATTCCACAGTCTTCTGCCTCCTGCAAAAGCTGTCTGTTCAGCACGTTCTGTGATCCAAATACCGTCTGGCAGCAGATTACCTTTCTGCATGCGCACATCACCTGTTTTGCCGCCTCATAATGTTGCCTCTCAAAGTCCTGATACGCCTCCGCAGCGATCACCTGCACCGCAAGCGCTTCTGCCGCCGGATAATCAATATCATTTTTTCCTAAGATCCCCACTGCAAATGGAATCCCATTTCTCTGAAGCTGCCGGAACAGGAAACTTCCCGTACCATTTCCGGCGATCACAAATACCTCCGGTATGCCACCGCACTTTTTCAGTTCCACGCAACCGCTTTTCTCCTGAAACGTTCCGTCCGTGATCTCATAAAGCTGATCGACAAATCCATCGGTAAAGACTTCCTCCGGCGTGCCGTAATGCTCAATGTTTTCCCCTTTGACGCATACAATTTTGTCCGACACACGCTCTGCAAGATCAAGTTCATGCAGCGACATGAGAACACCAATTTTTTTCTTCCGTGTCATCTCCTGCAGCATGGATAAAAATTCGAGTTTGTACTTTACATCCAGATAAGATGTCGGCTCATCAAGGATCAGAATCTCCGGCTCCTGACACAGCGCCTTTGCAAGCAGTACACGCTGTTTCTGCCCATCACTCAGACTCATAAAATTGCGTTCTTTTAATGGTGAGATGCGGATCTGTTCCATGCACTGCGCCACCACCGCCTCATCTTTTGGTGTCAGGATGCCAAGTCCTCCGGTATACGGATATCTCCCCATCGCCACAACGTCTGCCACTGTCATCAGCTCCGGTGTGATGCGCTCTGTGAAAACAATGGACATTTTCTTCGCCAGTTCTTTTTCCGGCAGTTCACACAGCCTGGTGTTTTCCACATAAACGCTGCCGCAGATCTCCTGCAGCTGCTTTGCGATAGTCTTTAAAATAGTGGATTTTCCTGCCCCGTTTGGTCCGATCAATGTCACGATCTCTCCCCTTTTCAGAGAAATCCCTATCTCCTTTATCAGTTCTTTTCCGTGATATCCAACGGACAGTCCGTCCGTGTGTAAAAGTTCCCGTTCTTCCATTCCGTTCCTCATTTTCCATTGTCAAGATATTTCATTACCTACCGAATGCCTGGATGCATGCTTCTCACAATTTCAATTTTTCTTCCTTAGTACCGCTCCTGTCGCTGCTTCAACATGACTGCGATCATTACCGGTGCGCCAAAAATCGCTGTCACGGTACTGATACTCATCTCCGTCGGTGCGAACACCATCCGCGCCAGAAGATCACAGAACATGCAGAATACTGCCCCACCTAAAAAACATGCCGGTATCATGATGATCGGTTTTGCCGTCCGGAATAACCGCTTTACCATCTGCGGCACCGCGATCCCGACAAACGACACCGGTCCTGCAAACGCTGTTACTACTGCGGATAAAATGCTCGATAAGATCACGAGCAGTACGCGGAACATTTTGATATTGACACCCATATTTTTTGCGTAAGTCTCTCCTAACTGGTACGCCTCCATCGGTTTTGACAAAAAGAATGTCAAAATGCCGGTAACGGCTACAACAAACACGATCGTTTTCACATTCTCCCATGTGATGCCGGAAAAGCTTCCCATCGACCAGTTATGAAGATTCACAATGTCAGAATCCTCTGCAAATGTCACAAGAAAATCTGTGACTGCAGAACAGATATAGCCGATCATCACTCCGATCAGCACTAAAAATGACATATTCTGAACTCTCGGTGACATCAGAAGCACGCAAAACATCGACAGCATAGATCCTGCGAACGCCGCCACGATCAGATCCACAGAAGATAGTGTTCTGGAATATCTTAAGAACACGATCATCACGACCGCCACAAATAATTTTGCCCCGGAAGAAATGCCAAGGACAAACGGTCCTGCGATCGGATTATGAAAAAAAGTCTGCAGCAGATACCCGGACAATGCCAGCGCACCGCCGAGCAGGATTGCCGCAAACGTTCTCGGGATACGGATCTGAAAGAGAATGGCTGCATAAAGTTCATCCTGTTCCCCTCTGAACTGTCTCCAGATATCTGAGAGCGGAATCTGCACACTTCCGGCATATACACTGACGATAAAAAAGAGTACTGATAATGTGATCAGAATGACAAAACAGACCGTATATCTTATTTTTCTATTTGAGCTTATACATGTAGGTAAGTTCATCCGTATCCTCCGAGGTCAGTATCTCATGAAAATCATGGATAATGCTTCCGGTATCCATGGTATCCTGATAAAGGTTTTTCCCGATACACCATACGTTTCCGTCTTTGACTGCCTTAAAATCTGCAAAAAGACTGTTTTTCGCCAGCAGATCATCAATGGAAGCAAGATTGCCGTCGATCGTGCTGTTATAGACAAGATAGTCCGCATCTTTTGCCTGCGCATAAAATTCTTCCATCTGCATATTGACACTGGAAGCTGCGTTATCTTCCCCCTTTAAATTCCGGAACACATACTCCCCACCGGCAATGTCTATCATTTTCGGAACATAGTCATTGCTCTTTCGCACACTGACCGTTCCCGCTGTTGTAACATAAAAAAATGCAACTGTCTTTCCGGTCGTTTCCACATCGGAAAGTTCCTGTACATACTGTTTCTGTTCCTCAAATGCTCTCACCGCCGCATCCTCATTTCCGGTCAGCACTCCATAAAGCTTTACCCACTCGGTCCTGCCGAGCGGATCAGACTCATAGCTGGAATGATCGACTAAAACCGGAATGCCAAACGATTCCAGATTCTCCTTTACCTCCGGTGAATGTCCGATCATCGTTGACTCAATGGCAAGCCCGCACTCTTTCGAACAGATCAGTTCATAATCAGGTGCATTATACTTTCCGGCATATACGATCTGTCCGCTCTCCATTGCCGCCTTTGCCTCCGGGATCTCCCATTTTTCTTCAGGCAGTCCGGACAGGCAGATGTGATCCAGTGCACCGATACTGCAAAACATATCCATAGCCGCAGAGGCAACCAGATAAATATCGGACACCGGGGCATTTAAGACTGTGATCCCATTCTCTAAATCCTCCGGTACCTGTTCCCCTTCGGTATTCAGCAAAAATCTGCTTCCATCCGATATGGAAATCAGTGTAAAACCGTTCTCATAATAATCCACTGCAAACTCTGTGGCATAATCTAAATCCATGCTCTTTTCATAATTCAGTTCACTGCTGATCTCATGATCCCCACTCTTCCAGGAGGTCTGGCTGTCTCCACAGCCCGATATCTGGATGCAGGCAAAAAGCAATATACACCACAGACCGATTTTTTTTATCTGCTTCATTCTTTTTTTCCTTTTCTCTTCCGATGTATCTGCCACGCTGTGATACTTACTGCAATCACGGCTGCGACGTAGACAACTGCGATCACTTCCATCGGTTTTTTCCCGGCGTTTGCAATGGAAGCACTGTCGAGCAGAATCGTATATTCAATCTCATGCGGCACGCTCATGGCTGTCGTATCTGCCGTTACCGGCACTTCTTTGTCAAACGCCGTCACAGGCAGTTCAAAAACCGAATTACCCTCTGTATTGACCGGAAGATAAGTCTCTCCGTCCAGCGTCATATAATCATAATTTGGACTGCTCCACTCAATCTCAATGACAGCTTTCTCATCCTGCACCTGCAAAATTGCCGGTGATGTGACAGACGCCCTGCCGCTTCCCCCTGTCAGCTGCACTTCAATCTCATATTCCCCATCCGGGAGATCAACCTGTATTCCTTTTTCCCATACTTCGGTTCCGTTTCCGTTGCTTTGCATTCTGTTTTTCTCTCTTTCCTGTTCGGCGGTCTGTTCCAGATGATGTTCTATGGAGTCCTTCTGCCTGAATATGAAAAAAGCGTCTCTTTTTCACAAAAGAAACGCTGCACTCAAATCACAATATAAAATTTTTCCTGTCCTATCTTACAAAAATGATCTAAAAACAGGTCAAATTTTCTCATCCGTACAGCCAGTTACTCGTGGCGTGGAAACATTTTTGTTTCCCGTACAACAATCAGGCAGGTCTCCTGACTTACAGATCATCATGCATTGCCCTCTTCCCGGCTGCCCAGTGAGTTTTTGGCATGCACTCCCTAAATACAGTGACGAGTTCGCACAGGATTCGCACCTGTTTCCCTTTTCACCAGATCTGGCAGAGTGAGGTCACCCTGCCTATCTGACACCTGTTTGTTTCATTATCAAGTTCGTTTGAACTATAACATATGCTTTTAAAAATATCAATCGTTTTCCAAAAACCTATTCAACACTGGCAAAACTATTCGCAGCGATCATCTTTTTCAATTGTGTGGCAGCCTCCTTAAATGGGTGCTTGCTGTCATAGATCAGACAGATATTCCGGGACGGTATCTTCTCACACAGGGGTATCTCTGACACCTCTCCCCTGTCAATCGCATCCTTTGCCATCGGTTTTGGTATAAAAGCCAGCCCCAGTCCGCTTCTTACCAGTGGAAGGATCTGATCCGCCGTTGCAGTCTCTGTATCCGGCTCAAAGTCCAGACCATAAGAAGCAAATAACTGCCTGTAAAACTGAAAGGTCACCGTCTCCTTTCCAAGACAGATGAGCGGATATTGCATAATCTCCTCAAATGTTGTTTGCTTTCCTGCCAGATGCCCGAACTCTGTTCCACCAATCAGTATTTCCTGATATGAATGAAGCATTGTCATGTGGAGCGGTGCATCCGCTTTTACAGGTGTGGAAACGACTGCAAAATCAACCGTTCCACTTCTCACCGCTTCCACCGCCTGCGGTGTGGAATGATTGTAGATCTTCAGCCGGATTCCCGGGTATGTATTGTGAAACTCTTTTAACTTATCCAGAAGAAACAAATTTAACGCGGTCTCACTGGCTCCGATTGCAATACTCCCATGGGACAGTCCCACACATTCTGCCAGTTCCTCCTCTGCCGTAAAAAGCTGTTCCATGGCCGCTGCTACATGTGTATACAGCTTTTCCCCTTCCGTAGTCAGAAAAACTCCACGGTTCGTCCGCACCAGAAGCGTACAATGAAGCTGCTGTTCCAGACAGTTCATTGCCCTTGTCACATTCGGCTGGCTGTTTCCCAACACCCTTGCAGCCCTCGTAAAATTATTGTATTTCGCAACGTAATAAAAAATTTTATAATACTCAAAATTCACATCCATAGCTCGCCCTCAATCATATCAAATTATTATTTCTGCTATATCAATTATAGTTTTCACATATTTCTATTTCAATAGTATAATTTTAGCGAAAAAAAGAAAAGGAAGCGATTCATTTATGGCAGAAAAAACAATTTTTCCACGTGAAGAAAAAGCAGATGTTTTATTCAACAAAATATTAAATGATCCATGGGCATGTGAAAAACTCCAGGGGACTTTCTGCAATTCCCTGTTTTGCAATGAGGATAACAATTTTCCATTATCTCCCGCTGAATTTTCCCAGGCACTTTTTAATGCTTATCACAACAGAGATCTGTCAGCTTTTCTTATGGCAATCTGTCAAAATACATTATTCGATCTGCTCCGGAATTCATTTCTGATTCCGTACCGTTTTAACGCAGACGGCAGAACGAATCCGATTATCATGACTGACGAATCGGGCAATTTACTGCCCGGATATAAAACAACCGTACATGAAAAAGATTACCAGCATTTTTATGATGTCTACTGTGATCTTGACAATAAGAAAAATATTTATTTTGCACAGGCCTACCGTTACCGCCATGCCTATGCTTCTGAAAAAATGGATATGGATCAGCAGATTCTGGAAAAAAATACCGGTGTACTGATCATCCGCGAGCTGCCCGACACTGTCAAGCTGAAAGAGACAGAGGCAGAAGCTTATTCTGCTGTCTGGGATCTTATGATCAAACTGGAGAAAAGTCTTCCTATGGCGTACATTTTCTATGGGCAGGATTCTCTGGTAGAGGAAAACACCCGCTATGATGAGATTGGTATTTTTCTACCGGATTCGCTGTTTTTGAAGAATCTGGAACGACATGTAAAAAAAGCAGAGGCGATCATTTATGCAGAAGAATAATTATATGGATATCATGGAAAAAAATCATATGGAAATCCCCTGGCACGATTACACGGAAAACGACAGCAATGTTCTGATCAATAAAGCAGGGCTGATCGAGAAGGCTTCTGTTATCGGAAGAGTCGGATTGATCATGCTCTCCTGTGGAACCGGAGCATGGCGTGTCCGCACTTCCATGAACCGTCTTGCAAAGGAACTTGGTGTCACCTGCACCGTGGATGTCGGACTTATGTCCATCGAATTTAACTGTTTTGACGGAAAAGAATGTGTCTCACAATCCTTAAGCATTGCCAATACAGGTGTCAATACCTCAAAGCTTTACCGTATGGAACAGTTTGTTGACAATTTTCCAAAACAGGAAGCCCATCTGACAGGTGAAGAGATTCACAGACGTCTGGATGAAATCGAGTCTATTCACACACTCTACTCCCCTGCCAAACTTGGTCTCGCCGCTGCACTCGCATGTTGTGCTTTCACGTTCCTGCTGGGTGGTGGTCCGATTGAAATGGTTCTCGCCTTTATCGCAGCCGGTATTGGAAATGTAATCCGCACCAAACTGATCAAACACCATTATACGTTATTTTTAAATATTGCAGTATCAATCTCTGCCGCCTGTCTGACTTATACCGTATGTCTGCATCTGGCAGAAATGTTATTCCATATTCCGTCCTTCCACGAGGCAGGATATATCTGTTCCATGCTGTTTATCATACCAGGATTTCCATTCATCACAAGTGGAATCGACCTTGCCAAGCTTGATTTGAGATCCGGACTGGAACGCCTCACTTATTCCGTGATCATCGTGCTGGTCGCTACTATGTTTGCATGGATCATGGCATTGCTCTTAAAATTGCAGCCACAGGATTTTTCCTCATTATCCATCGATCCTGTCCTTCATCTGTTACTGCGGTTGATCACAAGTTTTTGCGGTGTATTCGGATTCTCTATTATGTTCAACAGTTCGATCCCGATGGCAGCCACGGCTGCCTTTATCGGTGCCATCGCAAATACATTGCGTCTGGAACTGGTCAACTTTACGGCTACACCTGCCGCTGTCGCCGCTTTTATAGGCGCATTAACCGCCGGACTTCTGGCTTCCATCATAAAAAAATGGAACGGTTATCCACGTATTTCACTAACCGTTCCATCCATTGTTATTATGGTTCCAGGACTTTACCTTTATCGTGCAATTTATAATTTCGGGATCATGTCACTGACAGAAGCTGTCTCCTGGTTTGCTGCTGCGATCATGATCATCATTGCGCTTCCGCTTGGTCTGATTTTTGCAAGAATCCTGACAGACCGCACGTTCCGCTATTGCACCTGATGTAAATTTTTTCTTTCCATTAACAAACTTTTTCTAAGATTTCATTTAAGGCATTGCCACTGCTGGAATGACTTCTTACCACTTCGGCTTTGCTGCGCTCCGCCTCCGCTACCGCACATTTTACCATCTTGTGGGAAACTGTATTGGTAAACAGGATAATCAGATCCGGTGACCCAATCTGGCTGCTTAACTTTGCCGGCATCTGGGTAAATACTTTTGCCTTACATTTATGCTCCTTACAAATCTTTTTATACTGACACACCATACGGTCATGTCCTCCAATAATGACTACGCTCATAAATTATCCTTTCGTTATAACGCTTACCTTATTATAATGCTGCGAGCTGTTTTCCGAGGTCTTTGCATGCATCTAAGGCTGCATCGTCCGGTGCTTCCTGGCAGATCACGCCCTCTCCGTTCATAACGGTTGCTCCGGCTGCTGTCATGCGGTCTGCCCAGTCGCGCATCCACTGTCCGTCGCCCCATCCATAAGAGCCAAACAAAGCGATTGTCTTACCTGCGGCAAATCCTTCCACATCACATACAAATGGCTCCATCTCGCCTTCTTCGAGTACTTCTGCTCCCATTGCAGGACAGCCCATTGCGAAACCTTTTGCAGCTTTTAAATCATCTAAAGATGCACTTGCGACATCAACCACCACTGCTTCTTTTCCTGCTGCCGTTACACCCTCTGCAACTGCATTTGCCATACTCTCTGTGTTTCCTGACTGTGACCAGAATACGATTGTTACTTTATCCATGATTCTTTCCTCCATACTACCTGCAGTTTTATGTTTTTATTTTTTCACATTCCTGCATTTTCTATTCTTTATCAGTTTATGAAGTTAGTATACGCTAACCTATAAATAAAAATTAAGCATAACAGGAAGCCATCTCGCTCACACTGCGTCCACTTGCAAGCAGTTGTATCAAAACTTTTCTTGCCTCTTCATATCTGTTAAACAAAGCCTTCTTCTCCTCTACATGTCCGTACACTTTCCAGTAACCGGCATACAGATAATTGTGACCTTTGTTCTCAATGAATCCCTCCACATCTTCCACAGGATAACCGAGCAATAATCCCATCTCATGTGGAAATTCTGCAATCTGCTCCATACAGTCTGCATAGCGTTTCTGAAAACGGCTTAAAACATCGCTTAAATCCAGGCTTTCGTATCCAAAACTCTTCATCGACTGACAGACTCTATCCTGCATCAGGTACGCTTTCAACCCATCCTCGCGGTACACTAAAAAGGTTGCTTTATCTTCGCTTTCCAACAGCAGATAATAGGAAATACCGGAACGTTCCAACACCTGTTTCATCTGTGGTGCAAGTTTTTTCTCCACATTCAGCAAATTAGAAACCTTCATGCCGGAGATCATCGGTGCACACTGTACGACCAGATGTGTCTCAATTCTTTCTCTGTCTAATCTTGTGATCATCTCATATACTTCCTGACTCACTTTGCTCTCCTTTGCTTTTCGGTTAGTTATATCTAACTTATAGGCATATATTACACAAAAAAAGAAAACGTGTCAACACTGTTATTGAAACGTTTTCTCGTTAAGCTTCTATCTCAATTCCTTCCTGCACAAAAATGCGCAGATCAAAACAAAAATACAGCAGACCACCCATGTGACCGGTTCGCAAAGGCACACTGCAAAATACCCATATGCCGGCACGACCCAGATAGCAAAAATCACCTTTCCTATCAATTCCAGACTGCTGCACACAAGCGGCATCATCAAATGATTCATTCCCTGCAGCATATTTCTCAAAATAATAATCACTGCCATCGTAGGAATCAACGGGAAACTGATCCTGAGATATAATGCAGTATTATAAATAACATCCGCATTACTGCTTCCTGTTACCAGTCTGACGGCATCTTCCACGAAGAAAGTCACAAAAACCATGGAAAAAATCCACCAGACCGCAAAAAGAAAGAATGCTGACCATACTCCTTTTTTGATTCTGTTTCGATTTCCGCCACCCATGTTCTGGCTTGTATAAGTTGCAACACTCGTTCCAAGCGCAAGTCCCGGCGTATGGAAAAGTTCCGCCAGCCTTCTTGCGCCTACCTGCGCCGTAATATACAGGTTTCCGAGTGCGTTAATACTACCCTGTAAAATAACACTTCCAATATTATAAATTGCACTCATCAAAGCCATGCTAAATCCTGCAACAACCATTTCAAGCACAAATTTTTTCTCCACCTGATAATCATTTCTTTTAAAATGAAGCAGTGGATAATTGCGCCATATAAGTATGAACGCCAGAAATGCACTTACTCCTTGTGACAAAACCGTTGCAAACGCAGCACCTCCGATTCCCATCGCCAATGGTGCCATAAACACATAATCCAATGAAATATTCAAAACGCTGCTGAACAGCAAAAACAAAAGCGGTGTCATACTGTTTCCAACCGCCTGCAGCATAGCAGCTTCCATATTATATGCCATCGTAAATGGTATTCCAATCAGTATGATCGTAAGATATTCCATCGCACCTGCCATCGTCTCTTCCGGAACCTGCAAAAGAATCAGCAGAGGTTCTTTACACAACAGAAAAATGGACATTAATACAATGGATACCGACATGGAAATTGTTACCATCCAGCAGGAGACATGCTTCATTTTTTGCTCATCCCCTGCTCCAAAGCTGCGGCTTAAAGACAACGCCAGTCCATTGTTCATTCCAAATGCAAAATTCGTGATAAGTCCATATAGCGCCGAAACTGCTCCAATCTGTGCGAGTGCGTGATCTCCCAGAACATGTCCGGCAATTGCAGTATCCGCCAGATTATAAAACTGCTGTAGCAGATTTCCAAAAAACAGTGGCAGCGCAAATTTTAATACAAGCCGGAACGGATTTCCCCTTGTCATATCCAGCACACGGCTTTTTTCATTTGTTTCCATCGTAATCCCCGCTCCTTTAATCTTTACTCAGAAACCGGTCCCACTCTTCGGCATCTGCGCTTCCGCTTACTTTAATCATGAAAGTATGGTCTTCCGTATCAATGGATACCGTATAGACACCTTTCTCCTGCTCAATGGAATAGATTTCACATCCTTCCAGTTCCTTTAATTTTGCTGCCTGATCTTCTGCCGCGATCAGTATATCCTCTTTCTTTTCTTTCAGATTACCGTCTGCGTCATAAACTTTATAGCCTTCCTCGACAAATGCCGTAATCTCCGGCTCACGGATTTTCAGTTTCAGTTCATTTGCACGCATTTCGCGGATATCACGATTGCACGAATTTTGTGGTAAAATCGTCACATTGTCCAATATCATTTCAAAGATCCCATTGACTGCGCAGGTTTCTGCAATGTATGCGCCCTCAAATCTGAAGTTTTGTAATTCATTTTCAGTATAGTATTTCATTTGTTTTCTCCTGTAATTGATATCATATTTGTAAATTCATTCATCTGCTTTACTTTTTCTGACCGTCTACTCCTGCAGCTTTTTCACTTCATCTAACGAAAGTCCTGAAATAGCTGCAATCTTTTCAGATGTGAATTCCTTTAAAGCAAGCATACGCTTTGCTGTTTCAAAAGCTGCCTGATTTTTGCCTTCTGCCAGTCCAGCTTCATGTCCAATCTCACGACCAGCCTCAAACTCTGCCTTTCTCAACTTCTTCTCTTCCAATTCTTTATCATACTCAAAAATGCTCATATTAATAACCTCACTCCGGTTTCGGGATACGAATGAAACACACAGATTATTTTGGAACCTTCTGTATCAACTGAGATTGTATAGACGCTATTCTCACAGTCTATAGAATAAATTTCACAGCACAGGTCGGAGAATCTACCTCTACGATCGCCTGTGTTAATTTAATTCGAGCATTCTGTCAATACAGCGTTTTGCTCCCTTACTTACTTCCTCAGGTAAAATAATTTCTTCACCTGCAAGGCCTTTCAGACAATTATATACATCTACTAAAGTTGTAAGTTTCATATTGTGGCATACACAATCCTTGGAAAGTGGATAAAACAGCTTATCCGGACACTCATACTGTAAATGGGAAACTATGCTGTTTTCTGTTCCAATGATAAATTCCTTATCTGTACTCTTCTTCGCATAGGACATAATTCCAGTTGTGCTTCCTATGTAGTCTGCATTCTTGGTTACTGCAGCGGCACATTCCGGATGGACAAGAAGCTTCGCATTTGGATGTGCTTTCTTTGCTTTTGCCACATCTGCTTTGCCCATTCTAAGATGAGTTGGGCAACCACCCTTGATAAATTTAAAAGTTTTCTCAGGAATCTGTTCTGCTACCCATGCTCCGAGGTTACAGTCCGGAATAAAAAGAATCTTGTCGTTCTCCAGCTTCTTAACAATAGATACTGCTGATGCAGATGTAACACATACGTCACACAATGTCTTCAATTCAGAAGTTGTATTAATATAAGCTACTACTGTATAATCCGGATACTGTTTTTTTAATTCTTTCAATTCTTCCACAGAAAGCTGTTCTGCCATAGGACATCCTGCTTCACCGCTGGAAAGAAGTACTTTCTTGTCTGGTGAGAGAACCTTCACGGTTTCTGCCATAAAACGGACTCCGCACATAAGGATCGTCTGCTCCTGTGTTTTGGCAGCCTGCTGGCTCAATGCAAAGGAATCTCCCATATAATCCGCAACTTCTAATATCTCATGATTTTGATAGGCATGTGCCAGAATACATACTTCTTTTTCTTTTTTTAATCTAAGGATCTCGTCCTGAATTTCTCTTGTCGTCATCTTTCCCTCTTTTATCACAGAAAGGCTTTCTTCTTCCGGTATTCGTTCTGTCTTAATGTGATCTCATTTTTAATTTGTTTTCCAAACGACAGTATCAATACCGGATCTCACTGCCTTTTGCTCACTTTAGTAAAAGTATACGATTTGAAATATACACTGTCAACACAAAAAATTTACATGTGTCTTGTCAGTTGTAAAATTAAGTGTTATACTTGGAGCAATCTGTAAAAAAACACTATTTTATTAACATAAAAGAATAGGAAAAGAATATGAAAACAGATATACTTATAGTTGGAAGTGGCTGTTCCGGATTATATGCAGTCTTAAATCTTCCTGAGGAATTAGATATTATGCTGATCACGAAGTCTGATTTTGAAAGCAGTGATTCCTTTTTGGCTCAGGGAGGCATGTGTACGTTAAAAGATCCGTCTGATTATGACAGCTTTTTTGAGGACACATTAAAAGCCGGACATTATGAGAATGACCAGAAGTCTGTCGAGATCATGATCAAGTCTTCCCCTGATGTAGTGAAAGATTTGGTAAAATACGGTGTCTCTTTTACCCGGGACGAAAATGGTGATTTTGTCTATACAAGAGAAGGTGCACATGCTCATCACAGAATACTTTTCCATGAAGATATCACTGGAAAAGAGATCACAAGCCACCTTTTAGATGCCGTCAAAAAATTAAAGAATGTAAGAATGTATGAATATACGACTCTCTTAGATATCCTTTGCGATGGCAGTAAGTGTTGTGGTGGAATTATCAGGTGGCCGGATGGCAGGGAAGAACAAGTTGAAGCTGACTATGTAATACTTGCAACCGGCGGTATTGGTGGAACATACAAGCATTCCACTAATTTCAAACACCTGACCGGTGACGGCGTGGAGATTGCCAGACGTCATAATATTGAACTGAAAAATCTTGATTATGTCCAAATTCATCCTACTACTCTTTACTCTGATAATAAAGAAGAAAGAAGCTTTCTTATTTCTGAATCTGTAAGAGGTGAAGGTGCCAGGCTTTATGATAAGAATATGAACCGTTTTGTAGATGAACTGTTGCCAAGAGATCTGCTTACACAGGAAATCTACAAACAGATGGAGAAAGACGGCACCGATTTTGTGTGGGAAGATTTAAGAACCATCCCGCGTGACGAATTAATAAGTCATTTTCCAAATATTATTGAACATTGCAGCCAGGCCGGTTATGATGTGTTCCATGAATGTATTCCCATCGTTCCGGCTCAGCATTATTTTATGGGCGGAATCAAGGTAAACCATAACAGTAAAACTTCTATGGATCATCTCTACGCAGTCGGTGAAACCGCATGCAATGGGGTTCATGGTAAAAACAGACTTGCAAGCAACTCCCTTTTAGAGAGTCTTGTATTTGCAAAAAGAGCAGCAAAAGAAATTGCTGGCGAAAGGAGATAATATGTACGATCAGGTAACATTAGGGTTAAATGTAGACCCATTTATATTAAGTGCTTTAAAAGAAGATATCACAAGTGAGGACGTATCCACAAACAGTGTTATGCCACATCCACAGCAGGGCGAGGTAGACTTGATCTGCAAAGAAGATGGCATTATCTGCGGTCTTCAGGTTTTTGAAAGAACCTTTACTCTGCTCGATTCCAATACAACCGTAGAATTTTTTGTAAAAGACGGTGACCATGTAAAAGCCGGTGAACTTATGGGCAAGGTTCATGGTGATATCCGTGTGCTTCTCTGCGGAGAGAGAACTGCTCTTAATTACCTTCAGAGAATGAGCGGAATCGCAACCTATACAAGCCAGGTGGCAAAGCTCCTTGAAGGAACCGGGATCAAGCTTTTAGACACAAGAAAGACTACACCGAACAACCGTATTTTTGAAAAATATGCCGTGAGAGTCGGTGGCGGAAATAACCACAGATACAACCTTTCTGATGGAGTACTTCTCAAGGATAACCATATCGGTGCCGCAGGTGGTGTAAAAGAAGCTGTCAAAATGGCTAAGGCATATGCACCTTTTGTAAGAAAAATCGAAGTTGAAGTTGAGACTTTTGAAATGGTACAGGATGCCGTGGAATCAGGTGCTGATATTATCATGTTAGACAACATGGATAATGATCTTTTAAAACAATCCATCGATTATATTGCCGGCAGAGCTGAAATCGAAATTTCCGGAAATGTTACAAAAGAAAACATTGAAAGAATTAAGAACTTTGGTGTAAACTATGTATCAAGTGGAGCTCTGACTCACTCAGCTCCAATTTTGGATATTTCACTTAAAAATTTACATGCAGTTTAGAAAGGACTTTGACAGATGAACGGAGAGATCAGGAGAGCAAAAATAGAAAATATTTTGAAATCCAGCGCTGTGCCTGTCCCTGGAGTTACTCTGGCAAAAGACCTGGATGTAAGCAGGCAGATCATCGTTTCGGACATTGCTCTTCTTCGTGCAAATGGCCTGACGATCCTTTCCACAAACAAAGGTTATATTATTCCAAAACAATCCGCCTGCCAGCGGGTATTTAAAGTGATCCATACAGATGATCAGGTTGGAGAAGAACTCTCTCTGATCGTTGATAATGGCGGTGTTGTCAAAGATGTTTTTGTTTATCACAAGGTTTATGGTGTTATCCGGGCTGATATGAATATCCGTACAAGACGCAATGTCAAGAAATTTTTAGAAGGACTCTCTTCCGGAAGTTCCAGCCTTCTTAAAAATGTAACCGGTGGTTATCATTACCATACAATTGAAGCTGAATCCGAAGAGATTT
>ERZ780208.1768-NODE-1768-length-16588-cov-3.216053_pt1 | contig 16588 bp, 17 predicted proteins | sample MGYA00511167_ERZ780208 | MGnify/ENA primary metagenome ERZ780208 (study PRJEB29588, sample SAMEA2159202) | human gut metagenome | biome: human gut; feature: human-associated habitat; material: faeces | place: Denmark | collected 2008/2010 ... | reverse complement strand
CTCCATCGTTGGGGAATATGCAAGGATGCCTACGAGAAAGGCCGCCGCGAAGGCATCCGTGTCTATCAGTTCCTCCGCGACCCCCTCATCTCCGTCTTCGGACAGGATTTCTATGACGCCCTCTCCTACGCCGCCAAGAAGATTCTTGACGAGGCGTAGCGGATTTGTCTAATAATGGAGTCTTGCGCCTAAGGCTTATGGCCGATATTAGCGGTCGTTGGAGTTGATGAGGGCCATGGCGGCGTCGTAGTCGGCGGCGTTTACCTTTACCTCGACTACATAGTTCAGTGAGACGTAGGAGGAGTTCTCTCCGAACACTGCGGCAGGGATGCCGTTCTCATTGAGCATGCCCGCTGTGATGTGGGCGCTCATCGCGTTGTCGAACTTTGCGACAGTCTTGAGTTCTTCTGCCATAATCTTTGAATATTAGAGTGTTATATCTGTGCTTCAATGGTGCCGGCAGCACCGGTCGAGCATATTCATTTCCCGTAAATGTGGATTACTCCTCGTCCAGCACCCGGAATTTGTACTCCAGTCCGCCGACAATCCGCACCACTTCTTTGGTCAGGCCTTCCACCTCGAAGCCGCCAAGCTCGCGGGTCATCGTGATCCTGTCCTCGAACATCTTGAAGAGGGCGCTGAACTTGGAGCGGAGGCGGAATGTCATATTCTCGCCGTCCTCGCTTTCGAGGCGGTAGCCGCGCATCTCCATATATTCAATAATCCCGCCACGGAGGTCGGAATATTCACCTTTTAATATGACTGATCTTTTGATGAAACCGAATCTTGGGTAGAAGGCTGAAACGAAAGCGAATAGCAAGGCTATCTGCCACAGCGACTTATAGCCATCGCGGAACATTAGGCTGACATCAGCCTTGACGACTCCGATGAACACGAGCGCCGCCATTATGATCACAAACAGGATGGTGAAGTAGAAAAAGTATTTGACAGCTCTGATAAAATATTTCATAATAGTCCGATTTTTGCTAACGAAGCAAAGATATGAAATAGTTTTGTTATTTTTGTGTCATTAATCATTAAATCGAAAGACTATGGCAGAAATTGATCCTATCCGCGAGCGTCGTGATCGCGAAGAGCAGGAAAGAAAGAATGAAAGCCTCAAGAAGGTTATGTGGATTCTTGTGGCTGTGGCGGTGCTGCTTGCCGCGGGACTTGCCTACATTTGGTTCTCGAAGTCCAGCCTTGTAAAGGACCTTAACGCTGAGAAGGACGACCTTACCCAGCAGATGATCGCCCTCAAGGGAGACTACGACAGCCTTTCGTCTGACTATGCATCAATCAACAGCCAGCTGGACTCCTCCAAGGAAGAGGTCAACCAGTTGATAGAGAGGATCCAGAAGACCGAGGCTACGAACCGCCGCAAGATGCGTCAGTACGAGAAGGAACTCGGAACCCTTCGCAGCATCATGAGAAACTACATAGTGCAGATTGACTCGCTCAACACATTGAACCACAAGCTGACAGCCGATGCCGCCGCCGCGCGCCGCGAGGCCGCGGAGAGCCGTGCGGAGAACGCTGACCTCAAGGGACAGGTCGAGAACCTTTCCGGTCAGGTGGCGGCCGGCTCCGTGATCAAGTCCAGAGGCTTGAGCGTCGCCGCCTACAACGCTTCCGACAAGGTTACGGACCGTAGCAGCAGGGTAGTGAGACTTCTGGCCTCCCTGAGCCTTGTCGAGAACGACCTGGCTCCTAAGGGACCGGTGAGAGTCTATCTCCGCGTCAAGGATCCGGACGGAATCCTTCTCACCAACAGCACGCAGACCTCGTTCTCGTTCAACGGCCAGACTATGGTCGCCTCCGCTTCCCGTGAGGTTGACTACGAGGGTAAGGAGGTTGACCTGAGCATCTATCTCAACGACATTCCTTCCTATCAGTCGGGAATATACACGGTTGAGGCCTACACCTCTCAGGCGTTCCTCGGCAAGACTGAACTCTTGCTCCGCTAACCTGTGATCTACCTTCACGTCCCTTTCTGCGGCAGTTTCTGCACTTACTGCGACTTCTATTCGGAAATATGCCGGAGCAGACAGGCGTTCAATGAATATGCAGATGCCGTCATCGCTGAGATTCGTGACCGCCGGAAGGAACTGGAAATGAATATGTCCGCACAGGATGCGGTCAACACCCTATACATCGGAGGAGGCACCCCATCGGTGCTTCCTCTTGATGTTTTGTCACGGATTGTCGGTGCGGTTTCCCAGACTGAACGGCTTTCTTTGGTCACTGAACAGCTTTCTCCGGTCACTGAGCCTGTCGAAGTGACCACCCAGGCAGAACTCTTCGATGAGTTTACCGTTGAAGTGAACCCCGAAGATATAGTGGAAAAAGGCCGTGAATATGTCCGCGGACTTCTTGCCTTGGGTGTGAACAGGATCAGCATGGGCATCCAGTCATTCAACGATGACATTCTCCGTTGGATGAACCGCCGCCACGATGCAGGGAATGCCGTCAAGGCTTTCCATATCCTTCGCGAAAGCGGAGTCCGGAACATCAGCATTGACCTGATCTTTGGCATATCCCAACTGACGGACGAGACCTGGAAAGACACGATCGAAAAGGCCTTGGAACTTTCTCCAGAGCACATTTCGGCCTACCAACTGTCAATAGAGGAAGGAAGCGCCCTTGCCAAGATGGTAGCCGACGGGCGTTACGTTGAGGCTTCCGAGGAACAATGTCGCCGGCAGTACGACATCCTGTGCAGATGTCTTGGGCGGTCCGGCTACCATCATTACGAAATCTCCAATTTCGCAAAGCCCGGCTTCGAAGCCGTCCACAACAGCGCCTATTGGCGCCGGGCACCGTACATCGGCCTCGGCCCCGGTGCCCATTCCCTGACCGGCAATGTACGCTCCTGGAACAGCCAGGAACTCCCGCACCGTCAGCAGGATGAAACCTCATCCTGCAATCCAGACAGAATCTCGTCCTGTAATCCGGACTCGACTTCGTGTCAAACTTCATCCCGGAATCTGGACGTAATCTCATCCTGTAATTCGGGCTTGTCTTCGCGTCAAACCTCATCCAGGAATCCAAGCGGAAAGTTGGCCACATATTCAAGAAACTTCGAGACCCTTTCGCCGGAGGACATTCGTGTCGAGAGGATCATGCTCTCCCTCCGCACCGACAAAGGCTTGGAAGCCGCGGAACTATATTCATTGGCCGACCGCGCGGTCATTAATTCCCTTTTGAGTGAAGGTGCCCTTGAGAAGCAAGGCGGCAGCATCCGCATCCCCGAAGACCACCTCTTCACCTCCGACGAGATAGTCCGCGAACTGATCTAATGTCCTTTGTGGCCGCTTTGGATTTCTATTTCAGATACCGCTCTCGGATCCAGACATCCAGAAAAAGATCGTAGACTTGATATACACCATGGTTGTGGGTAAGCAGTCCTTTGTCAAGCAGCCCTTTGACAGCGGAATTGACGGAACTGGCCGATGTGAGTGAATATTTCCGGACAAAAGATGATGAGGTGATGTTCTGCGCCTTACGCTCTTTTGAAATGGCGAGCAAAACCTGTTTCTGCCTCTCCGGCAACTGATAGATCAAATCTTCGTAAGTCTCTGAACTGAAGTCGATAACATAGTTGATTGCCTCAGCTAGGCAGTCCATGTGGCATTTTCCTCCTTCTTTGGTTCTCATAAAGAGAACATTCATGATCTTTTGAAGGTAGAAAGTGGTACCGTCAAACTCATCGTACAGGGCAGAGACAACATCTTCATCCAGATGTTTTCCATATTCTTCAAATAATCTATCACAGAATTTTGAATATTCCATCTCCTCAATTCGCGGAAGGTTAATGATGGTGGCGCTTTGGTAGAATGGTCTTGCGGATGATGTGAACATAGCACCCATCATCTCTCTTTGCGAGCCGGAAAAGATGAAGTTGGCATTGGTGCAATACTGGACGTATGTTCTTATGGTCGCTTCAACATTCTTTTCGTCATATTTCAGTATCTGTTGGAACTCATCTATCGCAACGAGGCAGGGTTTGTCTGAATTCTGAATGTACTTGAATATTTCATCAAGAGTGACTGCCGGATTCTTGATGTCTCCAATCTCAACACTCCAAGAAGGGACACCGGCCGCATCATAGGATATCCCTGCCTTGAGTGAAGTCAGGGCACCGATAAACTTTCCCCACGCTTTCTCTCCTTTCGGCTTTAGCTGTTCAAGAATAGTTTTTCCCATCTTGTCAGCCATTTCAGCCAACGAACTTGTTGAATACACATCTATGATGAAAGTTAGATAGTTATCCCTCACTTCCTTTTGTGCGAAGCAGTGCCGGATAAGGTCAGTTTTACCATAACGTCTCGGGGAGATCAGAGCGATGTTGTTGCCATTGGTCAGCAGCTCCACAACATCCTTCGTCTCTTTGACCCTGTCACAAAAATATTTGGCTCCGGCATAGCCGGTCGTAATGAATGGATTTAGCATAGTCACAACATTTTACATTGCAAATATAACATTTTATCATTTTATGATAATCACTTTATGATAAAAATTGTGCTTTTGCCGAGAATGATTGGACTCTCATGCGTGTGCGGGAATCTTATTATTGCTGTGTGTTGGCATAGTGAAGTTGAGGGTGACTGGCTATGTGTAGGTGAGGTGGTTTTTTGGGGAGGCGTGGCACTTAACTGATTGAGATTCATAACTCTGGTACGGTATTCTGGTGCCCGTTTCTGCCACCAGGACAAGTGCTTTTATCTTTGATTACCAGTCATTTATCCGCCACGCCCTCATTCTCAATGGGTGATGTCTAACTTCTTGAATATCAGTGAAAAGCCGCCTCGCCTTTAGTCGAATCAACCCAAAGGCATTTCTTTAATGCATTGAATATCATTACCTAATCCTCCACGCATTTCACGTATCCACTTTGCCACGGAGCCGCCCTATAGGTGTTGCCATCTGCGAAAATATTACTATATGAAATTATTTCACACATTTACCCAGCAAGCGGCTTATGACGTCTTGGTTGAAAATAGAAAGACGGCTTTGCGGCGTAGCGGGGGCATGATTCTTCATGGTGAAGAGGGATGGATGACAGCCGAGGAGATTGCCGAGGCGATAAATAAGAATCCAGATTATGGATGGCATTATCATCCTTTGACGGCTGATCAAGTCAGTGAAGCCTTGATGGAGGTCGTAAGGACAGACAAGCGTTTTGCGTGGTTCCGATCATTTTACCCAGAGCAGATAAAATTTGGGGCATACTGTGATGATTGACAAGAGTCGACACGTATGTCTGAATGATTTTAATGTGCTGTAAATTCGACAAGGCACCGCCGATTCTCCGAAACGAGGGATGGCGGTGCCTTGGTGATGTCAAGAGTCTAAATTTCTCAGTGATTTTTCGGGGGGGCGCTTGGGCAACGTTTTCGGGCTGAAATGTCTCTCAAGAGTGTTGCGGAACACTCTTGGGGAACGAAAATGACCCAATGCGTTGCCTGAGGGATCTTGAGTTCATAAAGGCCAATGGCGATGCCTTCAAGTGGTGGCCGGACTTGAGGGGTGTCACTATCAGTTATGTCCACGAATCAGAAGTGGGATGACTTGTGGTTTTCTAATACAATGCGCACTGAAATCTGGATCAACTTGTTCGGATTACCGAGGCGGGTTGTCGGGTTGAGCGCCTTGCAGGGAGCTCTGAGCGTAGATTGTGTGCCTCATGGAGTGGTATCTTCGGGGGTATCATCAAGAAATTTCTGTTTTTTATGAATTGCATGTGTTTCTTTTCGTTTTTTACGTTTACAATTCCGATATTGCGGGCGGGTTCCGTAAGGGATCCAGTGACCAAATAACATTCATCATCACCACTTCAACTATGGAGACTACAGAGAGAAACAGTGCCGTCAGGCGGAATGCCGATGACTAAACTACCATTAACCAAGGGGCCATATTCCTGAAAGTCGCTGATTGAAAGGCTGATGAATATGACAGTCCGGTTGCGGCATGGTGCCGGATATTCAGAAATTTCGCTATGTTTGCGAAGTCGAGGTCGGAGAAAGACGCTGAGTTTGTGAGGTTGGAACGGGCGATGCGTGTCAGCGGTCTTGACGACAAGGAGATTGACAACTATTTCAGCGATATGATGACAGAGAAAGAGATGCGCCCGTACATAGAGGGAGCCAGACAGCAGGGCTATCGAAAGGGCTTTGAGGCCGGTGTCGAACAGGGCACGGCGGAAGGCGTCGAGAAGGGTATAGAGAAAGGTATAGAGAAGGGTATAGAGAAGGGGGAAGAGCAAGGCATAGAGAAAGTCGCCAAGTCTTTGCTGTCGTTAGGCATCCCGGTTGAGCAGATCGGGATTGCCACGGGATTGTCTCTTGAGCGAATCGAGGCATTGAGGCAGAGTTGAGATAATCTTCCAATTCATGACATCGAAGGTCTTTTAGGGGGGGGGCCGATGCGTTTCGTGACCGCTAAAGAATCGGTTGTTTGGTGGAGTTTCACCAACATATTCATGATTTCACAACGAATTTCCGGGGTTGGCGGTAATTGACTGGGAATAACCACTTATTTTTCGTGATGTTGAAAGTGTCGGATAAATTTGAAGTGGGAAAGGTTCTCCTGTCGCGTGTTTGCGGTTCGTGGGACATGTGAGGGATGCCTGCCAAGAAAACGAAACTGACATGACAAATCAAAAAGGGCGGTTGCTGGCGATCGACACGGGATCGACATCGACGAAGATCGGGTACTTTGTGGACGGGGAACTTGCGTTCGAGGAGAATCTTGGGCACAAGGCGGAGGATTTGGCCGGGTTCAAGGATGTGATGGAGCAGGACACGCTGCGGCGGGATGATGTAAGAATATTCATGCGCGGCAAGGGGATCCACGCACAGGACATCGACATCGTGATGGCGCGTGGCGGACTCTTCTATCCGGTGGTCACGGGAATATATTCAGTGAACGAGGACATGCGGGAGGTGCTGCGGAGCTGCAAGTACGGGAGGCACGCCTGCAACCTGAGCGCGATCATCGCTGACGATCTGGCGAAAGAGATAACAGAAAAGAACGTTGCCAGAGGAGTTGAGATGCCTTTCGGAGTCTGCCGGGCGTACATTGCCGACCCGCCTATGGCTGATGAGATGCTGCCGGAGTGCCGTGTGGGAGGTTTGCCGGAATTCCAGCGCAGACCGTTCTTTCATGCGCTCAACTCAAGGGCTGTCGTCAGGCGCTATCTGAAAGATCACGGGTATATCCAGAATGACATCACCGCCATTGTCGCCCATATCGGCGGCGGGATCACCGTCACTCTTCACAGGAACGGAAAGGTGATTGATTCCAACAACGGAGTCGGAGGAGACGGACCGTTCACCCCGGAGAGAGTCGGCTCTTGTCCTGGTTTCCAATTGGTTGACCTCTGCTACAGCGGTGAATATTCCAAAGCGGAGATAAAGAAGAAACTGATGGGCAAGGGCGGAGCCGTGGCGTTCTTCGGGACGAATGACCTCAAGGAGATTGTCCGCAGGGGAGAGGATGGTGATGTCCGGGCAAAGGTCTGGATGGAGGCCTTTGTTCTCAACATCGCCAAGTATATCGCTTCGGAGGCCGCTGATGTCTGTGGGAAAGTGGATGTAATCCTGCTGACCGGAGGGGGAGCCTATGGGCGGGACATCGTGAGCGGAATCCGCAAGAGGGTGGAGTTCATCGCCCCCGTTGAGGTCTATCCCGGAGAGTTCGAGCTGCAAAGCCTTGCCGAACACGGGTACGACATTCTTTCCGGCAACGCCACCATCCTTTCTTACGACAAGAACGCTCCGGAACCGGATCCGTTTGTTTGAAAGTCTTTGTGCGCGTAACCTTGCCGCTCACGCACCGGTCCTGTCTAAAGAACCTTCTGTGCGTGAAAGAATCAGCCTTACGCACTGAAGGTGGTTTACGGATAAGTGGTGCGTGGATAAATCTGATTTACGCACGAGTGCCGGGTATGTTCAAGTCCAGTGCGCAGATGAGCATGATTTACGCACGAAAGCTTAAAAAATCAGTTTCTGTCCCCTGTAGAAGTCCAGCAACTTGGCCGAGAACAGGAACTCGTAGCGGGCGCGGGCCAGATTGGATTCTGATTCCAGGAAACTGTCCCGAGCCTCGTTGAACTCAGTGATGTTGGCCTTGCCGTTCTCGTACTTCGCAAGCACAAGCTCGTACGACTCCTTCGCGCTGGCGTCAGCGTCCAGACTTGACCGGAATTTCTCATGAGCCGCCACAGCGTTGTAATACGCCTGCTGGATCTCCTTGTAGAGGCTTTTCTTGCTGTTTTCCAACTGCAACATCTGGTTCGTCCTCGAAAGCTCGGCGGAACGGATCTGGTTTCTGGTCTGGAATCCCGAGAAAATCGGAATGCTCAGGCTAAGACCAAGATATTGGCTGAAATTGTTCTTGATCTGGTCTGCGAACGGATCGCTGGAATGACTGCTCATCGTGTAGTAATTGGTTCCCAGACCACCGCTGGCCATAAGAGATGGCAGACGGGCACCCTTGGCGTTCCTGATGGAATATTCAGTGGCATCCAGCCTGAACTGCTCCGCCTGGATTGACGGCTTGCAGGCCACTGCCTGCGCATAGATGTCCTCCGGATTGCTCAGAAGCAGCCCGTCAACCGAAACAGAAGGGCGGACGATAGAGAATCCTTCAGGATTCGGTAACTCCAACAACTGGCTCAGATCCAACAGCGACAATCGTAAACTGTTGGCGGCCTGAGTCTCAGACAGTCGGCTCTGTCCCAGCGCTGCTTTCTGCTGAGCCACCTGAACCTTGCTGGCCTTGCCGCTCAGCTCCATCGCCGAGAGTCTCTCGACCTGAAGCGAATCAATGCTGACCTGATTCCTGGCCACATCCAGAAGCTCCATATTGTAGAGAATCTGCACATAAGCCTGCGCCACGGCGACACTGACATCTTCGCGAGCCTTCTGAAAATCAGCCGTCACGGCCTTGAGGTTCAGTTCGTCATGTTTAATCGAGTTGTTGATCCTGTGTCCTTGGAACACTGGCACTGAAGCTCCGAGGCTGACTCCCGTACTGGTAGTGTTGGTGTTTGAATAGGTGTTGTCAGCAGTCAATCCTCGTCCGAACGAGAAGTTCTCGCTTGCGCTTGCGCTCACACCCGGCAACCTGCTGTTCCTGGATGTGTTCAATTGAATTTCCTGCTGCTTGACCTGAATCTCCTGCTGTTTGAGGGAAATGTTGTTCTCAAGAGCGTGCGCGATGCAGTCCTGAAGCGTCCACAGCCTGCCATCCTGCGCGGAAAGCCCCACCGTCAGCAGACCAAAAATAATCAATGAACATATTCTTTTCATAGCGCTATTTCTTGTCTGTGAATATCTGATTACCACGGACTTTCTGACCCTTGCCCAGTCCGCTCTTCACCTCTATCTTGACCCCGTCGCTCAGCCCTGTGGTGACAGGCTGGCGTTTATACTGTCCGTCACCCTCGGCAAGATAGACGAACGTGGAATCCTTCTCAAATGAGATTGCCGCCTCAGGCACTGCCAAAACTGAGTCGGCGTGCTCCAAAGTGATCTCGGCGTTCGCGCTGTAGCCTGAACGGATCTTCACGCTGTCCAACTGGCTTACCCTGGCCTTGATCTCGAACTGGTTAGCACCGTTGTTCTGCACGGCCTTCGGGGAAATATATTCAAGGACAGCGTCCATTTCCACGCCCTGCACCGCTCCGATGGTGATTCTCATCCTCGTGCCTTCATCGACCTTGCCGACCTCTGTCTCATCCAGATTGCCCTTGAATATGAGGTCGTTCATATCGGCCACCGTGGCTATGGTTGTTCCGTCGTTGAATGTGTTGCTCTGGATCACCGAGTTACCGACTTTGACCGGAACATCGAGGATCAACCCTGTGATTGTCGAGCGGATCAGCGTCGAGCTGGCCGTGGCGTTGCGCTTTGACACTCCGTCCCTGACAACCTCCAGAGCCTCCTCGGCTGCTTCTTTTTCCTCCTTTGCCTGATCCAGGGCCTGACGCACTTGGTCATATTCCTCAGCACTCACCAACTGCTTGTCGTAGAGAGCCTTTTCTCGTCCGAAGTTGGTCTGTGCCTGCTCAAGGTTCAATTCGGCGATGCGCAAACGGCTCTGCGCCGAACTCAGCGAACCCATCTCAGGAATGACCTTGACCTTGGCGATCACCTCGCCTTCCTTCACCTGGTCACCAGCCTCCTTGTAGATCTCGGATATGATGCCGCTGATCTGCGGCTTGATGTTCACCTCGTCACGCGGCTCAATGGTGCCGGTGATGAGGGTGGTCTTCTTGATGTCGGCGATCTCGGCGGAAAGCTCCTCGTAGCGGATCTCCTGCGGACGTGACTTTTTCCAAAGGAAGTAGAATGTGCCAGCGAACACCACGATGATGGCGGCGAACAGAATGTACTTGAAATACTTTTTCATATTGCTTGACTTTTTATTTCCGAATATTGATTCTTGACTATCTATCTTTGAATATGTTTGCTCATCCTTAATATGTCTTGTTCCAGAAGCGGCTTATTCATCCCTCATAGCGTCCACCGGTTTGATGCTCATAGCCCTGGCCGCCGGGGCGAGTCCGGCCACGACTCCGAGAACAGTCAACCCGAGAAGAGTTCCGACCGCTGTCCAGAAACTGATCTGGAACGGAGCCTGTAGGATACCGTCTGTCGTGAAGGCCAGCTCCAATCCTTGCAGGATCAGCACCGAGAACAGTAGGCCCAACATCCCGGCCACGGCTGTCAGCAGGATGCTTTCCCAGATGATCTGCGATAGAATCATCTTCGGAGTCGCTCCAATGGCTCGGCGGATTCCGATTTCCGTGGTACGTTCCCGGACCGTCACCATCATAATGTTCGAGACGCCGATCACACCGGCCAGCAACGTCCCGATTCCAATTAGCCAGATCAGGAAGTTCACGCCTTTGAACAGACTGTCTATCATCATGAAAAACATTTCGGTGTTGAGGACGGTGACTGCCTGTTCATCTGTCGGGTCTATGTAGTGGTTGCTTGCGATGGCTTTTCTGATCTTCGGGATGATGTCGCTCATCACGATCCCTTCTTTAGCCGTGACCGCCATCACCTGTACTTTGTCACCCATATTGTAAACGGCCTGCACTACGGAAATCGGAATCACGATGGCCTCGGTCTGCCTGCCTCCGAAGCTGATGACACTGTGTTCGAGGAGGTGAAGTAAGGCTGATAAACAGCAATAAGCAACAATAAACAAATCGGTGTAACTCATTGAGTTGCACCGATTTTTGTTTTAGTTAAACTTTGTATATTTGGCTCTGATTTCGGATATTTATCGTAAATTTGAACCAAATCGTTCACGCGACTTAAAGGTTGACGAAGTTAAACTTAAAGACATATACCTTATTATATATAAGAAATGGCAAAGGCAAATTATCATATCCGAAGGAAGTGCCCTATATGCGGAACCATCTTTGAGATTCGCACCATTGATGCTGTGTATTGTTCTCACAACTGTTCCGCTGTAGCCTCTAAGAGGAAAAAGGCTCAGGAAGAGAAGGAAAAGAAGTATGAGCAGATGGCGAAGGAAATTCCAGACATCAAGGAGTATCTAACAGCAGCAGAGGCAATAGCAGTGTACTGCGTTGAACGTAGTACATTGTATCGTGACATTCGATTAAAGAAACTTCCCTCCGTTAATCTCGGCCAACGTCAGCTAAGGCTGAAACGTTCTGATTTGGATGAGCGTTACGAACTGAGGAAGAAAGTGCGGAAGGCTGCTAAGAAGCCTATTCCCAAGACATACAATCTCGAACCCGAGAATTGCTATACCATCGGTGAAATCTCAAAGAAGTTCAGAATTCATGATTCATCCGTATGGGCGCATATCCGCAAATTCTCCATCCCTACCCGACAGATAGGTAACTATGTTTACGCTCCAAAATCAGAAATCGACAAACTCTATAAATCTATCAAGTTATGAAGACTCCAATGAAGCGCACGGTATTCAAGGTAATACTCCGCAAATCCGAATACAAAGAGCAGTGGTCATTGCTCATTGAAAGTTTTCCTGTCTTTGAGCCTGGCAAGGATAAGCCTCTCCGTAAGCATGAACCACTTGGGCGGTTTATAACTACTCCTATCTTTGATAAGAATAGTTCTGGTAGGACATTGGCCGATGGCAAAGCCTACTATCGCCCCAAGCGTGATGCCAATGGAATCATCCTGTGCCGTTCACAAAAGGACCAAGAAGCATGCATCTTTGCTGATAAGGTACGTGACCTCCGTCAGCACGAATACGATAATCAGTCATTGTACACAGATAGAGAGGCTGAACAAGCAGCACAAAACGAAAGGTCAAAGTGCGACTTTATCAAGTACTTTGAAGAGTTGAAGGAGAAGCGTCACAAGAATAGTTCCAAATCCATTCAAGTCAATTGGAATCGTGAACTTGCACTTCTGAAGTTATATACAGATGGGAAGCCGCTTCTATTTGGTAGCATAGACCTGAATCTCATCGAAGACTACAAGGATTACCTTATCAATGCGCCCCAAGGAGGCAGTAAGACAGGAACCATATCAGCCAATACCGCCTCGACCTATTTCTCGATATTCAAGGCAGGTCTTCATCAAGCCTTCATCGATGGTTACTTGACCATCGACCTTGCAGCCAAAGTTAAGAACATCTACTACGAGGAAAGCCAGCGCGAGTATCTGACATTGGAGGAACTCAACCAACTGGCAGCAACACCATGCGATAGCGAAATTCTCAAAAGAGCAGCCTTATTTTCTGCCTTGACAGGATTACGTCATAGTGACATCAAACAGCTAAAGTGGCGCGATATTGTGAAAGACAAGGAACATTACCAGCTCCATTTTACCCAACAGAAAACCAAGGGTGTAGAGTATATGCCAATTTCTGACCAAGCATATTCCTTATGTGGTGAACGAGGGGATGCAGACCGCCTTGTCTTTGAAGGGCTACAAGACCCATCATGGATTAACCGACCTGTGAAACGATGGATAGAAGCCTCTGGTATCACCAAACACATCACCTTTCACTGTTTTCGCCACACCTATGCAACCTTGCAGTTGACTAATGGTACGGACATCTATACCGTCAGCAAAATGCTCGGTCATAAGAAGGTAACAACAACTCAAATCTATGCCAAGATAGTTGATGCAAAGAAGGATGCTGCCGCTGATGCCATTCAAATCAATCTCTCTGATGATATGATTGGAACTTCCGGTAGCCCCAAAAACGAATAGTCCAATTCCGCAATCTTAATCTTCGTCATACAGCAATATTTATGCTGTTTTCTCCTTTTAGCCATTCACGTTCATACGTGAGTGGCTTTTGTGTATTTGGTCTTTTGATGTCAATTTCGTTATGATAGGGATATGTTACCAATCATAACGATGCCATAATAATATTATTTTTCAGCTTTATTATTTTTATAATCGCTGATTATCAGCATGATACAGATAAGATAAGACCATGCTGAGTATGTTCCTTTTATGCCTCGAATCATACCGAAATCACCATTGCTTTTCACGATACTTTTGCAGTCGCTTTCTTCCCAAAGAGAGTGACTGTAGCATAAGCTGCAGCCAACTTAAAACATCATTTATATGTGTACAACAGTACCATCATTCGATGCGATGCCGCAGCTTATGGCAAGCATTTTAGAAAAGTTGGAGACGCTTGAACAGAAGTTCGACGCTCTGCAGTCTAACAACAACGTAGAGGCTGATGCCTGGTTCTCGCTACAAGACCTTTGTAACTACCTCCCCAACCATCCAGCCGAGCAGACCGTCTATGGCTGGACAAGCAGCCGTACCATTCCCTTCCACAAGAATGGAAAGAGCATCATCTTCCGTAAGTCGGAAATCGACAATTGGCTAATGCAGACGAATCGTAAGTCTGTCAATGACATTTACGATGAAGCACGTGCGTATGTAGCCAATAATCCCAAAGGAAGAAAGGAGGTGAGACGCAACCATGTATAACCACCTTTCTGTCTATGAGGAGTTTTTCGGAGTCAAAGAGGGAGACCTGCTGTCTTTCTCCTTCTTCCGAAAGCCCATCCGCAACACGGAGCCACTGCGCTGCATCGGCATTCCTGACATTTACCGCTACATCGTTGGCCCGTATGCAAAGAAGCAAACAGAGATGCTGCGCTCCATTACGGGCAAAGACCAGGCACGGAAGTACAAAGCTGAGAACTTTGACTTCTGCACATTCTCTGGTATCTTTCATACTCGAAACAGGGACGGCCTGTTGCAACAGTCCGATCTGCTTTGTATCGACTTCGACCATGTGACCGACATTCCTTTGTTGCATGAGAAACTGCTCAATGACCCTTGCTTTGAGACAGAACTCCTTTTTCGCTCTCCTTCTGGCGATGGGTTGAAGTGGATAATCCAAGTATTCCGCATAGGATGGGAGCATAGCCGTTTCTTCAATGCAGTGTACAACTATCTCGTGGCCAATGGCTATCCTGAGCCAGACAAATCTGGCAGTGATGTTTCTCGCTCCTGTTTCATTCCACATGATCCAGAAGCTTATATTAACCCTAAGTACAACAACGTTAAAAATGAAAACTTTTTCACCAGAAGAATGGGAGAATGTCCCTTCTAAGAATAATACAAAGGACTGTAACACAAGTAATGTGCCGTTTGCAGATTCCAACACAATCGAAGACACCCGAGCCAAGGTAGAGCGTGTCCTTTCTCTTATTGAACAAAAGGGAATAGATATTACAAATGGCTATGACAACTGGCTGAAAGTCGGGTTTGCTCTTACAAGTGAGTTCCAAGAGGCAGGAAGAGGAATCTTCCACCGTGTCAGTCGGCAGAACCCCGAGTATAAGGCAAGTGATACAGACAAACAATACAACAAATGTCTGTCTGCACATGGGGATGGCATATCTATTGCCACATTTTTTCAGATGGCGAAAGATGCTGGTATAGACATTTCCAATCCCAAAGAAATCCAAAAGTCATCCGTTGGAACTTTGGATATTTGGACTTCTGGTTCTGACAACCAAATATCCAAAAAACCAAATATCCAGCCTATCGAAGTGGACTCCAAATGGATTTTGGATGAAGAATCCCTTCCACATTTCCCTGCCTTCATATACGACATGCTTCCACCTTTCTTGAAGGAAGTGTTGGGCAACTGCATCTCCGAAGATGACCGAGAAATGATGCTGATGGGCACATTGACTTGCATCTCAGCCACACTTCACAATGTGGTCGGTGAGTACAATTACGATGATTGGTACCCTATGCTATACTTCTTTGTTATGGCCGATGCCGGTATGGGCAAAGGCTCGCTGAAATATTGTCGCGAGATTGTGGCTCCCATCCACAACGAACTGCGTGAAGCTTCCGAGCGGCTGATGAAAGAATATAAGGAGAGTAAAAGCGAGTCCAAGTCTGACGAGAAAGATACTTCCAATGTCAATGAGGCTCCACACCGTCGCACACTCTTCATTCCTACCAACAGTAGTGCGGCATCCGTCATACAGCAGTTGGACAACAACGACGGCATAGGTCTGATATTCGATACGGAATGTGATACACTGAGCGCCATACTGAAATCGGAGTATGGTGACTACAGCACCATCATCCGCAAGAGCTATCATCATGAACCTATCGACCTGAGCCGCAGGAAGGACGATGAATATCGTGTCATTGAAAGACCGATGCTTGCTATCTGTCTTTCTGGAACGCCTGGACAACTCTACACTTTGACACCTCAGGCTGAGGATGGCACCTTCTCACGTATCACCTGTTATCACATGCCATTCAAGGCTGAGTTCCGTGATGTCCTTGTCGAGAATGTCAGCCACAATTCTGACAACTACACTTTGCGAGAGAGATTTTTCCAGTTAGGTAAGCTGTACAAGCAACGTCGTGAGTCATTCTTCCGTGGTGGTAGTTACCGTATTGTCATCCCTCAAGAATACTGCAAGGTATTCAATGAGCATTTCAGACAGATGAATCAAGAGGTGGTCGATGACATCTCGCATGATATGCAGAGTGTGGTACGCCGTTTGGCCTTCACCGTGTTTCGCATTATGATGGTGCTGACCTCTATCAGGTTCATGGACGAAACGCCCAATCCTTCTGCACTGACTCCAAAGGACGGTAGCCGGATCTTGCTGCGATGCTCAAAAGACGATTTCGACATCGCCATGGCGATAGGTGATGTTCTCATCTACCATACAGTCTATTGCTATGCCCATCTGCCACAGACCAAAGTCACTACTAATGGGCAGGGGGAGATTGTCACGAAGAAAGGAAAGATGGAGCAGCTGTTGGCAGCTCTGCCAGACAAATTTGACAGAGAGACCTATCGGGCTGTGTCCATGAAACATGGCTATCCCGTAAGCACTACTGCCAAGTGGATCAATGACTACGTCCGTCAAGGTCGTCTGGAACATTCCAGTCAAAACTGCTATCGGAAATTGTAACAATGGAGATGTCCCGTCCTGCGTGGTGTGACGGACTTTTATAAAAGTCCTAAACATAATAGGGACTTTTAGATTCACTGGCTATCGCCGCTCACTTAAAAAGTCCTCCTATTATGCTCAGGCACCGCCCGAGACCTGGCA
>ERZ780208.1766-NODE-1766-length-16612-cov-3.437277_pt1 | contig 16612 bp, 11 predicted proteins | sample MGYA00511167_ERZ780208 | MGnify/ENA primary metagenome ERZ780208 (study PRJEB29588, sample SAMEA2159202) | human gut metagenome | biome: human gut; feature: human-associated habitat; material: faeces | place: Denmark | collected 2008/2010 ... | reverse complement strand
AAAAATATCTACATTTGAAAACCTGAAATAAACACAAAGACTCAAAATATACTCGAATTATCCTTAATAATCCATTATTTACCCATATAATTTTAATCATTATGAGAAAAACATTTCTAGGAGTACTCGTTTTTATGAGTCAATTGATTTTTGCCCAAGGAATCGAGGTAATCAGTACCAAAGCCCTTACACTCGACGGGCAAGGAGTATTTCTCCCGAAGATAAGTCCGAAGGGGGATTACGTTCTAGTAACCAACGAAGACATGAGCGGTCTGAAAAAATTTGATCTTGCAACCGGGAAATTGACGACCATTACCAATGACCGAAGTGCTGGGTTTAATGCCCAATTTTCCGAAGACGGCTCTACCGTAATTTATAGAAAGAGTGAATATAAAGGGAAACTTCGCTACTCATCATTAAACAGTGTAAATCTACAAACCGGGAAAACAGAACAACTAGTAAAACCTACCCGAAATCTAGAAGGTGTGACTGTAAAAGGAGGTACGGTTCTCGCTGTAAATAATGGCAAACTTATTTCTAAACGGATTGCCGGTAAAAAGCTGAAAAACCTCCCGGCTATCCCAAGTATTAAGAACAGCCAGCTTTACATTACAATCGATGGAAAAACAAAGCAACTCTCTCCCAACGGAACGAATGTAGGATATTTATGGCCATCGGTTTCTCCCGATGGGGGAAAACTTCTCTATTATGTCATTGACGAAGCGAAAGCATACGTCTGCAATATAGATGGAACAAATCCGGTTTCTTTGGGGACATTGCGTGCGCCGGTATGGTTAGGTAACGATTGGGTTGTAGGCATGGTAGATTATGATAACGGAGAAATCGTTACTTACTCCCAAATATTCGCCGTTACGTCACAAGGCACTCATCGCACGGCATTGACAGATCAATCAAAAATCTGCATGTACCCTTCTACATCCGACGATGCTTCCAAAATCGTCTATACGACACAAAATGGAGAGATATTTTTAATGAATGTAGCAACCTCAAAATAATTAATCACCATGAAACTCAACAAACTTCTATCGATATGCTTAGGAATAACGTTAGCATTTTCGGTAAGTGCAAACGATCTAAGCGAGGCCAGAATATATATTAATCCGGGGCACGGCGGTTGGGGGCCTAACGACCGGCCGATGGCAACGATCAATTATGCTCAAATGGATACCCTCGGATTCTTCGAAACAAATACGAACTTGATAAAAGGAATGGCCCTAAGGGAAGAACTCGTAAAAGCCGGAGCCGGATATGTGAGAATGTCGCGCACGGTAAACGGCGTCGTAGCGGCCGATGATGAACACAAAACTGAAAACGACAAATACATCGAGACTCAGCCCGGAGAAAGCGGAACCCAACAGTTAGTTACCCTATCGGTGATTTGTCAAGATGTAGAGGCCAACAATATGGATTATTTCATTTCGATCCATAGTAATGCTGCAACTGAGGGGAGCAGTACGAATTATCCGCTGATTCTCTATCGAGGGACCGATTCGGAATCGGGAAACGGATTGACAAACGCCCGCGATATGGCTCGTGCCGCATGGCCATATGTCAACAAGAATGAGGTTACCTATAAATCCTATTATACCGGCGAAAACGACAACAACAGCCGGGGCGACATATCTTTCTATGGTAGCTCGTCCTCAAACAGCATGGGATATACCGGTTATCTCGGTGTTTTGAAACACGGGTGTGACGGCTTCCTTTGTGAAGGCTGTTTCCACACCTATCAACCCGAACGCCAAAGACTTCTCAACAAAGACTACTGCAAACAAGAAGGTATGCGATATGCTCGGGCCATACGTGCATGGTTCAACGACGATAGCGAAACTACCGGCTGCATTATGGGGACTGTTAAAGATAAATATAACACTCTCGAACACGACCTCTATAAATACAAAATCAATTCGATCGATGCCTATGCTCCCTTGAACAACGTAACTATTATTCTTCAAAACGAGAACGGTGAAGAAGTAGGCCGATATACAACCGATAAAGAATATAATGGATTATTCGTATTTACCGATTTGACTCCCGGAAACTACAATCTAGTATTCGACATCGAGGGATTCTGGAAAGAAACCGAACCAATCGAAGTCATCGTCAATGAAACTGCATTCATTAATAAAAGGCTGACCGATTTGGAACACGAAGAACCCTCTGATGAAGAAATAGAAGAGGAAGTGCTTGATTATCCACACCCCGACCAAGACGGAGATATTGCAGCAGCGGCATATTACAATCTCACCAAAGAAACAGAAATTACCGACATCGAAGCCTTGAATGGACTTACCGTACGTCGGGCAATACTGCGAGACAACAAATATTATGTATTGGCAGTAGATGAAAATAAACTTCCTAAACTCTTGGTTCTGAATCCAGCAACCGGAGAACTCATTAAAGAAATGAGTACCGAAGGTCTTGTAACCGAAGGTTATAACGGGAAAGAATTACCCTATATACTATCCGATATCGCCTTTACTATCGACGGCGTGCTTATTGGGACAAACTCGACGGTCATCGGCAAAGAAGGCAATGCGTATCAAACTGGAGACTTTTACGTATATAAATGGCAAGGAAGTGAAACGACCTCGTTAGAAGATTCAGCCCCGGTTGTCGTCGCTACATTACAAACGAATACAAGTGCCAGTCTCGCAGCCGCCGGAAACAACAACTCCAACTATATAGCCAATACCATCGCTGTAAGCGGCACGATCGACGATTTCCAACTGTATTTCGACTCCCATGCCGGAAACGCTTGGAATACGACATACGGTATCAGATATGTATGTTGGAATATTAAAAACGGAGAAATGGCCGGATTCCAGAAAAACGACACGGACTTCGATGAAAGTCAAATCGGAGAAAAAGCCCATATCACACTCTCGCCCTTAGCAAAAAGTAGATTGATCATAGACGGTACACTCACGGCCCCAAGAGAATTTTTAATGGACTGGATGAGCGATCAGGGAATCATGCTCGCCGATTTCTCGGATAACATTCCGGTAGAGTCATACGGAGCGAATTATTTCCGTTACGCCGATAAAATTTATATGAGCGCACCCATTTGTGAAAGTCAAGGAGATGGAAATTATTCTTATAAAGTTCGCTTATACGACATTACGAATGGAATAGATCAAGCCCAAAACATCGGAGATACCGAATCTTTCATCTCCACTACGGGACTTTCTCCAATGACAAGTATAGGAATCGTAGATAATTCCGATATAGATATATACCTGTTGGCTGGAAACAAAATCGTAAAATACACGACCAAAGGCATGGAGCAATCCGAATCTCCCGCCCGTATATTTGCATACGGTTTATCCTATGACGAAACAGAAGACGGATATACTATCAACTTCAACTTAAACGAGGATGCCACATCTGTAAACTTGATATTGAATAATCCAGAAACAGGCGAAGCTGTTCAAACGATTGCATTAGGAGCGCTACCAAAGGGAGCGAATCAGACTACTATATCCAGAGCCGATCTTCCTGCCGAAAAGCTGAATTGGAGTATTCAAGCCATCGCCGGAAACGTCACGAAATTTACGAAAATATCCGACGACAGTCCTCTATACCAGTACTACGCACCATACGGTGTCGCCATCGATAAATCACCTGAAAGCGACTACTTCGGACGTATCTATATAACGAACACTGCCGCCGGAACAGTAAGTGCAGGAAATCCTTCACAAGCCCAAACCTCGACAGTGGGTGTGTATGTACTCGGAGCAAACATAAGCGATATTACTCAACAAGGCTCCACAGCTTATAGCGGAACCATATCTTGGAGCGGAGAAACCGGTATGGGTCCGAGAAAAGCAGCCGTAGCATCAGATGGACGAGTATTCCTATGCGACGCCAGCACGAACAACGCAGGTATTTACCTGATGAATCCCGAAACCTTTGATATTTCTTCTATATTCACAGGAGCTACAAATTCGAATGGCAGCCTAATGATAGGAGGCAAATATGTATGCGGCCAAATAACAGCCGTAGGTATTCGAGGAGAAGGAGCTACAACTCAACTTTATGCCATAGATAAAACGGCATCGGGTTCATCTTGGAAAAAATTTATCAACGTCTATAACATCGGCGAATCGAATACATGGACAACTGCGCCCAACGAATCGAAAGCCGCCAATAGTTACGTGGGTAACGACAACAGCAGTATCGTTCCCGTTTCTACCGGATATTGGGCCGCACAATACAGAGGTGGCGGAAGCAACTCTCCCGCAAATCCATGTATGTTCTATTACAGCGATCAATACCAAGATGCCGTATTTAATACAGCCGAGCCCAACATCATCGGTGAGTCGTCCCAAAACGGGGCTCTCGCCGTCAATGAAAAAGAACAGCTTATAGCCCTTAGCGTAAATGGCGGAGTGGCCGTGTACTCTTACAAGATGAAAGAGGGAATACCTTCTGTCACGGAAAAATTCCGAAAAGAAATTGCCGAAATGGGCGGTTATGTTAATGATTTCGAATTCGACTATGCCGGGAACTTATATGCGGTATCCAATGCCGGTGAGAGATTAGCCGTATGGGCTATGCCTACCAGTGACAACAGTTGTGTGACACCCGCAAAGAAATCATTGGTATTGAACAATATATATACAGGCATAGAAAACACCGTAAGCATTTCACGTATATCGCCCAACCCCACGACGGGAATCATTACGATATCTGCTCAAACTACAATCGAAACGGTCGAAATATATAATATAGCCGGTTCTCTGGTAATGAGACAAGCCCACGTAGGTACGACAACTATTTCTCTCGACCTTTCCGATCTTGCTGACGGTATGTATTTTGTAAAAGTGAACGATGGTAAAGCCGTGAAAGTCATCAAAAAATAAAATGCTAAACTACCCCGACTCATCTCTTTGAATAATAAAGAGATAGTCCTACACAAAATCCCCCGCTCTTTTTCAAGGCGGGGGATTTATACATTTCTGTTAATTACGATCTCTACTTTTATTACCTATTTTTATTTCTCTCGCCTTAAAAAGACAAACCTAGTAACAGGCCCCATCTTACATTTGAAACTCCCCCATAAGTTCGTATGTGTCTGGTTCATAGCCAAAACGGAAAAACAAAGAGAACACACCGAGCAAACGAAAAATATCAGCCCCGTAGTAGAAAGGATATCACCCAACCCCACCAACGGAGAAACGATACCTCCAAAAGCAAAACCTGCTGCACCGAACAATGCAGAGGCCGTTCCCGAATTGGCTCGCTCACAATCCATGGCCAAAGTCGTAGAAGCCGTAAAAGTCAATCCCATAGAAAAAAGCAACACAAATAGCACAGCCTCATATACAGCAAAATGATATTCGTTACTAAGGATTACAAACTCTACCACAGACATAATTGTCATACCGACACTACCTAAAAACATCGCATGTTCGGGATTTTTGAATTTTACCGATAATCCGGCAGCCAACCCGATAGCCAATGCATTGATTCCGAAAAAAAGGCTGAACTCAAAAGCCGAAAAACCATAATGTTGTTGAACGATAAACGGAGAAGAAGAAATATTGGCGAACAATACTCCCATTGCAAAACCCATCTGCAATACATAATAAACATATCGACGGTTTTTCAATACTATCCCAAAGCTCGATACAAGGCTTTTCAGATTCCCTCGTTTCCGATTATCCACCGATAAAGACTCCTTGAAATGCAAATTGGAGAACAGTAACAAAACTCCGAGAATCAACAGTACGATAAAAATACCCTTCCAGCCGATAGAGTCGGTTAGGAATCCTCCCAATACAGGAGATGCCACAGGTGCGATTCCATTGATAGCTCCTATAATCGCCATAGCTTTGGCCAGCTCCTTACCGGTAAATCGGTCGGTAGCGATAGATCGGGAGACTACGATTCCTCCTGCTCCTGCAATACCTTGTATTAACCGAAAAAATATAAAACCCTCTATGGTGGCAGAGAATATACAGCATACGGTCGATACAATAAACAATGACATGGCGACCAATAACGGAGGTCGTCGGCCGTACCAATCGCTCAAAGGCCCGAAAAAAAGTTGCCCCAAAGCTAAACCTATCATACTGGACGTCAGACCTAACTGAACCATCGAAGCCTGTGTCCCGAAATAATCTGTCATGGACGGCAGACTAGGTAAATACATATCGGTCACCAATGGACCGAATGCCGTCAATGAACCCAACAATATCAATAAAAATATTTTAGAATTCGTATTTCTCATAATTTTACCTCCTAAAAACAAGACAAAATTACCAAGAATGTACAAACCTATCAACTCATGTTTTTGACTAATTAACCTTTTTTATTCAAGAAAAACCCTACTCCACAACTCATTAAAATTCAAGTTATTTTAACCTTATGATTGGACAATCTAAACTATTTTAAGCCCAAAGGCATACATGTAATTTCAAATTCCCCGCACGAAAATACTCTCTTCAAAAATGAAAACAATTTCTAATATCTTCTTAACAATAAGGACTATATCAAAAACATTTTTCACATTTAAAGCCATACTATCCTAAAAATAACTTCATCGACTACATATTAACAGAAAGATACCGTATATTTGTCCCTCAAACTTTTGGATATGAAAAAAATAATAGGACTTTTTATATTCATGGGGCTGCTTTCCGCCACCTCCGTCCGAGCACAAAATTACAATACGAAATGCTTAGGCATATCAGCCGGATACATGTTCGATACAGAAAACATACAAGCAGGAGTTTTCATGCATCTCCCCTTTGCAAAAAACTGGCGAGTAGTGCCGTCGGTCAACTACACATTCTCGTACCACGACCTCAACGAATGGGAAATCAACGGGAACATTCATTACCTCATTCCTTTCGCCGGTCGATTCTCGGTATATCCCTTAGCCGGTATCGCGTTTCAAAGTTGGAGGGGAAATGCGTTACAAAACGATAAAGAACTCTCCAATACCCGAAATAAATTTGGAATAAACGCCGGAGCCGGATTCGAAATGAACATCTCTCGCCACTTAAACCTACATATAGAGGGAAAATATATTTTCATAAACGACTTCAATCAGGCTAATATTTCCATTGGTCTCGGATACAAATTCTAATTCCCCATGAGTTTGTCTCCGTCTCCCTCCCGACGTTTCCATGTCGTTTCTCTGCAAGTCCCTTTTCCACCGGACTATGGAGGGGTTATCGATATTTACTATAAGTTGAAAGCGTTAAAAAATATGGGCTACGAGACATGGCTACACACATTCCAATACGACCGGAGTAGAGCCGAACAACTGAACGAAGTAGCCGCCAGAGTCTCTTACTATCCGCGTCACCGGTCTGTTATCCGCCAGCTTTCGCATATCCCTTATATAGTTTCCAGTCGCCATTGTTCAAAACTTCTCGACGATCTGCTTTCCGACAATGCCCCCATACTGTTCGAAGGTCTGCATTGCTGCGCCTTTCTGTCCGACAAACGGCTGAAAGACCGTATCAAATTAGTCCGAACGCACAACATCGAGCACGAATATTACAAAGAATTATCCCGCAAGACATCAGGGTGGAAAAAACTCTACTACGAACTCGAAGCTGTCAAATTGGGAAAATACGAAAAGATCCTCCTGCATGCCGATGCCATTTTAGCGATCTCCGAGAGCGACCGCTGTTATTTCTCGTCGAGATACCCGCAAATCCCGGTGTCGCTGCTTCCCGCCTTTCACGCATACGCCGAAGTAGCCCCTGCCGGCCCGAAGGAAAACTATATCCTTTATCACGGAAACCTTTCGGTCGAAGAGAACATCGAAGCCGCCGAATACCTGTTACGGCAAGTCGTCCCGCTCACACAAGGCACATCATGGATATTCGCCGGAAAAAATCCCCCGGAAACACTCGTTCGGCTGGTCGAACGGACACCCGGCGCACAACTCATCGCCAATCCCTCGGAAGAACAAATGAACCAGCTTATCGAAAAAGCGGCAGCCAACCTGCTCGTCACATTCCAACCCACGGGATTAAAACTGAAACTATTGAATGCCCTCTTTCACGGAGGACACTGTATCGTAAACAGCAAAATGCTATTCGGCACAGGCTTGGACAAAGCCTGCCTCATTGCCGATACACCTCAGGCTATGGCTCGCGCTGTCGAAACCGCCTTAAACGAACCTTTCGACCAAGCCAAACGCTCCGAACGAATACAGCTGCTGAAAGCGTACGATAACGAAAAGAATATCCATATCCTCTCCGATCTTCTCGAAGAGAAACTCAGGTAAATCACAAATAAACAATCAGCTAACCCCTCTCCGCAGAAACTACCATTTCTGCGGTGTCTCCCCTATTGCTAACGCAACTTCCCGTAAGGCTACGGGACACGGCAGGGGAGAAGGGCTAATACCTTCGATAACGAGAACAGAGTGATGCATATCTCTCTCCCTCTGTGTTCCTGAAAGGAATATAGGGGGGAGTGCCCGCAGGGCGAGGGGGTTGAAAAGAATATCAAAAATAACATTTCAATCCTCCCCCTGCCGATAGGGAAAGTGTCCGAAGTACGGAGGGGTTAAAAAGACAACCGGTGAAAATAAAAAGGGCTGAAAATCTTGTTTTTATCCCCTGCCCGCACTACCTTTGCAAACGTGAAAATAGGTAAAGCCCGATAAATACATTTCGGCTTGTCCCATTTTCACAAGGTCTCCTTGCCGGGTTACCGGCAAGGAGGCAGACATTTTGATAAAAGCGTTTTTGCTTTATCCTTTTTACGAAATTCGCCAAATTTTTCTTACGGAAGGATAAGCAGTCAAAGAACGCTCATGCTTGCCTATATCCACCCCGGCAAGGGGTGGCAGATATATCGGCATGGCGTGGGGTGGGCTGTTTATTTCCGTATGGGCGTTTGGCGATGCCTCGTAAAAGATAAACAGAATGTTCCCTGCGCTTTTCTATTTTTAAACGTCGGCCGAAGGGGAACAGGCGACAAGAAAAAATCTTACTATGTCAACGACAGCAGACACGTCTTTACTCCCGTGGATCGGGAAAGACTATTCCGCCGGCTTTCGAGGCAGACATATCCTCGTGCTCGGCGAAAGCTTCTATTGCGACGATTGCGACCCGTGTATCCTTGCGTCGGACAGCGAATGTAGGCAAATGCCCCGGAAAACCGTGGACGACTATCTTTCTTACAGGAAAGGCGAGGAGGAGTACCGGCCGTGGATGAAAACCTTTATCGTATTCGAGCGGGCGGTGTATGGGCACGAGACGACCGTCGAGGAATGTTTGGCGTTCTGGAACGCCGTGATATTCGACAACTACGTGCAAACGCCCGTTCCCGCCTCCCGCACGGCCCCCACGGCCGCACAGTGGGAGCAGGCTGTCCCCGTCTTTTCCCGGCTCCTGAGCGAATACCGGCCCGACCGGGTTATCCCGTGGGGCGACAGGCTCTACAACAAGCTCCCACCGCTCGACGGACACGAAGGCGAGCCGGTAAGTTGCGACGATTCCGCCCAGGCAGTGTGGGTCTATCCGCTCGGCGACGGCCACTGCTGCGAGGTGCTCTCCCACAACCACCCCTCCTCTGGCTACTCTTGGGAATATTGGCACACCTGCCTCGAACAATTCATAAAACGTTAACCATTAAAGCATAAACAGAATGAAAAGGCTACTCACAAAATTCATGATAGGTTGCTTTTTCCTATCGGTTATATCATCTTGCGATGAATTATTATCTCCTAAATCCGCCGAAAGTCCACGAATGAAGGCTTGGGTATATTGGGAAACAATAGGTTCTGAATATAAGATACAAAAAAACTTTATTGAAGAATGTCGTAATAGTTTAAAAACATATAAAGGGTTTGAGAAAGATCCTAATGCTCCTTATTCGATTTTCGAATTTACACTTTGGAGATTTGAAAACGACATTAATGGACCAGATCGCAATGGAAACATAGAATACGATGTAGAAGATCCCACTTCTTCGATTTCCTATTTTTACAAATACGACGAATTCGATTATTATGATAAAATACGTTGGGATAAAAATGAATTGGACAAAAACAGTACTCTTTACAAACAAAAAAATTGGGCGGATACTCACGAAGCCGATGTTCAAAAAAATATCGACGAAATATTTCTCCCAAAATATAAAGAATATGCAAAAGCATTCATAGATCGTGAAGTAAAGATCATTAATTGGGATTGGTCCGAGAATAATCAAGGAGATACCTTCACCGGATATTTGGTCACGTATGAAGTCGGTAACGGGAACTATGCGTTAGTCAATTTGATCGAATTCGACGATGGCAAATGGAGTGCCCAAATGGAGTATAAAGGCCGGTCATTACAAGAACTTAACTCTTTAATAGAATAATACTTTGTGTCACAAAAAACAGAATACACGATGAAAAAATATTTGTTTATTTTAATAATGCCCGCTATATGGAACAATCTGTCCGCTCAGCTAAAAACCTATTCCGGAGAATTCGAAGAAGGAAGAGCCACCTATACCTATAAAGAATCCAGCGATGGAGAACGGATCTATCATGGTAAATTTTCTTTTGATGGTGGTCTTAATCGTTCTATAACAGGGACATATATTAACGGTAAAAAAAATGGTGAATGGATCTATAAAGATTATAAATACAATAACAAATTTCAACGTACTGAGACTTATAACAACGGTATTTTAGATGGAAAGTGGGAATGGATTGAATATATAGAAGAGCATACCGGAGGACGATTAACAGGGGGAATAAAGCGAACTATTATCGGAAAAGAAATAAAAAATTACAAACAAGGTAAACTCCACGGTGTATATGAACGAGATAACGATGGTTCTGTGATAAGTGCCACTTATAACGAAGGGAAACTTGTAGGGAAATTTGATTACAACGACAGATATAAAAAAATAACGGGAAAATTTGATAGTCAAGGATACCCAACAGGCATATGGATCAGAAAAGAGTATAATTCAACAAATAAATACTTTTTCTATAAAGGTATATGCTACAAATCGATAAAGATAAACGACCAAACCGGGAAAATTGAGCACAAAGAACCAGAGAACGCCCCCGATGATTTAGTCCTCAGTGATTCCATTGTTCAAGTTATTCGTAGTTCCGCAGGGGGCAGTCTTTTAATCGATGGAAATAAATTTCGTTATGATATTTTTTACGAGAATTTATATTATGACATAGACAATGACGAATTTATCGATTTCAAAAATTGTCATAGATTGTGTTCCAAATCAATGATACAAGCATATGACCGATCTGAAAATAGAGACGAAACACAATCTACCGAGATCGTTGAATTTAAAGATGAGAGTACCGAACCAGAAGTTATGGTAGTTGAAGACGAAAAGCCCTATGAGGCAGTAGAACAGATGCCTACTTTTCCGGGTGGAGAGACCGAGTTGATGAAGTTTATTCGTGATAACCTCAGATACCCGGTTATCGCAAAGGAAAACGGTATTCAGGGTCGTGTTATTTTACGTTTCGTCATTTCGAAGACAGGAACTATCAAAAATGTGACTGTTTTGCGTAGTTTGGATCCTACTTGTGACAAGGAAGCCATTCGGTTGATAAAGAGTATGCCCAAGTGGATTCCGGGTAAGCAAAACGGTTACAATGTGCCGGTTTATTTTACACTGCCTATTGTATTTAAATTACTTTAAAATAACGACCTCTCAAGTGCGGATGGTAAATCCCGTCCGCACTATTCTCTCAAAATGCCATTATACAATGCCACCCATCGAATGAAATATACACTCTTTTCTCCTCTATGTTTTCCCATGTTCTTAACTGGCTTCCATTCATTCATAAAAATTAGGAACAAAGCAACAGACCCAATACCATATCGTTTGTTGTAACAGACAAAAATATAGGAATAGCCTTACCTGTCGGCATTTATATTGTGTAGTGTGACGGCAAGGCAGTGAAAGTGCAATCATAAGATTCTTCCTTTTTTCAAGCAAGGCGGTGGAGGTATATCCGCCACCTTTTATTTACCCCCTCTTCTCCAAAGTATTTATCATCTGTTTTTATTTTAAACCTCTCCCCCTGTGCCGCGCAGCGGTATAGGGGGAGTGCCCTTCGGGCGAGGGGGTTAAATGTCCGGTATAAACAGACTGATATGATGGCGTTTTCAACCCCTCCGTCCTTGCGGACACCTCCCCTATCGCACATTCGTGCGCAGAGGAGGAGGTTAATACTTTCGGCCGTTTCTTCGGTGAGGGGCTGGAATATACAAGGACAATCCCCTCTAATTATCGACTGAACCGTAGATAATATGCAACCGACTTAGATAAAAAGAGTAAAGGTTGATATGTCTAAATAAAACACAAACCTTTTTCTCAAAAAATAGGGCTATCCGTTGTACAGACAGCCCTATCCAAAAAAGTCTTTATTTACTATAATTACAACTCTATATCCCCATTGAACACTTCGTGCCACGGCAGACCTTGTTTGTTGAGCTGTTCCATGAAAGGATCGGGATCGAATTCCTCTACGTTATAAACGCCCGGTTTTTTCCACTTGCCGGTGAGAAACATCATGGCTCCGATCATAGCAGGAACGCCCGTGGTATAGCTCACACCCTGTGCTCCGGTTTCGAGATAGGCAGCATGATGGCTGCAATTATTATACACATAATAAGTAAGTTCCTTTCCATCTTTTCCAATACCCCGAATGCGACAACCGATAGAGGTCTCTCCCGTGTAATTCTTACCGAGGTCTCCCGGATTGGGCAAAACGGCTTTAAGGAACTGGATAGGTACGATCTCTACTCCGTTGTACATAATAGGATCGATACGCGCCATACCGATATTCTGAATCACACGCAAATGAGTGAGGTACTCCTGCCCGAAAGTCATCCAAAAACGAGCACGTTTAATCGTAGGATAATTTTTAACCAGCGATTCCAACTCCTCGTGATAAATCAAATAGGATTCTTTGGGGCCTATATTAGGATAAGTGAGAGGACGATGAATCTCGTGCGGCTCTGTCTCGATCCATTTTCCGTTCTCGTAATACTTACCTTTTTGGGTTACTTCCCGGATATTGATTTCGGGATTGAAATTGGTAGCGAATGCCATACCATGATTACCGGCATTGCAATCGACAATATCGAGATATTGCATCTCTTTGAAATAATGTTTCGCTGCATAGGCCGTATAAACCCCGCTCACACCCGGATCGAATCCGCAACCGAGAATAGCCGTCAACCCGGCTTGCTCAAAACGTTCTCGATAAGCCCACTGCCATTTATATTCGTATTTAGCTTCGTCGAGAGGCTCATAGTTGGCGGTATCGAGATAATTGACACCGCAATGCAAACAGGCATCCATAATCGTCAAGTCCTGATAAGGCAAAGCCACATTGACAACGATATCGGGCTTATGCTTTTTGAACAATGCCACTAAATCCTCAACCTTGTCGGCATCGACACGGTCGGTCACGATATGATTGCCGCCAATAGCATCGGCTATGGCATCGCACTTGGACTGCGTGCGACTTGCCAAAACGATTTCGGTAAACACATCGGGATTCTGCGCTATTTTATGCGCCACCACCGTTCCTACTCCTCCGGCTCCGATAATAAGTACTTTTCCCATTTTATATCTCTGTTTTTTTTATTCGTTATTCATTTCCACACTCAAAAACGATGTTCGACACAAACCCTTTTTTCTTCTTCCAAGAAAACGACTCATTCACCTTTATCGGTATCGGACGTCAGGTCGAGCACCTCCTTATCTCCGCTTTTATCGAAATACTGTTTCCTTAACGGAGACGCTGTTATTTCTTTATAAAAAGAACGATTACGGAATACATCTATCGCCAAATAAAGAGCGTGACGGAACGACTGCTCGTCGGCTCGGTTCTGTCCGGCTATGTCGTATGCCGTACCATGATCGGGAGAAGTACGAACTACCGGTAATCCGGCCGTATAATTCACCCCGTCTTCCATCGCTATCGCCTTGAAAGGCGCCAATCCTTGATCGTGATACATAGCCAACACACCGTCGAATTGACGATAATGTCCGGTTCCGAAAAAGCCATCGGCCGGATAAGGGCCAAAACAAAGCATTCCTTTGGCATTGGCCTCTTGAATGGCTGGCTTTATGATTTCAATCTCTTCTGTTCCCAAAAGTCCGTCGTCTCCGGCATGAGGGTTTAACGCCAACACGGCAATCCGAGGCTTTACCACACAAAAATCCTGCCTCAACGACTGTTCAAAAATTTGCAACTTTTCAAGAATGGTTTCCTTCGTAACAACAGACGAGACTTTCGAAACAGGCACATGCCCCGAAACCAAAGCGACCCGTAAAGTATCGTTCAACAATATCATCAACGCCTTTTGTCCGTTCCCCAAGCGACGTTCAAGATACTCGGTATGTCCGGGAAAATCAAACTTATCGGACTGTATGGCATGTTTGTTTATGGGAGCCGTCAACAATACGTCTATCGAACCAGCTTCCATATCGGCAGCAGCTCGTTCAAGAGCGGCATAAGCAGCCTCCCCTCCTATTGCCGTAGCCTTTCCTATTTCCACTTTCACATCGTCGTCGACACAAGTAATCAAATTCACTTTATTTTCATCGGCTGCCGATGCATCGCTAATAATATTAAAATTAACAGCCGGAATATCGAGAGCCTTCCGGTGATAGGCGGCAACCTTAGCCGAACCATAGACGACAGGTGTACAAAGCTCCACGATATGTGGGTCGGACAATGTTTTGAGGATAACCTCATACCCTACTCCATTGATGTCACCCTGGGTAATTCCCACTTTTATTTTATGTTCCATAACTCCAAATCTTTATAACTTAATTTTCTCGGCATACGATCGCCGACCTAATTTGAGCTCACTAAGGTAACAAAAATCCACGATATACCCTGCCGGATATAAGAACTATTTAAAACCCCGATTCTATTTCTCGGCCGTAGACAACATACCGCAAGCCGCAAATATATCTTCTCCTCTCGAAGCCCGTATAGTAGCCACTACCCCACGGTTATTCAATCGATCCCGAAAAGCCTCCATCGATTGCATATCGGTACTTTTAAGAGTTACTCCCGGAATAGCGTGAAACCGTATCAGGTTCACCCGGCAATCCATACCTTTCAACAAACGAGCCAATGCATCGGCATGATCCAAACTATCATTGTACCCGTTAAACAAAATATATTCGAAAGAAAGCCTACGTTGGTGAGAAAAGTCGCGCCGACGCAATAAATCCAAGACATCGGTCATCGGGAATGCTTTCTCCACAGGCATAATTTGCAAACGCTCCTCCGGGAAAGGAGAGTGAAGACTCACGGCCAAATGGCATCGGCTCTCATCGAGAAAACGACGTATGCCGTTCAAATGGCCTATCGTAGACACGGTGATTCGCTTCGGGCTCCATGCAAAACCCCATTCCGATGTAAGAACAGACAGAGCCCCCATCACCTCGTCGAGATTATCAAACGGTTCCCCCATACCCATAAATACCAGATTCGTCAGTTTATCGCTATACTCCACCGAAAGAATCTGATTAATTATTTCGGCAGAAGACAAGCTACGCTTAAAACCCTGTTTCCCGGTCATGCAAAAACTGCAATTCATCTTGCAGCCCACTTGCGACGACACACACAAAGTAGCCCTGTCGCGATCGGGAATATAAACCGTTTCCACAAAATCATCGCCTCCTACCCGAAAAAGATATTTTATCGTTCCATCGGTAGAACGAAGAGACTGAACCGGAGCCTCCCGGCCTATATCATAGCGCTGTGACAATAACTCCCGATGCTTCAACGAAAGGTTCGACATGCCCGCAATATGATCTATACGCTTTTCATAAAGCCACGAAGCTATCTGTTTCGCCGCGAAACGAGGCAGTCCGTTCTCCTCGGCTACCGTCTGTAACTCCTCTAACGTTTTTCCCAACAAATGTTCCTTTTCCATGACTATCGAGAGATTCTACAACACAAATGCAAAGTGCGTGTATCGAGCCGACAGCCACGATATACGCACTCTGTGTTTATCAAAAAATCCGTTTATTAGAAGAAACGAATCATCGTATTTTCTATTTCCGCTTTATCCCGAAGAACTTCCATCAAGCGACTGTTGATGAGATAGCCGTAATTCTGCTGAATCTTCTGAGTTTCTGTCTGGGCATCGAACGGTTGTTCCGAAACGGTTTTGTCCGTAACCGTAAACACATACACCCCTCTCGATCCCTTCACTGGACCTACGAGCTTTCCATTCTCCGAAACGGGAGCCAAACCGCTCAACACCGGTTCGTAACCGACACCTGCGATAGACGGGGAAGAGAAAGACACGAACTTGGCGCTATCCACTTGTGCCTTCATAGCCTCGGCATATCCGGCCAAAGAATTGAGATTCTTCGATTTCAAGTCACCGATAATTTTCTCGGCTTTCTTATCGTTACGAATCTGCATAGCCAATATATCTTTCACTTGTTCCAGAGGAGCATATCCTTCTTTTGTAATGTTGTCAAGAGCAGCAACCACGAACGAGTTATCGAGAGTAAAGATTTCCGAAACCTCGCCTTTGTCGGCATTAAACGCCCAACGAATGGCTTGACGGGCATCATTGATTCCGGGTAATGAATAATCTTC
>ERZ780208.1762-NODE-1762-length-16651-cov-9.841769_pt1 | contig 16651 bp, 10 predicted proteins | sample MGYA00511167_ERZ780208 | MGnify/ENA primary metagenome ERZ780208 (study PRJEB29588, sample SAMEA2159202) | human gut metagenome | biome: human gut; feature: human-associated habitat; material: faeces | place: Denmark | collected 2008/2010 ... | reverse complement strand
TCCGGGGCTTTTTGATTAATTGTTTAACTCGTCCCATTTTAACGGGACACTAATGATAAGCAAACAAACATCAATTCGATTCAGAACAGCAAGGGATTGCGTAATAAGGTGTTTCCCCGTCCAGCTTCAGCCTCAATTTTCCCTTTTTCAAGGTTACCTCCTTCTGGAATTTCAGCCCGTCTAAGGTCACCATATATAATTTAGCCTTTTCAACATTTCCCCAGTTATATGGAACATCAAACTGAGTATCTGAACAATCATTTTCACTATACAGCAAGACTCCCCTGTCATTTCTCCAAACAGCCGGCATACACAAGGTATTCTTCTGACGGAAGACACGGTCATACTGCGTGACCGTACTGTCTTTCAAGGAAACAACCACTCCTTCAGAGAACCAGGCCATCCGGTTCTTACCTTCGCCTGAAACAGAATCCCGGTCCAAACGATTCAGGAAAAAGTATTGAGGAACTTTCAACATGAAATCCTTTACAAGGTTTTTCTCCCACTTCCGAGGATCTGTTCCCAGCCAGACAGGTTCCCCATAGCAAGACGTTCCAAACAGGAATCCCAAATCATGATCACTGCTCTTGATATCCGGATTGATTCCTGTTCCGGTATAGACAGTAGCCGGATATTTCAGATAATCCGCCTGATTGAAGCCATTGAAATGCCAGGCATAAGGGACATAGCCGATCATATAGTCCATTACCCATTCACTGGTAATATCCATCCCCTTGGATTTCCAGTATAATGCAGCTTTCTGCTGATACAAGGCTTCACAGATCACCGTTTCATTATGCCCTTCACTGGGACGGGCAATCCAGGCATCACTGTGTATGGTACCGGCTTCCTTCAATTCCGGAATCAATGCCAGCAGTTTATCTATACGCATCTGTGTATAACCGGCTTCCCATTCCCGCTGATAATTTATCTGATAAGCTTTCCGGTTGTTATATTCACCAATCACTTTCAGAGAGCCATCTGCATTTTTAGAAATCAGGTCGTGCTCCACATATTCATTCCATAAAGGGCTGTCATCATAAGCATCTGTCATATTGATATGCAGACTCACCGTTGTATGGTATTTACGGGCTTCCCTCATCAACCAGCGAAGACTCTCGAGGGCTGTCTGGTCGCAATCCCGTTTCAGTAATGGATTGGCATCAAAAAATGCAGGATACTTGTCATCATGTCCGTTGTACTGCCAGCCTACCAGATAAACCACCTTCGGTATACCCAAAGACAAATTATCAGTTGCCCGAATGACATCCAAAGCCTGTTCAAAAGTCAAATTGACAATACAGCCACCTTTCGGATCGGGTTTCGACAAGAACATTTTGGACACCCAGGTCTGAGAATAATCATAATTAAAGGCCTTGACCGACTCCAGACATCCCCAGCAAATCAACAATAAGAGGCAGCAAATCTTTTTCATAACTGTATTACATCTTTTTTAATATTCAACTTTCTCATTCGTACAATCCACTACATTTACAGGATTCTCACCTTTTTTCATCTCATAATAGTTGTTACGGATAACCAGTCCGTCCACCCCTTTGGCATAAATTGCAGAAACCGAAGGATCAGCAGACTCGAAAATATTCTCTTCAATCACGATATGCTTATGTACGGCACCTTCATATTTCCGATATTCCGGAGAAATCAGAATAACCGGATCTCCACACTGAAGGAACGTATTCTTACGGATTGTAAGATTATACACCGGTCCTGACTCGTACCAGCTCATAGCATCATCGGCCACAAGAATCGCACTCATCTGCATCCCATAAAAGAAATTATTCTCTATCAGAGATTTTTTCCGGGTAGAAAGTAAAATGCCACGGGTGGGTATTCTGGAAAAACGGTTACCGATAATCTCAACTTCCGGAGTCCATGTCGTATTTTCAATGACAACATCAGAAAGACTGCTCACGGTTGCCGGAACTGCCTTATTCAAGGAAACAATCATTTCGCGAGGATTTACCAACTGTGCTTTGACTATACGGCCCTCCCATACCTTACACAAAGTCTCAGCATTCACCAGTTCCACCTCATCTCCTTTATCAAAAGCTTCAAAGCCGTAAGTCTGAGGATGCATAAAACGTATTTTCAGAGTCTTTGCATCCAAATACTCCATCACCCTCAAATGAGTTCCATGTACATTGATGGGATCATCGTGTGCTCCGGAAAAATTACAGTTCACCACCCGGACCTTACCTTTACATCCGGAAACATGAACAAAATCGGCAAAGCCGGCATTGGTCCTGCCTGATCCCGGCTTGGGCATAAAATTGCAATGCTCCAAAGCTACCCCATCCGTATATTGACTGATGACACCAAAATTTCCCAAATAATAGAAATTGACATTCTCCAGGCGTACATTCTCTGAACGGTTGATAAACCCGCAAACCTCATCACGGATGGCATCACGCATCTGGAAGACAAGGCCGCACTGTGCCTGAGGTTTCTTATCATATTGAAGATAAAGCAGATTCGGACGCAATTCTACAACCTTCTTCAGTCCATCCATAGGGCTCCATGAGCGCCAGGTTATGTCTTTCACCGGATCATACGATTGTGCAATTCCCCGGCTAAACTCCCATCCGTCTCCGTACCAGGTCAATTTTCCGTCTTCGATTTTATAACGTGACGCAGGATGAACTTCCACCAGCATATAATCATCCCCTACCTCTTTCACTTTACACTCTGTCTGAGTCGGGTTGCTGTTATCTATATTCAGATTCTTAAGAAGGATATTTCTGCAATGATCTACCACAAACGAAGTCATTTCTCCAGTGAGCAAAATTGTAGATCCACAGCCATCAATCGTTACATTCTCCAGATCCTTCAGCAACAAAGCAATATGCTTTACCGGATTGGGATTCTCCGATTCTGAAGTTGTATTGGATACATAATACAGTCTCTCCAGAGATTCGGAACGGCTAAAATCATAGACACCCGGATGCAACTTGATGACAACCGGCTTTCCCTTATACAAAGAAGCTTTTTCAATGGACGCAATCATATTCTGATTGTCGTTTCCAGGCTGGGGGGAAACCTCCACAACTACAGGTGATGCCCACAGGCCGCAATACCCCACCAACGATATAATCAAACATATAATTCTATTCATATCTTTTATAATCCAGAGTAAAATTCTGTTCCCTCATCATTTTTTTAATCTCACTTTAGCTATCTCCCGGAACAATTCAAGCGATTCTTCCGGCATCCGGGCCTTTTCCTTCCACTCGGAAGAACCATAGACTCCCACTTCTGTCAAATCAAACGGTTTAAAATGAATTTTTCGTACAGCTTTCTTGGAAGCAAAACGGAAATCATCATTCACCGCATCCTTAAAACCAGGATCCATTTCCACCGAATGTCTTTCTTTCAGCTTCTTCCATTCACTGAATGAATGTTTGCCAAATTGAGGACTTCCGTTCAAATGCCAGTACAGATTATAATCCATATCAATTTTACCGTTTTCCCATGGACCAGCCAAAGTTTCTCCCTTATCCTGAAGAATGATATTATGCTTGAATGAGAACGACTGATGATCTTCCACGCGGGTGTACTGCACCTGATAATAATGTCCAAAAGCAAAAATATTGTTCTCTATTTTATTTTCCTTGCCATAATGCTGGTGGAAACCGCCGCTTTTACAACGATATACCAGATTGGAACTCATTTCCACTCCGGTAGAACCTTCATCGGTATATAATCCCCAGCCTCCGTAATCATAAGACAACACATCATGAATCATATTATGAACAATGCGCGTTCCATGCGATTCTCCCAGGGTATATACAGCTCCCATGTCAGAAAGTTCTCCCCAGCCAATATGATGGATATGATTATAAGCCACCAGATTTCTCACAGCCTGACTAATGAGGGGCGTTTGCGCAAAATCAACCGTTCCGTCTTTCATCAGTACATTTGTCCAGACAGCATCGGAATTGTTATATCCCCAGACCCAGCCAACAGATACTCCAGAATATCTTAAATCTGATATTTCATTGTGAGTAATCCGATTGTCCGAAGCATGAAAGACGGCAACTCCCACTCCACAAGGAAGCTCGCTCCCGGCATGGGTTATAATGGAATTATTAACCACATTCCGTTTACAGACCAATGTAGAATCGTTTATATACCAGGGGGATCCTATCTTTACACCTCCTGCACCGAGATCAGCCAGATAACAGTGATCTATCACATTATCCGAACACGCAGTCTTGAGCCAGACAGCATATCCTCCGGTGTGAAGCATTTCACAATTGACAAAACGAATGTTTTTCACATACTCCAGCTCAACAGCCGCTTCCACTGTGGCAGCCGCCTGCATCGGCTCGTTGCCAAATTTAGGCATACTGTATGCAGCATACTGAAAAGAAAGGTTTTCAAACCTGATATCCTTCAGCAAAGTTTCCCTGTTTCCCTTTGCAATGATCCACTGATGCAGGGTCGGTGCAAAGCACTCTGCCACGGACAGGTCTTCGCCTTCCCGCGGAATATAATAGACATATCCTTCCGATTTATCCAGGAACCACTCTCCCGGCTTATCCAAAGCCGCCTTATATCCATACATGATATAACGGGAGCCTTGCGATATGGGATTCCAGGGCTTCATTCCTCCCCCATGAAAATAAACAAATCCAGAATCAGGACAGGCATATGCCACTTCTTTCTGGGTTATATCCCATTTATGGTAGAACCGGAAACGGACATCAGAAAGTTCTTCAGCAGACAAACCGGACAATGAACTCAGATCCTGTTTATCCAGCTTGATTTTCTGAGTCGCATAATTGGCAGAGCGAACGCCGGATACATAAGGATACTCCTCATATCCTTTCACATAAAACCAGTCTTTATCCGGAGTCCGTGCCAGCTGTGCACGTTTTCCATTGACAAAAAACTGTTCAAAAGAATACCCATAAAGTTTCACTTCCGGTATGTATGCCCGATACATACGATCTCCGCACTTTTCCCATTGCTGAATCCTGATTGCTCCCAGGAAGCGGGGCATATTGTCTTTGTTGCCTCTTACAACGACCGGACAAGTCACCTTCGCAGACAGATCCAACGGTTTATCCAAAAGATAGTCTCCGGAAGCTACCTGGATAAAAAGTGTGTCCGGACACTTTTGATTCTCTTCCAGAGCTCTGTGCAGACTCTTAAAAGGTTTATGCTGTTCTCCCGTCCATGAATCATTGCCTGAAGGGGAAACATAAACAGTCTTCTGTGCAGAAGTATACAAAGATACGCTTGCAAATATGGCTATCAACCATGCGTTTTTCATAACAAATTATATTTTAATGATACCTTTTCTCTTTATATGTCATTCAAAATTCACCGGGACAAGCGTAATGGAAGACACTTCCACATCACCTCCCTCCAGCTGGTTTACCGTAATCGTATGAGTTCCTGCTTTTTCAAAGGAAATCCATCCTATCTGACGGTCACAGAAAATATCCGATACACCCTGTTGGTTCTGTATCGCACGTCCTTCATCTGTTTCCGCTTTCCAGACAACACGCCCTTTGCCTCTGGCCTTTATATCCAAATGATAAACTCCCGGCTTACTGACAGCAACGGTCCAGGTCAGTTTTCCCCCCTGATTCAAATGTCCGGCACAATAAACATGCTTCCATTCACCAAACTTCTCCATCCAGCTGGATTTATAGATACTGCAAGACTCTGCCACAGCAAATTTGACCGACAGATCCTTTATTCCTGTTTCCGGGTCCACAGCCAGAGTGGAATCCACCGAAACACCGGAACCTTCCACAGAAAGCTCGATCACACTCACGAACGGGTCAGGCTGTTGATATGGCACATGCAAGACTGTCCATCCATTGTCCTTGTTACAGCGGATACGACGTTTGCTTCCATCAGCCTGCAGAACAACGGCACTCTTCACCTCATTCTTAAGTCCGGGCAAGTAAAGTTCTCCGGATCGCGGCCATTCATACACACAGAGATAAAGTTTACCCTGGCTATACACAACATCCCCCCACGGCAACGCATGCTTCCACGGAGATGCGCCCGCTCCATAAATGACCTGAGGATACCGGGTAATCCATTTTCCTGAAGACTGCAAGGTTTCTGATACCATCTCCGGAATATTTCCCATACCATCCAGCCCCACATTCAACATATAGGTACCTCCTCTCGCCACGGTTGATATCAGATTCTTCAGGATTTGCTTGGGCGACTTCCAGTTCTGATCATACCAGGCATATCCCCATGCATCATTCGTGACGTCCACACTTTCCCACATGCCATCAATATTTTCCAAAGGCACTTCCATATCTCCCAGAGTCATATAATCACCCAGGTTATATCCGACACGGCCTGAGACCAAAGCTTTGGGCTGATTCGTGCGTACAACGTCAACCAGTTTCTGCGCATATTTCTGAGGAATACTTCCCGGAGTATCAAACCATACCAGCTCTATATCTCCATAATTGCTCGTGATCTCTTCCACCTGAGGAAGACATTTCTCGCGAAAATAATCATCAAAAGTCTTTGGATTCCCCTCAGCGTCCACTTTGGGCGCCCCGGACGCACCGGGAGTGGTCCAGTCCTGATTGTGTGAATAATAAAATCCGAATCCCAATCCATACTTCCTGCAAGCCTCAGCAAGTTCTTTCATCGGATCTCTTTTAAAAGGAGTTGCATCAACAATGTTGAATTTATCGCAGGCAGAATGATACATGGCAAATCCGTCATGATGCTTACTGGTAATAATGATATATTTCATACCCGCTGCTTTGGCCAGCAAAGCAACTTTCTCAGCATCAAAATTCACCGGATTAAAAGTTCTGGCAGTGGCTTTGTATTCATTTTTATCGGCATTTGCCATATTGATATCCATCAGCCATTCACCTATGCCATAATAGGTCTTGCCATTCCATACATTTCCCAACTGCGAATAAAGTCCCCAGTGTATAAACATGGCATAGTTTCCCCATTCAAACAAATGCCCCCGTTCATTTCCTGCCGTTATTTCTTTCGCCTGCTGGCCTTCTCCCCACATTTTGTTCATTTCTTCCTGAGCAAACAAAGGCATAGTTCCCAGGAAAAGGAGAGAACAACCAGAAATGATCCTTTTTAATTTTCTTCGGTCAGTTATCTCATAAATCCATCCCATAATAAAAGATATTAAGTTTAAGCTTCCAATTCAGTAAACCCCAAAATCATTGATAACAATGAAATATTTACCCCACGGGCAAAGGTATAAAATTCCAATGAGGTAATACAACGTAAGAATCAAAAAAAGGCATAAAACTCATAGGGGTTTCTTTCAGGGTCTGCGTTATATTGGCAGAAACAGACTTAGCTAAGCATACTCCAGACGGAAAGTGAAGAGTTGAACTTTCCTGCCGGCAAAAGCTCTGATAAAATAAGAAAGCTTCCGGACCAGAAAACAACTCAGAAGTATTTTAAACACTAAAAAAGAAAAAGTTATGAAATTCAAATTGATCGCATTATCTTTGTGTATGATTGCAAGTGCCAACGTAGTAAAAGGACAGGACAGATGGAAACATTTTCTCTCACGGGGACAAGTGGAAATATCCGGCTATTACAAAACCCGGAGAAATGTTGTCGCCCTGCGGCCTGAAGCCTTTATTGAAGATGACCAGTGGAGCAATTACATCATGGAAGGCGACGGAGACAGCTACGGAATAAAAGGTTACTTTTTCAATACCTGGAAGCGATGGACTCTCCAGCTTTCCTATGCCTATACCCGAAGCAGGGAATGGTTCGACGACCTGAAAGAACAGGGCAGGCTTCCTTCCCTCTATGACATTCCCCACCAGATAGGAGGTGCATTATCCTGTCAGCTGACGAAACGTGCCAGTGTATCCTTAGGCGGTCTGGTACGCTCCGGAAAAGTCACAGACCTCGACCAAAACTTTGACCCTCTTCCGCAAGAAGATTTCCGGAAGGTACGCGAACCGATGAATTACCGGGTAGATGCCAGCTATACTTATAAAAAAGAATTCAGGACAGGAAGATTACTGCTTTTCCGTGCAGGGCTATACAACATCGTAGGAAACCCGCCTGAAGAAGAAATACTGAATTTCTATTCCGTACACTGGCACCGGAACTGTCTTCCGTACGGTTCCATCAGCTTTAAGTTCTGAATATACTTCCGAAATCTGACAGTTTTACTGTCCAGAGCGGGTATTTGTGTAAAAATTTTCTCTTTACTACAAGACTTTGGTTATAAATTGTTACTTTTGGGGCCTGAATCTAAAAATTTACATATTATGATTACATTTACCCTTTGCCTGCTGGCACTGATCATCGGATACTTCACTTACGGAAAACTGGTGGAACGTATCTTCAAGCCAGACAACCGCCAGACTCCCGCTTTAGTTCATCCAGACGGAGTAGATTACATGGTTCTTCCTACATGGAAGATCTTTATGATCCAGTTTCTCAACATAGCAGGAGTAGGTCCTATCTTCGGAGCCATTATGGGTGCTATGTTCGGAACAGCTTCCTACCTGTGGATTGTTCTGGGTTCCATATTTGCCGGTGCGGTACACGACTATTTTTCGGGGATGCTCTCACTGAGAAATGACGGAGAAAGCCTGCCGGAAATAGTAGGCCGTTACCTGGGAAAATCCACCAAACAGATCATGCGAGCCTTCACGGTCATTCTGATGATGCTGGTCGGTGCCGTGTTTGTTGCCTCACCGGCAGGACTTCTGGCAAAGCTTACTCCGGAATCACTGGACGTAACCTTCTGGATTATCGTCATTTTCGTCTATTATATTCTGGCCACTCTTCTGCCCATTGACAAAATTATCGGAAAAGTATATCCCTTATTTGCCATTGCCCTGATCTTTATGGCACTGGGATTATTAACCATGCTTTATGTGAACGCACCCGAATTGCCGGAATTATGGGATACCCTGGAAAATACGCATCCTCATGCGGAAACAACCCCCATCTTCCCGATGATGTTCATCACAATTGCCTGTGGAGCCATTTCCGGTTTTCATGCAACTCAAAGCCCGTTGATGGCACGCTGCATGCGCAGTGAACGTCATGGACGTCCTATCTTCTACGGAGCAATGATCACGGAAGGCATCGTAGCCCTGATCTGGGCCACTGTAGCTACCTATTTCTTCCATGAAAACGATATGGGCATCAGCGATGCTTCTGTCGTTGTGTTTGATATCAGCAAAGAATGGTTAGGTACAGTCGGAAGTATTCTGGCCATCCTGGGAGTTGTTGCCGCACCGATCACAAGTGGAGACACCGCTTTCCGCTCTGCCCGCCTGATCGTTGCAGATTTTCTGAACTTTGAGCAGAAATCCATGAAGAGCCGCCTGTATATCTGCGTGCCCATGTTCTTCCTTGCCAGCGGATTACTTCTGTACAGCTTACGGGATGCCGACGGATTTCAGGTCATCTGGCGATATTTTGCATGGGCCAATCAGACCCTGGCCGTATTCACCCTGTGGACAATAACCGTATGGCTGGTACAGGAAAAGAAAGGATATTCCTTCCTGGTCACCTTCCTGCCCGCCCTTTTTATGACGACCGTCTGTGCAACCTATATCTGCATTGCTCCGGAAGGTTTCGGAATCGGTAAAAACCTGATTCCCATCCTCTCCCCCGTCTTTCTGATCATAGCAGCATTATGGTTCTATTTCTGGTATACCCGACACAAGGCCCATTCCTGAATCCGGCATTGAAGTAAAATGGCTTCCGACAACATCTTTTAAATATGGCAACAGCCATCTTTTGAAAAAGATCCCCTATTTTTACGTTCTGAAAAGCCATACATTTTATTAACCCCAGGATTTCATGAGTCAGAAAACACTGAAATCTCTTTAAACCAATTATTTATGTATAAAAGATTACTCCTTTCCGGATTGGCTCTTACTACACTCGCTTCGTATGGAACCGAATCTGCAGCTCCCGCCAAAGACAAACCGAACATCATTATGTTTCTGGTTGACGACATGGGATGGCAAGATACCTCAGTTCCTTTCTACAACAATCAGACCAGCAATCTGAACACCCGCTTCCAGACTCCCAATATGGAAAGACTGGCCAGGATGGGGGTGAAATTTACGGAAGCCTATGCCTGCGCCATATCTTCTCCAACCCGATGCAGTCTGATGTCCGGAATGAATGCTTCGCGTCACAGAGTAACGAACTGGACCCTGGAACTCAACCAGCAAACAGATGCCACAAGCGATGTCATATCTCTGCCTTCATGGAATTATAACGGCATCCAGCCGGAAGGGGCAGACAGCATCAGCAATGCAACTCCGATCACTTCCCTTCCGCAAGTGCTGAAAGACAACGGATACAGAACCATCCATTGCGGAAAAGCTCACTTCGGTGCAAGAACCACTCCCGGAGAAGATCCGGCCCAGATGGGATTTGACGTAAATATTGCAGGAGGGGCCAATGGAGCTCCGGGAAGCTATCTCGGAACCAGGAACTTCGGAGAAGGATCGCGCTTTGCGGTTCACGGACTGGAAAAATACTACGGGAAAGACATATTCCTGACAGAAGCTTTAACGCTCGAAGCGATCAGGGAAATGGATGAATCGGTTCAGATGAAACAGCCTTTCTATCTGTACATGTCACACTATGCAGTCCATTCTCCCTACGATGATGACGCACGTTTCAGCGGAAAATACAGAGGAAAAGAAGACAAGCAGCTCAACGCTCCCCTGAATGAAAGCGAAGCCCGATATGCGGCCCTGGTAGAAGGCATGGACAAAAGCCTGGGAGACATTCTGGATTATCTGAATTCGAAACCCGAAGTAGCACAGAATACCATTATCCTGTTTATGTCTGACAACGGAGGACAAGGACTGAACAACGTACGTCAAGGTGTTGAAAACCGGGATCAGAACTATCCGGCACGCGCCGGTAAAGGCTCTGCCTTCATGGGAGGAGTCAGAGAACCCATGATGGTGTACTGGCCCGGAGTAACCCGGCCCGGCACCGAATGTGCACAGAGAGTTATCATCGAAGACTTCTACCCGACGATTCTGGAAATGGCCGGAGTCAAATCCTACAAAACCAGACAAGTCATTGACGGAGTCAGCTTTGCAGATGCTCTGAAAGAACATCGCATCAATCCGGACCGGACACTCATCTGGCACTTCCCGAACCTTTGGGGAGAAACCCAGAACAAGGAAGAAGGTTACGGAGCTTACTCTGCTATCCTGAAAGGAAACTATCACCTCATCTATACCTGGGAAACCAGACAACTCCGCCTTTACAACGTGAAGGAAGACATTGGCGAACAAAACGACCTGGCACAATCCATGCCGGATAAAGTGAAAGAACTGGCCAAAGAACTTTCTGACTACCTGAGAGCCAGAGATGCCCAGAGACCAACACTGATCCAGACCAACAGTCTGATTCCTTATCCCGACGAAAAGTAAGGACCAATCCATAGGATTCAAAAAAAACGGCAGAAGTTCAGAACACGACTTCTGCCGTTTGCTTACCTGAAAACAATACAGACATCTTCACAGATATCACTTTACCATTCAAACAGGCATATCTAGAGGTGTTTACAAACAATAATCATCCGCTTTTTCACAAAGACAAAATAAAGATTTTCTTCAAACACAAGCAAGCAAAATCGACCAATGTCCATGAAAAGCCCACGAATGCAAACAACTCTCCAACGAATCTTTTTTCACCGGCTTCCATCCTCTCCTTTTATTCATGTCACCCACTCCACGCTATAATGACATGACAGATTATCATCAAAAACGACAGAAAATCATCCCGACCGAAATGGCCCTGAATTTGTATAATTGTAAAACGAAAAATAAGAGAAAGGAGGTTCGCACTACAGATCAGTCAACACAGATTTACTAAAGAATAAACATCCTCTACCCAGGAATAGAGTTCTAAGATTCAACAAAACAAGATAACTTCATAAAAGCAAGATTATATGACTACTCCAGACACAAAAACAACAGAAGATAAATATATCGGCGTACTGACTTCCGGTGGAGATGCTTCAGGTATGAATGCTGCCATCCGGGCTATCACACGCAGCGCCATTTTCAACGGATTCAAGGTAAAAGGTATCTACCGGGGATATGAAGGCCTGATCACAGGTGAAATCAAGGAACTGACCACAGAAACGGTCAGCAACATCATCCAGCGGGGAGGAACCATCCTGAAGACAGCGCGTTCACAGGCATTCATGACCCCGGAAGGACGGAAAAAAGCCTATGAAACCATGCAAAAGGAACACATCGTTGCACTGATAGTCATCGGAGGTGACGGTTCTCTCACAGGAGCACGTATCTTTGCCGAGGAATATAACGTAGTCTGCATCGGACTTCCGGGCACGATCGACAATGACCTGTATGGTACGGATTACACCATCGGATACGATACAGCCCTGAATACGATTGTGGAATGTGTGGATAAGATCCGGGACACAGCCACCTCACACGACCGAATTTTCTTTGTTGAAGTCATGGGACGGGATGCCGGATATCTGGCCCAGAACAGTGCCATCGCCTCCGGAGCAGAAGCTGCCATCATACCGGAAGACCGCACGGATGCCGACCAGCTGGAACAATTTATCAGCCGCGGATTCCGGAAAACCAAGAACAGCAGCATCGTCATTGTTTCGGAAAGCCCCAAAGATGGAGGAGCCATGCACTATGCAGACCGCGTCAAAAAAGAATACCCGCAGTATGACGTACGGGTATCCATTCTGGGACACCTGCAGCGGGGAGGATCTCCAAGTGCATACGACCGTATTCTGGCAAGCCGGCTGGGAACCGGAGCCATCGAAGCCTTACTGGAAGGACAGCGCAACGTTCTGATAGGCATCCGCAACAATCAGGTTGTCTATATACCTTTTGCGGAAGCTATCAAAGATGACAAGCCTTTCGACAAGAGCCTGATCAAGGTACTCAACGAATTATCCATTTAATTTACAACCATTTATAATATTCAAAGAGCTGGTTTCATTAATGAAATCAGCTCTTTTGTTTTATCTGGATTCATCATGCGGTCGTTGAGCCTGAATCGTGCGGTCGTTGAAGCCCAAACGTACGGTCGTTGGAGCCCAATCGTGCAGTCGTTTGAAAATACAAAAAGAATTTATACCTTTACCCCGAAAAACAAGACAAGAATGTTAACTCGAAAGAACTATGAAAGGTGTTATCCTTATATTGCTATGTATGCTTGTAGCCTCTTGCCGGATGCGTCCGGTTTCTTCGGGACTGGAAGAAACCTTGTCGCAAGCGGGAAGCAATCGGGACGAATTGTTCCGGGTACTTGCCCACTATGAAAAAGAAGGGGATTCCTTGAAATTGCGTGCTGCACAATTCCTGCTCGAAAACATGGCGGGGAAAGCGTACGCTACCGGTCGGGTGGTAGACGAGTATTGAGTTTAGATAACAAATATTGAAGCTAAATAAATAATTCGTTCAATGGTCGCTTTAAATAATCAGTTGTTTATGAAAACATTAGGTCTAACTATTTGCTTTTTGTTGTCTTATGTACTTCCTATAACCTCTCAAGTATTAGTCAAAGGTAGAGTTAAGAGTGAAAATGATCAGGATGTAATTTATGCTTCCATTCGGCTACTACGACCCGATTCTTCCTTTGTACAAGGAACTATAACCGATAGTATCGGTAACTACTGTCTACGAAATGTATATTCAGGTGATTATCTGCTTTCTATAAGTTCTATAGGGTATATATCGCAATGGCATGTTTTTACCATAGAAAACCAAGACAAGAAAATCCCTTTATTTACGTTAAAGAAAGACAATATATTATTGGGCGAAGTAGAGGTAAAAGCTTCTTCCTTTATCCGTCAGAAAGATCGAGTGTTAATTATCCCGACAGAACACCAAATAAAGCATGCTTCTACAGGATATGATTTGTTGTATAACCTGATGATTCCTGGAATGCATGTCGATACACAAAAAGGTTCAGTAAATACATTGTTTGGGGAAACTACTCTTTATATAGACGGACAAAAAGCAGACTATAAAGAAGTACGAGCTCTTCGTCCCAAAGATATTGAAAAAATAGAATATTTTGAAATGCCTACAGGGAAGTATGCAGGTGATAAAACTTCGGTCAACTATATATTAAAAAAGAAAAACACAGGCGGTTATGTTGCATTAGATGGGATGCAAACTATCGGTTATTTGGGAGGTGATTACAATGCCAATCTAAAAGTTACACACAAAAATACCAACTATACGCTATTTGCCGGTCACTCTATGGAACATAATGGTGGAGTACGAACAGATAAAAAAGAAATTTTCTACTTTCCAAAACAGGAAATAAGCCGTACAACCCATATAGATGATGCTGAACTAAAAAAGGACAAACAATATGCACAACTGAATATTAATAACAACAATGATAAACAGACATTGGCTGGAAAGATTTCCTTTGTCCGACAAAGTATGCCTGACAATTATAGTAAAAGTGTCATTGAATATAGCAATGCTTCGGTTAATGATATTAGTTCCAGAACTGAAACAAACCAGATTACTCTAATGCCAAGTTTGAATTTATATGGAAACTTTAAATTGGGACAGACGCAGGTTTTGAATGTCGATTTAACGGCTACTTATACAAACAATGAATATATACGAAAATATAGCGAAGGGAACTACTTCTCTCATACGAAAGTAAACGAAAATTTATACGATGTCGCATTTTCGACAGATTATAATATTCAGTTGAAGCATAATAATTCTTTTGGATTAAACTTCAGCCATTTACATTCTATTTCTTCAGCCACATATAAAGGTGATTTTAATGATTGGAGTCATTTATGGACAGCTGAAACTTTATTAATGGGACAATACAATCAAAGTTTCGGAAAAGTTTATATGAGTTTGCAATTGGGAGGTGATTTGCTACAATATTGTTTGCATAGAAATGAAGCAAAACGTTATCTGTCTCCTCATGCTAATATTTTATTGAATTATCAGATAAATTCCGAACATTCTATATTGTACGGATTGAATACAGGAAACTCCAATCCACCTATGGAATGGATAAATAATGTTAGTCAGGATTTGGATTCATTGTCTGTTAAACGAGGCAATCCATATCTAGAAAAGACCGATTATTATAATAGTTATTTGGTTTATGCCTACCAAAAAGGGAAAATTAATCTACAAGTGGCAGGTCTTTATTTTGGAGCTATAAACAACGTTTTCAGTGATTACTATATAGAAAATGATAAACTGGTGAATACATTTCGTACAGGAGGAAATTTCCATCAATTAAAAGGATCACTTGCTGTTACTTACAAGATAATTCCTAGTTTACATATTAAACTGCTAGGATTTTATCGTTATAATAAAATTACGGGAAAGGTAAAGCAACATAGGAACGAGTGGGGAGGAAGTATGGATATAAACTATTACTGGAGAGATTTTGCATTTAATATACACGGAAAATCTACGGAAAAAACATTAGATAATTATCCTGCTTTCATAGACACACCTGCAACTTACGGTGCATTTGTGCGTTGGAATCATAAAAATTGGATGGCAGAAGTTGGCACGGACAATACATTTAGTAAATACAATCGAATTAAAATGTATACGGATATGGGGGTATATCGTTTTCATAACAACTCTTATAGCGAAACGTATCAAAAAACAGGTTATATCAAAGTGACTTATACATTCGATTTTGGAAAGAGTTCTTCTAAAGAACACCGTGATATTAATACAACGATTAACAGTGCAATATTGAAAGCAGAATAAAGAAATGAAAACCTACAGCGACATCACCATCCACCATCCCTTTTCTTCTTCGGTGCAGAAGGAAAAGTATCTGTTGTCCTACAACGGGCAATACTACGAAGCCAGTCACGCCATTGTGGAACTGGTGGAAGAACTGCAACGGTATGAGGAGGAAAAAGCGGCTATCGAAGCATACGTCCGAAAGAAAGAAGGAAAGTACACCCCGGAGCAAGTGCGGGAAGTGATAGAAAAATTCATTGATCCCATCTTTCGTGCAGTGCCGAAAAAGCGGAGCTTCCTTTACGAAAAGGAACTGTTCAGCGCCGGCGCGATAGACCGATTCTCGGATACGTTCCGTTTTTTGTTCCATAAGGCATATATGATGGTGGTGCTGGTGGGAATGTTGGCATTGGACGCTTGGTTTTTCTTTACTACCTCCGACCTGCTTCTGTTCAACAACAAAGTGAACATCTATATGGTAGCGGGATTACTGGTGTTTATGCTTGCCTCTTCCTTTTTCCACGAACTGGGGCACGCTTCCGCTTGCAAATACTTTGGCGTGCGCCACGGGGGGATAGGATTCGGGTTGTACCTGAACTTTCCCGTGCTCTATACGGACGTTACGGAAGTGTGGAAACTGAACCGGGCGCAACGGTGCGTGGTGAACCTTGCCGGGGTTTACTTCCAGTCGTATTGGCTGATAGCCCTGCTGGTGGCTTTTCTCATAACGGGAAACGACATCCTGCGGTACCTGATACTTATTATGAATCTGGGGTTCGTGATGACGCTGAATCCTTTCTTCAAGTTCGACGGTTACTGGATTGCTTCGGACTTGTTGGGAGTGCCTAACCTCCGGCAGCGTTCGCTGGAGTTGCTCAGTTACCTGTACCGGCTTGTCCGCCGGA
>ERZ780208.1761-NODE-1761-length-16653-cov-3.613688_pt1 | contig 16653 bp, 11 predicted proteins | sample MGYA00511167_ERZ780208 | MGnify/ENA primary metagenome ERZ780208 (study PRJEB29588, sample SAMEA2159202) | human gut metagenome | biome: human gut; feature: human-associated habitat; material: faeces | place: Denmark | collected 2008/2010 ... | reverse complement strand
AAGTGTTTCTCGCGAGCCGTACAAGTGTCCTGCAAATGGCGGGCAAGAGCCCTTCTCAATAGGCCTGCTTTATGCTCCGGCGACACGTACGGTGGAGCTTATTCTACTTCCCATTCGTAGATGCCCGCCGAATTTTTTTCGGGCAATACAATCTCAAGTTTGACGGCAGTCGTTTCTACGGGGTCGAACATCACCTTGTTGCCTACACCTTTGTCAGTGCCGTATCGGTTGGCTCCTTTCACACTTTCCCATTCACCTTGGTCGTTGCGGTAGTACAACTTCCAGCTTTTGGGAGTGCGGCAGCCGCCCCAAGGTTCATCGTCAAACCAGTAAACGGTCGATGTGCTGACTGTGGCTTTTTCAGGAAATTCATACGAAATCCATTCCGTACTTGCCTGTTTGGGCCACCAGTGGTAGTAGGGGATTGAGCGGTCGAATTCGTCTTTCGGTACCAGTCGGTCGTTGATGGAAGACAAGGCGCTGCTTTTGTACGAAGCATCTACTTTGCTCTTCGAAGCAAGCGTTGCCGGCTGGCTGGGGCGTGTGGCGCTCAGTCCCTGAGGCAGCCATACGGCCATGGCGCCCGGTCCGCGGTGCGCCCAGGCGTAGTAGGGAATCAGGGTGAGACGTGTTCTCTGTACGTCGAGGAAGCCTTCTTCGTTGTACTTCAGGATCTGTGCATCGGTTTTCAGTTCGCTGATGCCATAGAGCAGATTGGGCTTTTCGACTACGGTAAATTCCGGATGCTTGGGCAGCAATACGCTGAAGATGTCGAAATCGTTGTCGGGCCATTCGGCGCAATAAACGAGTGGTCCCCGTTCGATGGAGATACGTCCGCGGTCGGCTTCTACTTTCGGATTGGCTTGCACGGTGCGGGCTTCCATGTCGAAGTGGATGTCCACCTTGTCCCCCTTCTTCCATTTACGGTCGATGACGAAATAGCCGTTCTGCAGTTCCGATTTCACTTCTTCGCCATTGACGCTGATGGCGTATTGCAGGCGTTTTCCGTCGCTGAATGTATAGAGGTTGCTCGGGGTAACTTCGTTGCGTACCCATCCCGGGATACGTATTTTCAAGGCAAACTGTCCGGCCGAATTACGGTCCACATGTACGGTGATGTCTCCATTCCAGGGATATTGGGTCGATTGGCGGAGTGTTACTTTTTTGCCATCTACCTTCAGGGTGGCGTTGTTGTCAACAAACAGGTTTACGTAAACGCTTTTATCCTTCACGGCATAGATGTAGCCGGGCAGCGAAGGGATGAAGCGGCAGATGTTGGAAGGGCAGCAGGCACAGCCGAACCACGGTTGGCGCTGGTGCTGGCCCATGCTCTCCAGCGGGTTGGGATAGAAGAAATTGCCTCCGTCCAGCGATACGCCCGAGATGAGTCCGTTGTATAAAGTACGTTCCAGTACGTCGTAGTATTTCGATTCGCCATGCAGCAGGAACAGGCGGTAGTTCATATACACGTTTCCGATGGCTGCGCACGTTTCGCAATAGGCCGACATGTTGGGCAGTTCGTAGTTTTTGCCGAAAGCTTCGCCCTGGCTGGTAGCTCCGATACCGCCGGTGATGTAGAGTTTTTTGCTCACGATGTTGTCCCAGATGCGGTCGATGGCATGGATGTAGGCCGTGTCTCCGGTCAGGGCAGCCACGTCGGCCATTCCCGAATACATGTAGGCAGCGCGTACGGCATGGCCTACGGCTTCGTCCTGTTCGGTCACGGGTTTATGCGTCTGGTTGTATTCGTTGCGGTATGAAGTACGGCCACGTTCGTCCAGGAAGAATTTGGCTTCGTCCAGGTATTTCTTGTCTCCAGTGACTAAATACAGTTTGGCCAGTGCCATTTCGGCGATTTGGTGTCCGGGTACTTTTACCTGTTGGCCCGGGTTAGGGCCTATTTCGCGGCATACGCAGTCGGCATAGCGGATGGCGATGTCCAGGAAGTTGCGTTGTCCCGTAGCCTGGTAGTGTGCGATGGCACCTTCGACCATGTGTCCCAGGTTGTAGAACTCGTGGCTCAGCTCCTCTACCTTTTCCCAGCGTTTGCTGCCTGCCCATTCGTGTGGATGCTTGGGGTTCATGGTGCGGGCGGTGTACAGGTAGCCGTCGGGTTCCTGTGCAGCGGCCACTATCACCAGCACGCTGTCGATGTACTTCTTCAGTTTTTTGTCCGGATAGGTCTGCAGCAGGTAACTGGCTCCTTCGATGGTCTTGTAAACATCGGTATCGTCAAAGGAGAAGCCGGTCACTTTATTGTTCTCGCTGGGATGGGCAGCCATTTCGAAGTTCTTGTAGCGGCCGTTTTCTTCGCATTTGCTGAAGGCCAGCGGGATAGTCACTTCGCGGCTTGCCTTCAGACGTTGTCCCCAAAAGGAGTCCGTCACTTTGACCGAAGTAAAGGGGACGGGGTCAATCGGGTAACCGTGGGCTTCTGTTTTGTTGCTTTGTGTATTTGCACCGGGTAGCAGACTTGCCAGCAGCAGTGCAGAAATCAGGATTTTCTTCATGGAATATGTGTTTTTAGTATTGAGTAAATAGATTGCTGAAATGATTTTTGCTCATACTCATTTTTATTATTGTCACAAAAGTAGTTATTAGTATGTTAATCTTTGTTCTTGGTAGGGTGATTTTGTTAGATAGGGTGTGTTTTTTTTCTTAGTTAGGAAAAAAATATTCTCCAGTTAGAGAAAAATTTTTCTTTAACTGGGGGAAAAACATGCTTTTTTGTACTTTTGACTATCCGTCGGAAGTATGCCGCCCTTATAGGCATGTTCCGTGCTTCTGTAGTGACATATCACCTTTAAACAGAGTTGCTGACATGGGGAAGTTCAATCAGTTCATTTTGCATATCGACATCGATTTCCTGCGGGATTTGTGCCTACAGCAGGAGCATCCTGTTGGCATTGCCAAGAATGCCTATTTCCTGCGTGCAGGCGAGGTGTCCGATTGCGTAGGTTATGTGGAGTCCGGTATTTTCCGTTATACCACCCTTAACCATACTGAGCAGCGGGAGTACAATGTAGGGCTGGTTTTTCCCGGCGAATTTATAGCCGACTATCCTTCTTCCCGCTATCTTGACATGTTCCGGCTTACGCCTGAAGAACGATACCAGAAGTTGCTGGAGCGTTGTCCGGACCTTTTGCAGCAGGTATCTCTTAGGGAGATAGCCTCTTACCTGGGCATCACACCTACGCACATGAGCCGTATCCGGCGCCGTTTGACGTTTTGCCCGTCGTGTCCGCCGGACAAGGTGCGGACGGATGCAGAGTGAGACGTGGTGCAATTGGATGAATTCTGAGGATAATATAATTTTGCAGCACGTTGTAACCGAACAGATATATGATGGAAATGAAACCGATACTGGATGACTGGCAAGGGCTGTTCCCTGCCTTGTCCAAATATACTTCTTCCACTTTGTACATGAAAGCCGATTTCGTTCTGATAGGGCTTAGGCTTGAGAAGGTCATGTCTGATGCCTATCGGGTTGTTTTGGAATGCCTGCCGCTGTGGGAAGAGGAGAAAAGCAGAATGAAAATACCTGTTTTTTCGTGGGAACTCTATGACAAGAAAGGCATGCAGTTCTTCATCAAGACGGCATTGCACGAATATCTGTTCCCAGCAGCCGCTGAGTGTGCCAAAGAACAGTTTGGGATGCTTTTGAAAGAAAACATCCGGTCGGGCGACCTGTGCCGATGCATCCGGAAAGCCTCCTCTGCGTTTGCAACCCGACACAATCCCACGAACTGGCACCGCATCTTTGCATTCAAACTGGCGTTGGCCTCTTATTTGAACGACGCCCGCTTCTTTGCAGAAGTAAAGCAGGAAATAGAAAAGGAAACCGGACATTGGGATTCGGCCCGCTTCTCCGCGCTGTTCCTGAAGTCCAAGGAAGAGTGGAAAGCCGACTTATACCGCCGGTTTGAAGATAGAGAAGCGTTGCTCGAACGCATTCATTCAAACATGGATGACAAGAAAATAGCCCGACTGAAGTCGTCTCATATCTCGTTGTAGCCGAACTGGGTGCTACAAACCCTCAACATAAGTTGAGATTTTTGGTGCGTTGTTGGACGAACGGAGCGGATTTTATATTTTTGCATAGCAGTAATTAAGTAACTATGAACTTTGAAACATTAGTAAAACATATCAGCACGATTCAGAACACGTTGCAAGCATAGGCCGCACATGCTGTAAACCTTGCCCTTACTTCCCGTAACTGGCTTATGGGCTGCTATATCGTGGAATTTGAACAGAACGGGGAAGACCGTGCCGCATACGGTGAACAACTGTTGAAGAAGCTGGAACAACGGCTGAAAACAAAAGGTCTGAACGAACGTAGATTTCGTGAATTCAGGCGGTTGTATCTTGTTTATCCACAGTTAAAGGAGCAGATATTTCACTATATAATGTCAGGAAATGAAATTCGGCACACATTGTCCGCCGAATTCACAGAACCAATTCGGCACACACCGTGTGCCAAATTGCATACAGCAGACAATCAAATTAATAACTGGAATATACCTGCTGAAAAGTTGTTTAACAGGTTGCCATATTCTCACTTAAAATTTATATCCAAAATTGAGAACCCTGTCAAACGTGCTTTTTATGAAATGGAAGCAATACGTGGTTGTTGGTCTGCAAGAGAATTGGAACGACAAATAGCATCTTTATACTACGAACGTAGCGGATTATCCAAAAACAAAGAAGCATTATCCGCTTTAGTGCAACAGCAAGCGACCTTGTTACAACCCAAAGATGTTATCAACACCCCTGTTACTTTAGAGTTCTTAGGACTAAACGAGTGCTCATTAATGACGGAAAACGATTTGGAACAATCCATTCTTGACAACCTACAACGCTTCTTGTTGGAAATGGGACATGGCTTTTGTTTTGAAGCCCGGCAAAAACGAATCTTAATAGATGAAGATTATTTCTTTGCCGACCTTGTGTTCTATCACCGCATTTTGAAATGCCATATCATTGTGGAATTGAAGATAGACAAGTTTCGTCACGAGTATGCTTCGCAACTGAATATGTATCTCAACTACTTCAAAGCGGAAGTGATGCAACCGGATGATAATCCACCTGTCGGTATTTTGCTCTGTACCGAAAAGGGAGATACATTAGTTAAGTATGCTACTGCCGGATTAGACCCGAATATCTTTGTCCAAAAGTATAGGATAGAGCTTCCAACAGAAGAAGAAATAAAGAAGTTCATTTCTTCCTCAAACTATGAGAGTTACAAACTTTAAAATTGGCTAAAAGAAAAAATGTTTCTTCTTTCGCCAGTACATATATTTTGCAGACGATAAAAGTTAGTTTAGTACGTTTTGGATATATATACAAAAGCATAAACTAAACTCACCATAAAGTAGATTTGTAAAAAGATTCAGATATTAACTCAAAAATGATATATAAAATCCATGTAAAATGAAAACAACCTATTTATTGAGAATGCTTTTTGCATTCCTCTGCACCGTCGGCCTGACAGGGTGCAGCGATGAAGAGAGTAATCCGCTCCGTTTCGACCTCTCTACCGACACGGACAACACCGTAGATGTATGTTTCCCTCGCTCTGAAAAAGACGGGAGTGCAGGCGCCGTCACCATCCTGGGCGGTGATGGCAGCTACACTGCGCAGTGTGACAATGCCGCTGTCCTGAAAATCGACATGAAATATCCCAATGCGTTCGTTCTCTATCCGCAGGATTGGGGCGAAGCGCACGTCACCGTGACCGACGGTACAGGTGCATCCATTGTACTGAAAGTAAATGTTTTCCAGGCAAAACAGACGTTGGTTATCGGAGTTATGGATGTCCTGATTACAGGAGGCGAAGAACTGACGGACGAACAGACGGCCGGTCTTCGCAAGGAAGCCTTGGCCACTATTCCTGTCAAAGAGGTGGGGGGAGGCTACCGGATGATATTCGACAATCCGCAGGATCCCGACCGCGGTACACTCTGTTTCTATCCTACGAAAATGGACAAGGAAGAAGAAATGGTGAAAGGCTCTTTCGTCGTCAACTCCGACCGCAGTGAGGAGAATCCGTGGTACTACCGCTTTCTGCTGGAAGAGAAAGAATACGCACTGATATTGTTGCCCTACGACAACAAGGATGGAGTGACTAAAGACTACTTGATTCCCACTATGGCTCTGTTTGAAGACGTGACCGAACAGATTCCGACGTCTTATCCTGGGGTAAAAGTCTTTACGCAGCAGGTTTTCAAGTTAGGCTGATAAGATGAGACTCTAATATGTGTAGTGCAACGGCACTACGGAACGTATAAAAACGAAGAGAGGTTGCACGCTGATTGTGCAACCTCTCTTTTATATTCGAGTTATTTGCGTGGCAGATACTTGTTACCTCACAATGCCTTTTGAATTGCCTATGAAGTTGATAATGTTGTGTATCTCGTCACTCATGGGCACCTGGTCTTCAATCTTCTGCAAAGCATCCTGAATACTGAAGTTGCCTTGATATACCAGTCGGTATGCGTTCATGATGTGGCGCAGGACACGTTCTGTTACCTGGTTCTTGTGCTGTAGCACCATGGCGTTCACTCCGTGGTATTCAGCCGGATTTCCGGCCATGATGATATAGGGAGGCACGTCTTTGGATATTCGGCAGCCACTTTGGACCAGCGACCAGCTTCCTATGTGGCAGTTCTGTTGCAACAGTACGTTACTACTTAAGATTACGCAACTGTCTATGCGGCATTCACCAGCCACCGTGGTCTTAATACCCAACACGCAATGGTCGGCTATTTTCACGTCGTGGCACAGGTGTACGCCATCCATCAGATAGTTTTCGTTGCCTATCTGTGTGTATTGTCCTTCGTGCGTTCCTCGACTGATGACAACATTCTCGCGGATGTCGTTTTTGTCGCCAATGACAAGCAATGTATGTTCGCCAGTATAATGGAAGTCTTGCGGTTCGCTTCCCAATACGGCTCCGTGGTGCACTTTGTTTCCTTTCCCCATGCGGGTACCGCTTAAAATGCGCGCGCCGGACATGATGATGCTATCGTCACCGATTTCAACATCCCCTTCGATGTAAGCGAAGGGCTGGACAGTTACATTCTTGCCGAGTTTGGCGGCAGGATCTACATAAGCTAATGGACTAATCATAATATTAGGGTTTTAATAGTTAATCTCTTCCTCCACCCAAGGCTTGATACAAGCTGATGACTGCCTGCATGCGGCTGAATGTATCGCTTACTTCCGAAAGCTGTGCGCTGAGGTAAGATTGTTCGGCCGACAACACCTCGAGATAGGTTGAGGTGCCTAAGTTAAACAATTCTTTTGTATAATCGGCAGCTTTTTTCGAAGATTCTACTTCCATATTGCGTGCAGCCACTTTTTGGGAGCATGCCTGATACTGGTCGAGGGCGTTGCTTACCTCGTTTCCGGCATTAAGCAGGGTAGTCTGGAACTGAATCTTGGCTTCTTCCTGTTGAGCCTTGGCGATTTTCAGTTGGGCAATGTTGGCTCCGTTTTGGAAGATGGGCTGGGTGAGCGAAGCCACTGCGCTGGCCAGCAGCTTGGCCGGATTGACGATTGCTGCACCTGCACTGTTGGTCCAGCCGGCCGATCCGCTCAGTGTGATGTGCGGATAGAAGTTGGAACGCGCCACGTTGGTATTGTAATAGGCAGCGGCCAAAGCCTGTTCGGCAGCTTTTACGTCAGGACGGTTCGAAAGCAGTTGCAAGGGAATACCTGTCGAAAAGTCGGAAGGCAATTGTTGGTCTTCGAGTACACCGCGCTCGATGCTGTGTGCCGGTTCGCCCAGCAGCAGGCAGAGCGAGTTCTCTATCTCGCGGATGCTGGCACGGATATCGGGCAGTGAAGCCAGCACTTGTGCATATGCGGCTCGGCTTTGGGCTACGGCTGCTTCTGTTGTGCCATAGATACCCGATTCTTTCATGGCTTCCATCGTTTCGGTATTCTTTTTCAGAATTTCGGCTGTACCTTCGGTTATTTCCAGTTGGCGGTCGAGCATCAACAGTGTGTAGTACAGATTGGCCGCATTGGCGATAAGTTGTACGCGGGTATTCTGCTCATAAGCTAACGTTTGTTCAAGGTTGGCTTGAGCCTGGCGTTTCTGGTTCAGCAGTTGTCCGAACAGGTCGATTTGCCAGCTGGCTGCAATGGGCAGTGAGTAGGTTTGGGTGGCCTTCCCCTTGTCCCAACTGCTGACAGTTCCTTGAGGCGACAAAGTGAGCGAAGGAATGAATGCCAGTTTGCTGGCGAGTAGCGGAGCCTGTGCTTCTTTTACTTTCAGGGCAGCTGTACGGATGTCGGGGCTGCTGGTAAGTGCCTGTTCAATGTAACCTTGCAACTGAGGGTCGGTGAAAACTTCCCTCCAAGGCAGATTGCCGAAGTTGGCTGTATCGGCAACTAACGTATCGCCACCGGCTACGGTGTCGCGATAGAGGCCTGCCGTCGTAATGTCTTCAGGTCTGTCGTATGATTTGTAGATGTGACAACTGCTTAACAGGGCAGTGGCACACATCAGGGTTATGATTTGTTTTCTCATTATCTAAGCTGTTTTTATGAAGAATGGAGAATGAAGAATGATCAGGTTCATTCTCCATTCTGTGCTATTTAACTTTATTTGCTGGTGTACTGTTCGATTTCTGGTTCTGCATCCGAGTTGTCCACGTCTTCCCATTCCATTGGTTTCACTTTCTCTTGCAGGTATTGGAAGGCCACGAACAGAGCCGGTACGATGAAGATCTGCAGAATCATACCGATCAACATACCACCGATGGCCGATGTTCCTAATGTACGGTTACCGTTGGCACCTGCACCCGAAGCAAACATCAGCGGGAGCAGACCGACAATCATGGCCATAGACGTCATCAGGATAGGACGCAGACGGGCGGCGGCACCCAGGACGGCTGCCCACGTGATGCTCATACCCATCTTACGACGATCGAGGGCGAACTCTACGATCAGGATGGCATTCTTGGCCAACAGACCCATCAACATGATCAAGGCAATCTGCATGTAGATGTCGTTGGACATGGAGCCGATAATCATCTTCAGGGCCGGAATGCTGCCAATGGCGCTGGCACCGTTGACGAAGAGGAAGCTTCCCAACAGACCGAAAGGAATGGAAAGCAATACGGCCAACGGCAGAATGTAGCTTTCGTACTGGGCACTCAGCAACAGGTAAACGAAGACGAAGCAGAGAACGAAGATCAGTCCCGTAGTACTTCCACTGGTCTGTGCTTCCTCACGAGCCATACCACCTAATTCGTAACCGAAGCCGGCCGGCAGATTCTGTTGGGCAACTTCGGCAATGGCTTGCAGGGCCTGACCGGAAGTATAACCGGAAGCCGGAGCCACCATGACCTTCATTGAGGTATATAGGTTGAAACGGTTGATGATATCAGGGCCATAAACCTTTTCGATGGATACAAACTGGGTAATGGGAGCCATCTCGTTGCCATTGCGAACTTTGATACTTTGCAGTGATTCCAAGTTCTTGGTGGCATCAGGCTCGGCCTGCACCATTACACGGTACATCTTACCGAAGCTGTTGAAGTTGGAGGCATACAGACCGCCATAATATCCTTGCAGCGTGCTGAGGATATCGCTTGGGCTGATGCCGGCTTTCTTACAAGCGGCGGCGTCGATGTTCAGCAGATATTGCGGGAAGTTCGGGTTGAAGCTGGTACGTGCGGAGTTGATTTCCGGACGTTTTTCCAGTTCGGCTGTATAAGCATTGACCACGTCGAAGAAGTGGTTCAGGTCGCCACCCGTCTTATCCTGCATGTTCAGCTCGATATCGCTTGATGCCGAATAACCCGGAATCATAGGCGGTGCAAAGAACAACACCTGTGCTTCCTTGATGACTTTCTGTGCACGCATGAAGAGTGTGGCATAGACAATGTTCGAATTTTGCATGGTCGAACGTTCTTCCCAGTTTTTCAGTTTGATGATGACCGAACCATACGAAGGTCCCTGACCACCGATGAAACTGAAGCCCGAAATGATAGTACGCGATTGTACGGCAGGATCGGAAGCTACGAGGCTGTCCACACGGTTCAGAATCTCTTGGGCACGTTCCTGTGATGTACCGGGGGGTAACGTTACGGCACCCATAATGGTACCGGTATCTTCGTTAGGCACCATACCGGTCGGAGTAATCTGCATAAATACAACCAACAGTACAATGGAAGCGGCAACCAATCCTCCCGACAACCATCTCCTTTGGATGAATTTGAGTACCTGTTTCTTATACTTGCCTAAGATGTTATTGTAGGAATTGTTAAAATCATCTTTGAACTTATCGGTTGTCATACCGGCCAGTGCCAGGATACTGATGATAATCATGACTACACAGAGTATCGGATGGCTTTCGAAGCTGAAGAGCCCGAAAATCATACCGATAATGGCTATGATGGTAAAGATGATTGTGATGCCCGGACGCATCAGGCGACCGATTGAGTCGGCATAACGTGCGATGAAGATCTTACGGGCTTCTTTGGTAGCTGTGCCTACCCGATCTTTCAGAGGAGCATTGGTATTATGCGGTTTCAGGAAGATGGCGCACAAGGCCGGACTCAGTGTCAAGGCATTCAGTGCCGAGAAACCGATGGCAATGGCCATGGTCAGACCGAATTGGCGATAGAATGTACCGGCTGTACCACCCATGAAGCTTACGGGGATGAACACGGACATCATGACCAATGTGATGGAGACGATGGCACCGCCCAACTCGTGCATGGCGTCGATAGAAGCTGTTCGTGCCGATTTATAGCCTTGGTCCAACTTGGCATGGACTCCTTCTACAACCACAATGGCATCATCGACTACAATGGCAATGGCAAGCACCATGGCCGAAAGTGTCAGCAAGTTAAGGCTGAAGCCGATGAGCTTCAGTACGAAGAATGTAGCGATCAAGGCTACCGGGATAGCGATGGCGGGAATCAGCGTGGAGCGCATGTCTTGCAGGAAGATGTAAACCACGATGAACACCAGGATGAAGGCTTCGATCAATGTCTTAACAACCTCGTGGATAGAGGCGAAAAGGAAGTCGTTGGCACTCTGTGCGATGTTGATCTTCAAACCGGCAGGCAGTTGCGACGAATATTCGTCGAGCAGTGCTTCAATGTCGCTGATGGTCTGGGTAGCGTTCGTTCCTGCCATCTGATAGACGATACAGCTGACGGCCTTATGTCCGTTTACGGTATTGTTGAAGTTGTAAGTCATACGGCCCAATTCGATGCGGGCAATATCTTTCAGGCGAAGGATTTCACCGTTTTCAAGGGCTTTGATTACGATATTCTCGAATTCGGAAGTCTGTTGCAGACGGCCTTTATAGCGCAGGGTGTACTGGAAGGTCTGATGTCCGCGTTCACCCAATTGTCCGGGAGCAGCTTCGATGTTCTGTTCGCTCAATGCTGCTACTACATCGTTGGGGACAAGTTTGTACTGGGCCATTACGTCGGGTTTGAGCCAGATACGCATGGAGTAGTCCACACCCATCACATTGGCATCACCCACACCGGTAACACGTTTTACTTCGGGGATCAGGTTGATGTTGGCGTAGTTTTCGATGAACTCGGTGTTGTATTGGTCCTTCTCGTCATAAAGGGAGAAGATCATCAACATGGAGGTCTGACGTTTCTGGGTTGTTACGCCGACTTTGGTTACCTCGGCTGGCAACAGTCCTTGTGCCATAGACACACGGTTCTGTACGTTTACGGCTGCCATGTCGGGGTCGGTGCCTTGTTTAAAGTAGATGGAGATATCGGCTGAGCCGGTGTTGGAGGCACTCGAACTCATGTACATCATGTTCTCCACACCGTTGATTTGGTCTTCAAGGGGGGCGATGACCGAATTCAAAACGGTTTGTGCATTGGCACCGGTGTAGGTAGCACGTACGGATACCGTAGGCGGTGCGATGTCCGGGTATTGCGTGATTGGCAATGTAGCCAGGCCAATGAAGCCCAGGATAACTATCAGGATGGAGATTACCGTTGATAGTACCGGACGGTTTATAAATCTATCTAATTTCATTGTTTCTTCTTTTATTGTTTGGATTGACGGATGTCTTTTGTTGACAAGTGGATGCTGAGACACGCTGGCAGGCATGAATTTCGGTTTTCACTACCGGTTTGCGGCCTTATCGTCTTGTCAGCTTATTAACTTGTTGCCTTGTATGAGGTTAACTCGTTAATTTCTTATTGGAATGCAGTCTGTATGTTTCCTTCTTTCTGGTCTTTCAGCGCTTTCTGATATTCGGCTTCCTTGTCGGCCGGAGTAATCGGGGTAATGGTTTGTCCGTCTTTCAGTGACTGTACGCCTTCGATTACGATTTTATCACCTTTCTTAAGTCCGTCGGTCACGTAGTAGTATTTGCCATCATCCAGTGTGAAGACTTTTACTTCGGTATTTTTCAGTGTATTGTCCGGTTGTAATACAAGAACGAAGCGTTTGTCCTGAATTTCGGTTGTAGCCGATTGGGGGATCATAATCACATCCTGCAGGGGATTGTGGAATACGACTTCGCCCGTACCGCCGCTACGCAGGATGTTGTGTTTGTTGGGGAAGAGGGCACGCATGTTGACCGAACCGGTAGTCTGGTCAATCACACCACTGATTGTTTCTACACGTCCGCTGTCGGGATACATTGTTCCGTCGATAAGGCTGAGTTGCACAGAGGGCATTTTGTCCAGAATTTCCTTCATGGTGCCACCTTCGCGAATCATGGAAAGCAGTTGGCGCTCGGTCATGGAGAAGTAGGCATACATTTCGGAAATGTCGGAAACGGTGGTCAATGGGGTAGTAATGGATGCACTTACCAAGCTACCTACACGGTAGGGAATGGTTCCCACAACACCATCGCTCGGACTGGTAACCTTAGTGTACGACAAGTTGTTTTCAGCATTGATGAGTTGGGCTTGAGCTTGTGCTAAAGTAGCTTTAGCTTGTGCCAGCTGGTTCTCGGACATTTTCAGGTCGTAGTCGCTGACTATTTGTTTCTTGTTCAGCTCGCGTTTATTGGCGGTAGTCAGTTCTTGAGTGCTTAATGCTGCTTTCGCTGTTTCTACTGTGGCTTTTGCTGTTTTTACAGCAGCTTCGTACTGCACGGGGTCGATGGTGAATAACACCTGTCCCTTATGTACGACGGAGCCTTCATCTACATGCAGTTTAGTGATGAAGCCACTAACCATAGGACGGATTTCTACGTCTTGTTTACCCTTGATGGTGGCAGGGTAACTGTTTGTCAGGTTCGCAGTTGTGGTATTTACCTCCATGACTGCAATCTCGGGTGCACTGCCCGTACCGTTGTTGCCTTGTCCGCAACTGCTTAGCAGTGCCAGGCAACATACCAATAATCCTAATCTACTCTTCATACTCTTGTTTTTCTCTTATGTGATATTATATTGTTATCGATTTGTCAAAGCGTGTATGTGCAAAAGCCCTGATACAGGGCTTTTGGGTGAAAACTAAATGTCTCTATACAGTTTTGTGTGCAAATTTATTCTTTTCTCCTTGCATAAGGTGTGAATACTTTGCTTTTTTAACTATGTTTCATATATATATGCGTACTTATGAATGTTTTTTGTTTAAAATACTGTAAAGTATATAGCTAATTGATAGATAACTTTTATTTTTGCAGCATGTTAAATGGCAGTCATTATAGTAATAGGATGAAATCGTTTTTTCGGCGATTGAGTATAGCAGTAGCTATTGGTGGCATTCTTTATTCTTGTGCAAGCATCGGTAGCCTTCAAGGAGGTCCCTATGATGAAGACCCTCCCCGTTTTGTGACAGCTTCTCCACGACCGGGAGCATTGCACAACACTAAGAAGAAAATAGCAATTGAGTTCGACGAGTTTATCACGTTGGAAAAGCCCAATGAAAAGATTGTCATTTCCCCTCCGCAGGTGCAGCAGCCTGAAATCAAGGCAAGCAGCAAGAAAGTGATAGTGAACTTGCAGGATTCGCTGAAGTCGAATGTTACTTATACAATCGATTTTGGCGATGCTATTCGCGATAATAACGAGGGCAATGCCTTGGAGGCGTTTACATATACATTCTCGACGGGTGCCGTATTGGATACAATGGCCATTGCGGGGACTTTGCTTAATGCCGAGAATCTGGAGCCCATAAAAGGTATGTTGGTCGGATTGCATTCCAATCTGGCCGATTCGGCTTTTACGGCTTTACCATTCGACCGTGTTGGCCTGACGGACAGTAGGGGACGCTTTTCCATTCGCGGAGTGGCTCCCGGACAATATAGAATCTATGCCTTGCAGGATGCCGATCAGAATTATTATTATTCCCAGCCAACCGAAGCCATTGCGTTCAACGATTCGCTGGTTATTCCTTCTTCAGAAATACGTTTGCGCCATGATACGTTGTGGGTCGATTCGCTTACAATAGATACCATTATCGATCGGAACTATACACATTATCTTCCGGACGACGTGATGTTGCGTGGCTTTAAGGAAAAACGTTATTCACAGCGCCTGGCACGTAGTGAGCGTCTGACTCCTAAAGAATTTTCCCTCTATTTTACAGCTCCGGCTGATAGTCTGCCGGTGCTTAAGGGATTGAACTTTGATGAAAAAGACGCTTTTGTCATTGAGCAGACGACAGGGCGTAACGATACGTTGCACTATTGGATTAAGGACTCGCTGGTCTATCAGATTGATACCTTGAAGATGAGCCTTTCGTACCTCTATACGGACTCGTTGCAGCAACTGGTGCCGCGAACCGATACGCTGAAACTGGTGTCGAAACAGCGCCCCAAGAGTGAGAAGGAACTGGAAAAGGAACGCAAGGAGCGTGAAAAAGAATTGGAGAAAAAACGGAAGCGGGGAGATGCGGATACCATTCAGACCAATTTCCTGCCCGTTGATGTGTATGCACCCTCGTCGATGGACGTATATGATTACATTACACTTACTTTTCAGGAACCGTTAAGCAGTATCAATGATACAGCCATTCATCTGCGTCAGCAGGTCGATTCGCTATGGAATGATATGGCTTTCGATTTAGTAAGGGATTCTCTTGATCACAAAGTATATAATGTATTGCCTAAGAAAGATTGGGAGTTTGACGGGAGCTATTCCTTTGAAGTCGATTCAATGGCTTTTCACGGTTTATACGGGCTATTTACCGATAAAATAAAAAAGGACTTCAAGGTGAAAAAGCAGGAAGACTACGGTGCCATCTTCTTTAATGTGTCAGGAGCCGATTCGTTGGCGTTTGTAGAGTTGCTCGACGCGCAAGACAATGTGGTGAGGTCGGTACCGGTGGTCGATGGAAAGGCTGATTTTTACTTCCTGGCTCCTGGCAAATATGGAGCACGTCTTATCAATGACAAGAATGGCGACGGAGTGTGGACGACCGGCGATTATGCTACCAAACGACAACCGGAAGAAGTGTTCTATTATTGGCAGGTACTTGAACTGAAGGCTAACTTTGAGTTGACCCAGACATGGAATATAAAAGACAGGCCCTTGGATAAGCAAAAGCCTGACGAACTTAAAAAACAAAAACCAGATGAAGACACTAAAAAGAAAAATAACCGCAACCGCAACAGCAGTAGCGGGTATAGTTATTGACGGGAAACGATTGTGGGCTTTGTTGGTAGCCGGCTTGATTGGCATGATGGCTGCAATGCCTCTTCATGCACAATGTCCTGCCGAGAACAAAGCTTTCAAATCGGGTGAACAAGTCGTATATGATTTGTATTTTAACTGGAAATTCATTTGGAAGAAAGTGGGACTTGCCAGCCTTACTACTAACTCGACGACTTATCACTCCGAGCCGGCCTATCGGGTCAATTTATTGGCCATTAGCAGTAAAGAGGCCGACTTCTTCTTTAAGATGCGGGATACGCTGACAAGCGTCATGACTGAAAAGCTGGAACCCCGCTATTTTCGGAAGGGAGCCGAAGAAGGAAAACGTTATACCGTCGATGAAGCCCGTTTCTCGTTTCGGGAGGGCATGTGTTATGTCAATCAAAAACGGGTGCGTAAAGACGGGAGTATCACCGAGACGGAGCAAAGTGACAATCGTTGTATCTATGATATGCTTACTATTCTGGCGCAGGCCCGTTCGTTCGATCCAAAGGAATATACCATCGGTCAACGTATCCAGTTCCCGATGGCGACGGGGCGTAGAGTAGAAGAACAGACCCTGATTTACCGGGGAATTAAGAAGATTACTGCCGAGAACGATACTACCTATCGCTGCCTGATATTCTCACTCGTGGAATATAATAAAAAGGGAAAGGAGAAAGAGGTCATAACGTTTTATGTGACGGACGACCGGAATCACCTTCCGGTACGTCTGGATATGCACCTTAACTTTGGTTCGGCCAAGGCATTCCTGAAGAGTGTCAGTGGTTACCGACATCCTCAGACTTCTATTGTCACAAAGTGAACGGAACTTCGTCTTTTTTGCGGAATACGCTCGACTCGAAGGTAGCTATCAGTCTGCCTTCCTGATCGGTTACATCTATCTGATAATAACCTGTGCTGCGTCCGGTATAGCGTTCGCGTGCTTCGGCATAGAGTGTGTCTCCGGGGCCGCTGGCGCGCAAGAAAGTGATATTGGAAGAGAGCGAAAAGGCCAATGTGCCATGTGAGTTAGCTGCTGCTGCAAGTGCCAGATCGGCTAAAG
>ERZ780208.1758-NODE-1758-length-16672-cov-7.122345_pt1 | contig 16672 bp, 15 predicted proteins | sample MGYA00511167_ERZ780208 | MGnify/ENA primary metagenome ERZ780208 (study PRJEB29588, sample SAMEA2159202) | human gut metagenome | biome: human gut; feature: human-associated habitat; material: faeces | place: Denmark | collected 2008/2010 ... | reverse complement strand
ACGGAATCAGATGCAGTCATCCGGCTGGAAGAACTGCACACATTTTTTTCAATAAATCTTTCCTATGCAGTTCTACCTGAAATCTATAGAATGTGTTTTGGATAATATGACTTAGCACTTCAAAGGACAGCGTTGCCTGCCTATGTGGCAGTGCTCCTGCGCTGTTTTGCTGCGACAGCGGTCAGGGCAAACATGGCGGCGGCAAAGAGGAACTGGATGCCGATGCATTTCCAGTAAAAGCCCAGGTCGAAGACTTCTTTTCCGAAGCCCGCCAGCATATTGTTGGCGCGGATGTACCAGTAGGCGGGAAGAAAACGTCCTACGGCAAGTACGGAACCAGACAGCATGGACTGTGGGACAAAGACACCGCAGAGAAAGGACATGGACAGACCGACGATATTTGCCAGCATATTTAATACATTGTCATCCGGCGAGAACGTCGAGATGAGCAGGGAGAGTGCAGTCGTAAAAAGCAGAAAAGCGAGGCTGTTTAAGATTGCATAGCCGACATAGGGCTGCAGCATGGCTTTCCGGTAGAATACGAGACCAAGCAGCAGAAAGAGCAGCCAGATGCCGAGACTGTACAGGAGACAGCCGGATGCCATGGCAAGAGTACGTGTTCTTCCGGGGAGAGCGGAGCACGCCGTCCGGGCTTTCATGTCGCGGCTGTTTAAGGTAACCAGAATCGGAGCCATGCCGGCGAACAGGATTGCCAGAAAGATATACGGAAGATACTGGAAGAAATAAAAAACCATGCTGTTGGTGTCGGCGTCGGACATCTGAAAAGATGTGACGGAGACTTTGGGAAGGTCGGAAATGGTATGATCCGTATGGTCGATGGCCTCGGCAATGGTGTCACCGCCCGCCAGGTAGAGCTGCAGTGCCTGCACATACTGCGTAATCTGGTTGTCCACGTACTGGCTGCTGCTGCTTCCCGGAATTGTCAGGGAGGAGACAAGGTCTTTGGTCTCGCCGGCGAGCACCCGGTCTTCAAATCCTTCCGGGATGACCATGGCATAGTTGAGCGTGCGGTAGTAGATTGCATCTAACAGTGCGGTGTCCTCTCCAGGCTCCGGTGTTGTTACCTGGTGGATGGATGCGAGGTAATCGCACAGAGCGCGGCTTGCATCCGTGTTGTCTTCATCTGTAATGGCGATAGAGCGCTGGCTGGCTTTGAAGTTCTCGTTGATGGAATCCTGCGAGAGTGCCGACAGCAGCAGGGTAATCACCGCATAGACGCCCAAATAGATCAATGCGGCATTTCGCCGTTTTTTTGCGATTGCGAAAAATGCTTTAAAGACTGGCATATTTTTTCCTCCTTACCAGTGCAAGACCGCCGAGACAGAAAAGTGCCGAGATCAGCAGGAGTCCTGCGATATTTGTAAAAAACCGTGTGTAGGACGGGTACACGGCGAGCGAATACAGCGCGTCAGAGATGAGAGCTGCAGGATTGATGCGGTTGAGCAGCGGGCAGAAACTCTCTATAAGCGCACGCATGTTTCCGATCATCAGACCGCTTAAAAAGCAGCAGATCATAATTGCAGCCATCAGGAAACCAAACTTGGTCTCTTTGGAAAACTGCCCGATACAACCGACCAGAAATCCCAGACTCAGCCCGGCAAGACAACCGCAGAGGCAGGTCAGCGCCACACCGCCGAGATGGTTTCCGAAATCAACCTTAAGAACCAGTGTCAGATAGGCAATGGTGATCAGCAAGGAGGAAAACTCAAAAATCAGAGCTCCGGTCAGATCACCGAGGGTGGCAAGCAGCCGGGGAACCGGCGAGACATTGCGTCTGGCACCCAGATCTGACAGATTTGCCTGATTGGAGATGGCGAGCGTGTTGCCGATCATGGCAGCATAGAGGCAGGTCATGGCAATCAGATTAAAAAAGTAAGTAAGGGATTCATCCACGGAGCCGGCACCAAGGGATTCGTGCCGGATATAGCTGACTTCCGTAGAAACCGCATCAAGCAGTGCCGGAAGCTTCGTGGGATCTTTCATTGCGGCCTGGGCGATGGCACTGTATTCTATGTTGAAACGATCCACAAGCACACTTAAAATACTCTGGTACAGAGGATCGGAAGTCATCTCTGCGGAGAGTGTCAGCGATAGAGGATATGTGGAAACATCCTTGGCGGATGCGGCATTTCTATAATCGGAAACGGTTGGCAGATCAGCGGTAATGATGCCGTAGACTTCTTTTGCTTTCAGCAGTTCACTGGCATCCGCAGCGGAAGCATAGGTAACTTCAAGGAACTGATCTTCGCCGGGTTTGGACAGGAAATCAAACATGGAGCGCAGCTCGGAGGATTCCTCTTGCATCACAACTGCAACCGGGATGGCGGAAAAACTTTCGCCACTCCTCAGTCCGCCGAATGCAAAATGGAACATCGTTCCGAGCAGAAGTGGAAAAGCGACACACCAGAATACCTGACCTTTATCCCGCAGCAGATTAAGCAGTGTATATTTCATCGTATGAAAAAACATGGTGGTACCTCCTAATCACGCAGTTCTTTTCCGGTAATTTCCAGAAAGACGTCATTTAAGGTCGGAAGTTCGGAATAGACTCTTCCGAAAGACACATTCTGTTCCTGCAGATAGTTCAGAATGTGCGGCAGATTGTGGGAACCGCCGCTGCACAGCACTTTTAAGCAGTGATGTTCAAAGGTCACCTCATAGACGTGCTTTATGTCACGGATCGCTGCAATCTGCGCAGGAAGAAGATCCAGAATATCAATCGAGATGATCTCGCTCTTTTTGATCATTCGTTTTAACTCTTCCGTGGTTCCAATGGCAAGATTTTTGCCTTTGTCCATAATGGCGATCCGGGTACAGATCTGCTCCACCTCCTCCATATAGTGGGAGGTATAAATGATCGTGGCACCATTGCGGTTTAACTCCTGGATTCCCTCCAGAATTTTATTGCGGCTCTGCGGGTCGACTGCCACAGTCGGCTCGTCAAGAATGATGAGCTTTGGCTTGTGGGCAATTCCGCACGCGATATTCAGACGGCGCAGCAGACCACCGGAAAGCTTTTTCGGATAAAATTTGCGGAAATCGTTGAGACCGACAAAATCGATGGCATCTTCCACATACTGGCGGCGGAGCGCTTTGTCGCGGACATACAGACCACAGAAATAATCAATGTTCTCATAGACGGTCAATTCCTGAAAGACAGCGACATTTTGCATGACAACGCCGATCTGACGTTTCAGATCGTAGCTGTCCGGCCGCATTTCCCGGCCGAAGACCCGGACGGTTCCCTTGTCAAAGGCAAGCAGTGCAAGGATGCAGTTGATGGTTGTCGTCTTTCCGGAGCCGTTTGGTCCAAGCAGACCGAAGATCTCACCTTCCTCGATCGTGAGATTAAAGTGATCGAGGGCGACGAGCTCCTGATAGCGTTTTACCAGATTTTCTATTTCTACAACAGGTACTGACATAACAAATCCTCCTCGTTTGATGGTAATTACAGTATAGCGGGTGGCGCCCGGCGGTGCCAGTGAGCAGCGTCAGATGTTTGATGTGACAAATGTCATGAATCTCTTATTTTTCAAAAAAGATGTGGCGGCAGCCCTGTAATGATGATATGGTTATCATAACGTGTGCGGGAAAGTGGAAGATATCCCGGAAATATGGCGGCATATGTGGACAGGGAGAGGGTAGAATGAAGCGGATTGTGGATAAAGGACTGTTGCTTGCCGGCGGTCTGCTTATGGTGGGACAGTCGGGAAGGCTTGCAGCGCCGGTCATAGCGTTGCTGTTGGCGATGACTGCGGCGGCATATGGCAGCTGTGTGGACAACAGACGATGGCATTGTGTGTGCCTTGCGGGGATGTTTGCGGTCTGCTTTATCCTGCCGGAACTCTGTTTTTTCGTGCCGGTTCTTCTGTATGACTGTGCGGAAAAAAAGGAGATGCGGCTCTGGTTCTTGAGTGTTCCGGGGCTCGCTTTTTTCTATCGGGAACAGATTATCCGGCAGCCCTTTTTGTGGGCGGCGGACGGTATGCTGATCGTGGCTGCGATATTGCTGGCGTGCAGAACGGGCAGAATTCTGTATCTGGAACAGGAGATGATCCGTCTTCGGGATACCAGCACGGAATTGAATCTGGTGCTGCAGGAAAAAAACAAGAACCTGATGGAAAAACAGGATTATGAGATCTACCTTGCGACACTGCGGGAGCGCAACCGCATTGCAAGAGAGATTCATGATAATGTGGGGCATATGCTTTCAAGAAGTATTCTGCAGATGGGGGCACTGATTACGATTCATAAGGAGGAGCCGCTGCACGGACAGCTCGCCGGGGTGGGGGAGACGTTAAATCAGGCGATGAACAGTATCCGTGAGAGCGTGCACGATCTGCACGATGAGTCCATTGATCTGCGGCAGTCCATTGCGGAGGCGACCCGTGAGATGAAGGAGCACTATCAGCTCACGGTTGATTACGATATGTCTCCGGAGATTCCACGCAATGTAAAGTACTGCTTTATCACAGCGGTAAAAGAAGCCATGTCGAATATTGCAAAACACTCCGATGCGGATAAGATCTCCGTGATTTTGCGGGAGCACCCGGCGTTCTATCAGATGACCGTTGAGGACAACGGAACGGTGGGACGAAAGGGACAGAGCGGACCATTGTGGGAGGAAGAGGTCGTCCGTATGGACGGAAAGGAAGGGATTGGTCTTTCTAATATGAAGGAGCGCGTGCAGGCACTGGGCGGAACCTTCCGGATTCATACGGAAAAGGGATTTGTGATCTTTATTTCGATTCCCAAGAGGGATAAAATGTAGATACGGTAATGAAGGCTGGGAGAGAGAAAAATGAGAGTTCTGGTGGTTGATGATGATAAACTGGTGGCAGTATCCCTAAAAACGATTCTGGAAGCTGACGGGGAGATTACGGTCGTGGGTCTTGGAGAGGCGGGAGATGACGCCATCCGGCTTTATCGGGAGCAGCATCCTGATATTCTGCTGATGGATATCCGCATGCAGGGAATGTCCGGATTGGATGCAGCTGAATGTATCTTAAAAGAAGATCAAGCGGCAAAAATTTTGTTTTTGACAACCTTTTCCGATGACGAATACATTGTAAAGGCACTGAATATGGGAGCGAAGGGGTATCTGCTGAAACAGGACTTTGAGTCGATCGTTCCGGCACTCAAGGCTGTCTACGGCGGGCAGAGTGTATTCGGCGGACAGATTATGGGAAAAATTCCGGTGCTTCTGGCAGGAAAAGGCAGCTTTTCCTATCATGATTACGACATCAGTGAGAAGGAGCAGGGCATTATTGAACTGGTGGCAGAAGGCTTAAGCAACCGGGAGATTGCAGAAAAATTGTATTTGAGCGAGGGTACGGTGCGCAATTATATCAGCACCATACTGGATAAATTAAAGTTACGAGACCGCACACAGCTGGCAGTCTTTTATTATAAGAACTGCGGCTGAGCCGGCGGTACAGCAATCGCACAGAAGCTGTGCCGACAGACAGCGACATGAAAGAGACGGCAATGCAGCAACAGGGAAGATGAGGAAAACAATGATATTTGAGACACATGCACATTATGATGATGAAGTATTTAATGAGGATAGAGGGCAATTATTAGCTGGGCTCCCGGAAAAGGGAATCGGGAGGGTGATTAACGTCGGCGCGTCCATTGAGACGACGAAGACGACGCTCGCGTTGGCGGAGGCGTATGATTACATCTATGCCGCCGTGGGTGTGCATCCGAGCGATATTGACGGGCTGAACGAGGAGACATATTCCTGGCTCAAGGAGCAGACGGCACATCCGAAGACGGTAGCGGTGGGAGAGATCGGTCTGGATTATTACTGGGACAAAGAGCCGGAGGTGCAGGCGGCGCAGCGGGAATGGTTCGTGCGTCAGCTTGCACTTGCCGGGGAGACGGATCTCCCGGTAATTATCCACTCGCGTGACGCGGCGGAGGATACCATGCGGATCTTAAAAGAGACCGGAAGATTCCGGGAACATCCCGGTGTCATTCACTGTTACTCGTATTCGCCGGAGCAGGCAAAAGAGTACGTGAAGATGGGATACTGCATTGGTGTGGGCGGTGTGGTTACCTTTAAAAATGCAAAGAAACTCAGGCAGACGGTGGAGCAGATCTCTCTGGAACACATTCTGTTGGAGACGGACTGCCCGTATATGGCGCCCGAGCCGCACCGGGGAACCCGCAACGATTCCTCCAACCTCTCTTATGTGGCTGCCAGGATTGCGGAGATCAAAGGCGTCTCTGTGCAGGAGGTGGAGCAGACGACCTGGGAAAATGCCTGCCGTGTATTCGGCGTCCGGTAGGTGTCTGCCCGAATCAGCAGAAGCGGGAATATTCCGGGGTGTCTGCCCAATAGCGCTTCGGGATTAACTGCATCTGCAAGCCCGGATTTTTGCGGGATTCTATGGCAATGTGATCAAAAAAGGTCAGCCAGAGCTGCCGGAAGGCTTCCTCGTCGGAGGAATACCGGCTGACTTTCTCCAGATCCAGATCTGCGGCATCTGTGAGAATGTAGCTGGAAAGCGCTTTGTGCACCGCGACAGACTGATGTGTGGCGTCATAGATCATAAAGTTCTCGGAGGGCAGACGGTCGGTGAAATGCTCTGCCAGATAGGGAAGGACGTTGTCCTTCGGATGGATCGTGGCAAAGAGAACGCCGTTCTCAAGCTCGGAGAAGCGCAGAAATTCGAGATGATGGCAGGCTTCGCGGTTGGTCGCCCGACAGAGCTCAAAAATCCGGTAGACACACGGTTCGCCTAAGGAAAGAAGCACTTTCTGACCGTCTCCGCTTGCGAGTGCGAGGAGGATGGTCTCATAGATGGCGTCTGCCTTGTCCATCTTCCTGCCGGAGGATGGCTCGCCGGACATTGCTGCCTGATAGATTGACTCATAGAACTGCATGCCGAAACGGGACGTGATGGTGCGGATCACCTTGCCGGTCTTATCCGCGGAAGGAGTTACGTGAATATATTCGGAAAAAAGCTCGTAATTCTCCGGTTCTCCGGTGGCAAGCCGGATATTGCGGTGACCGAGCCGGCTTGCGCAGGCGTCATAGACACCGGTAAAGATACCTTCAAGACTGTCCTCACAGATAAATACATACATGTAAAATACCTCTTTTCTATGTGTAATCAGGGCGGTGGGCTCACAGGGCAAGCCCGGTGTCAAACAGCGACAACTGCTGATAACCGCTGTTGCGGAGCTCCGTTGGAACCTGCGTGTGGTCTGCCATGAGATGAGAGCAGATATAGTCCTCGTCGAGCTTCGTGCGGTACATCATCCGACCGGAACAGGTGATGAAATACAGGGCGCGCTTTAGCACAACGCCGATCTTTTTCAGATCGTCATAGGTGAGCGCGGTATCCCGTCTGGCGGCGACGATCCGCTGGGCGGACTTGTATCCGATTCCGGGTACGCGCAGAAGAGTCTGATAACTGGCGCGGTTGATCTCGACCGGAAATGTGTCGAGATGACGCAATGCCCAGTCACACTTGGGATCCAGATAAATATTAAAGTTCGGGCGGTCTTCCGACAGAAGCTCATCCACATGAAAGCGGTAATAGCGCAGCAGCCAGTCTGCCTGGTACAGGCGGTGCTCGCGCAGCAGCGGAGGTCCGCCGGGGAGCACCGGCAGTGACGAATCGCCGTTGACATTGATGAATGCAGAGTAGAAAACGCGCTTCAGATGAAACTTCTCATAGAGTGCCTCGGACACACGCATAATCTGATAGTCGTTCTCCGGGGTAGCACCGATAATCATCTGTGTGCTCTGCCCGGCGGGCACAAACTTCGGCGCTTTGCGGTAGACCATCAGTTCATTCTGGTTCTCCGTGATGCCATTCTGGATCTGGCGCATGGGGGAGAGAATCGTGTGTCTTGATTTGCAGGGAGCAAGCTGCTTCAGTCCGTTTGCAGTGGGAAGCTCAAGATTGATGCTCATGCGGTCTGCAAGAAACCCTGCTTTCTCAATCAGTGCCGGGTCAGCGCCGGGAATCGCTTTTACGTGGATGTAGCCGTTGAAGTGATGGACGGTACGGAGCCGGTAGAGCGTCTGGTAAATCAGATCCATGGTGTAATTCGGACTGATGAGGATGCCGGAACTTAAGAACAGACCCTCGATATAATTGCGCCGGTAGAATTCCATGGTGAGCGTGCAGATCTCATCAGGGGTAAAGGAGGCGCGGGGGACGTCGGAGTTGCAGTTGTTCTGGCAGTAGGCACAGTTAAAAATACACTCGTTGGTGAACAGGATCTTGAGCAGGGAGATGCATCTTCCGTCTGCAGCAAATGCATGGCACACGCCGGGAGCCAGACAATTCCCCATGTGCCTGCCATCTCCCCTGCGGTCGGCGCCGCTTGAGGTACATGCCACGTCGTACTTCGCGGCATCGGTAAGGATGGCAAGCTTCTCCATGAGGGAGAGATTCTGCTGAATGTTCATATGAAGACACCTCCTGACAAAACAAATGTTCGATTAAAGAATAGCACATATGTTCGGCAAAAGCAAGATAAAATCGAATATTTGTTCGAGAAATATTATGGTTCACTTGGACAGTGGGTATATGGTATAATGTACGTAAGCAATGAGCAGTGCCAGACGTGACAGTCACGAGATATGCCTGCTTGCAGGCTATATATCGCGACTGTTGCGGATGATAGGGCGAATGCCCGTTAGTCCGGGAAATCTATGATTTCCTGGACGAGCACGGCGAAGACGTGACATTTGCCAGAGCGGAGCCGTACAGACAGAAGCCCCCGGATGGGCTTTGGAATGGAGAAAGATGGATACAGATATTTTTGAGCAGTTCCCGGATCGGGAAACATTTGACAAATACTGGAACGAGAATTATCAGCCGGTGACATACGAGGATGTGCGCGAGGCGTTCACGGATTTTGTGAAGTCCGCGGACGGTCACATCTACCTCTCGGATTACGAGGAGAAGGGGCTGATCTCACGGGAAGATTTTAAGGAAAATCTCTCGCAGGAGGCACAGTTTACATTTGAGGACGGACTGACGGAAGTTTTTTACGATAAGAATCCGGAGCTTTACGAGACGGCGTTCGCGCTCTACGAGGAGTCAAAGCTTACCGGAAAAGGAGATGCATCGGTGGCGCAGACGTTTCACGAGACGTTTCGCGCGCTCTATGCAGAATTTCTGGACAGACTGTATGATGAGGTGCTGGAAGCATGGCAACGTTAGGAATCCCGCAGAACACCATAGCGGTTCTGCAGAAGTATCATTTTAATTTTCAGAAAAAGTTCGGGCAGAATTTTCTCATTGATACACATGTGCTTGAGCGCATTATTGAGGCGGCGGGCATTACGAAGGACGACTTCGTGCTGGAGATCGGGCCGGGCATCGGCACGATGACCCAGTATCTGTGTGAAAATGCCAGAGAGGTGACGGCGGTGGAGATCGACCAGAACCTGATTCCGATTCTGGCGGACACGCTTAGCGCTTATGACAATGTGACGGTTATCAATGAGGACATTTTGAAGCTGGATATTGTAAAGCTCGCGGAGGAGAAGAATGCCGGGAAACCGATCAGGGTGGTGGCAAATCTTCCGTATTATATTACCACGCCGATTATCATGGGGCTGTTTGAGAGCCATGTGCCGATTGACAGCATTACGATCATGGTGCAGAAGGAAGTCGCAGACAGGATGCAGGTCGGACCGGGGACGAAGGATTACGGTGCGCTCTCGCTGGCGGTGCAGTATTATGCAAAGCCGGAGATTATCGCAAACGTGCCGCCGAACTGCTTTATGCCGCGGCCGAATGTCGGCAGCGCGGTGATAAGGCTGACGCGTCATGAGACCGTGCCGGTGCAGGTGGAGGATGAAAAGCTGATGTTCCGGCTGATCCGGGCATCTTTTAACCAGAGGCGCAAGACGCTTGCGAACGGTCTGAATAATTCGCCGGAGATTCATCTCTCCAAGGAAGTGATTCAGGAAAGCATTGAGGAGCTTGGCGTGCCGGTGACCATCCGTGGAGAGGCGCTTACATTGGAACAGTTTGCGGCGCTCTCGAATATTATCGGACGCAGAATGAAGCAGCAGGCATAGAGAGAACAGGGGGAAACAGACAATGGATGGACAACAGAACAATCAGAGTGGATGGAACAGGAACGAGGCGCCCAGAACATACGGTGAAGATACGAAAATGTATCAGAACCGGCAGAACGCGTCGCAGCAGCCGAATTACGGAAATAATCAGAATGCATATCAGCAGCCGAATTACGGAAACGGTCAGAACCCGTATCAGCAGCCGAATTACGGAAATGGTCAGAACGTATATCAGCAGCCGAATTACGGAAACGGTCAGAACACATATCAGCAGCCGAATTACGGAAACGGCCAGAACCCGTATCAGCAGCCGAATTATGGAAACTGGCAGGGAAATCCCTACCCGCAGGAGCAGCACGGTCCGGTATCCGATGTTCTGTGCAATATTCTTCTGGTGATCTTTATGGCGCAGATTATCATCAATTTTGTGGTATTTGGCGCGACATGGAACGCGATGGCGGGGGAAGGAATAGACGCTTATCTCGACGGATCCGTGAGTCTTGGCAGCCCGGTGCAGATGCTTTCCATGTTTTCCAATCTGCTGTTTGTGGCGATGCTTGTGCTGTTGATTCTGGATATTGTAAAAATCAGCAATCAGAAATACAAGATCACCGGTCTGGTGCTGTTTGCGATTTTCTTAAGACCGGGCTATTACGTCTGGAGAGCACATGTGCTCAAGAGAAAAATGACGTTTCCGATCATCTACACCATCGTTTACAGTGGAGTGACCGTGGCATATTTTTTCTATTCGTTTTATAAAGTTTTTTCACTGACATTCGGGATTATGCAGAGTCTGAACTAGTGCCGCGGCTTTGTGGGAATGGAAGATCTCCTTGGTTCATATAATAATGGACAGGGAGATTTTTTTATGCGGAAAAAATGGAAACACTATATTGATAGAATGCTTACATTCGCGCTTATCGGCATATTATTGCCGCTTTTTATCACGATAATATGTCAGCGTATGCGACTGGAGGAAGTGATATACGGCACGTACAACGCGATAACGGAGGCGGCAGAAAGAGAGGGCGGGGAGGAACTGGAGGAACAGCTGCCTTTTATTCTGGCGAAGGAGATCCGTGCGGACGCGGAGGATGCGGCGCTTATGGCGCAGTGCGTGATTGCGCGGACAACACTGTATGATGCCGCGGCGAGAGGGGAGGAACAGCCGGCTGCTTTTTCGGAGGAAGAATTAAGGCAGGCGCTGGGGGAAACATATGAAAAGACCATGGAACGGCTTGAGACGTGCGTGGAGGAGACGAGTGGGCAGGTGCTCTCCTGGAACGGTGGCTATGCGTATGCTGCATATCATGCGATCAGTGCAGGAAGTACGAGAGATATGAGCCGGTCGGCGGAAGCGGCGGTGCCATATCTTCCCGCGGTGGAGTGCCCGGCGGATCTGACGGCGGAGGGCACGCTCTCGGTCATTTATTGTGAGGAAACGGACATTTTAAAGCGGTGCGGGGAGCATTTTGCGGAGGCAGACGTGTCCGCGGTGTCTGAGATCCAGGTTACAGAGCGGGATGCGGCGGGTTATGTACAGCAGGTCATGCTGGGGGAGTATGTCTGCACCGGGGAAGCGTTCCGTGAGGCGATGGGCTGGAATTCCGCGTGTTTTACGATCACGCAGATGGGGGAAAATGTGCGGATCGTGACAAGGGGACTGGGACACGGGTACGGCCTGAGCCAGAATGAGGCGCGCGCGATGGCGCAGGAAGGAACCTCTTACGAGGAGATTTTACAATATTTTTTTCCGGGAACAACGCTTGTGACAGCGGATCAGATAAAATAGGCGGCGCTCTGCATAAACCATCCGTGCAGGGGGAACAATAGGAATAAAAATAAATAATATGGATGGTGAAAAAAATGAGAAAAAGCAGATTTTGGGCATTCCTCGGGCGTAAACAATATGTGATTGCGGGGGCGATTGTGATTGCGGCAGCAGTTGCGACCACGGTAATTTACAGCGATCATGAACAACAGCAGCGCGAACAGCTGGAGGAAGAACTGGCACAGGAAAACACACCGGAGGAAGCCGGACTTGTCGCTGCGACGGAAAGTACGGAACAGACAGCACAGGCATCCGCACTCATTCCGCCGGAGCAGACCGCGGAGACGGAAAAGCTGGAGCAGAAAGCGGCAGAGACGACAGAGAGTACGGAAGTGGCGCAGGTGGAAAAAGAAGCGGAGAATGAGACCGCAGAGACGGGCGCAGGGGTCAATGCCCTTCATTTTGATCCGGAGGACGGCATGCTCTGGCCGATGGAGGGAAATGTGATCTTAAATTACAGCATGGATTCTACCATATACTTTGCGACGCTGGACCAGTACAAATACAATCCGGCGGTGATTATCGCGGGAGAGGTCAACAATAAGGTATATTCCGTCGCAAAGGGAAAAGTCATCGGTCTCTCGAACAACGAGGAGACCGGCTGTACGATGACGGTTGACCTGGGAGACGGCTACCGCGCGATCTACGGACAGTTAAAGGAGCCGAACTTTGCGGTGGGTGATTATGTGGAATCCGGCCATGTGCTGGGCTACGTGGCAGAGCCGACGAAATATTATTCGGTGGAGGGCAGCAATCTGTATTTTGCGCTGCAAAAAGACGGACAGCCTGTCGATCCGGTAGCATTTTTTCAGAGCTAGTTTGTAAAAGGAAGACACCGGTTCTTGAATATGTTGGATTTCTTCATTATAATGAAACAAGAGATAAGGGAGGAATCGGTACATGGAATTCAAGGAATACAGTAAAGCTGTGATGGCGTGGGTGGACGGAGTGATGCAGAACCGCGGCGCCGATGCCGAGAAAACATTGAAATACTGTGCAGATATCGAACAATATGCAAAACAGACGGGGGATCCAAAGCTTCTGGGGTTTGCCTACTATTATGCGGGCGAGACCTACTATGTGCTCAATGAGGGCGAGCAGCTTCTTAAGACCATTACCAGAGCCATCACCTATCTGGATCAGGCGGAGCAGTGGGACATGGTTGCCAGGGCTTATAATATCCTTGCGATTGCCTTTTTGAACCGTGGAAATACGCCGATTGCGCTGGATTACTATCTGACCGGACTCGGTTATTGTAAAAAATATAAGCTGGCGAACGAAGAAAACGTCATCAACTTGAATCTCGGAACCCTCTATCTGGGCAACGAACAGTGGAATGAGGCGCAGAGATATTTTGAAAAAGTCTCCTCCGATATCAAGGCATATCCGAAGACACCGAATTATTACGGGCTGATGAGCTGCGTGGCGGTCTGTCTGGGGCGGTGCTTTATGCAGCGGGAACAGAATGAGCGCGTGCAGGCACAGCTGGATTATCTGGATCAGGTCTGCTGGGAGCACATGCAGAAGATCGAGCGCCTCTCCGCGCTGATTTTTAAGGCGGAATATTATCACCGCGTGGGAAGAATCACACTCCGCGAGGAATGTATTGAGCAGATCCGCGGACTTGTGGATATGGACATGGCGGTTATGGATATCTTTGATGATGTGTACGGGCTGTGCAGACTGTTGCTGGAGATCGATAAGGAAGACGTCTTCTGGGACATCGTGGCGGTATTGGAAAAATTGACGAAAAATGCCAATATTGCGAATTTGCAGCGGAAAATAGTTTCCTTAAAAATCCTCTGCTATCGCAGGAAACAGGACGAGGCGGCTTATCTTGAGGAGGCGGGTCGGTTCTATGAACTGACCGAGGCTCTGGATCGGGAGAACCATTATATGATCGCCAACATGCTCTCTGTGCGCAGATCATTAGAACATGCGAATGAGAAGCGGCGGGAGATGGAGAAAGCGAATGAGCGTCTGCTGGAGAAGTCCGAGACGGATCCGCTGACGCGGCTGGCGAACCGGTTCCGGCTGAATGATTATCTGGAGCGGGCGTTTGAGCGGGCGCGGGATGACCATAGAGCATTTGCGGTAGAGATTCTCGACATCGACTACTTCAAGGAATACAATGATAACTACGGCCATCAGGCGGGAGATGCCTGCATCATGGCGATTGCGGATGAGCTGCGGAAAATGCAGAGCCGCGACACCTTCTGCGCGCGGTACGGCGGGGATGAGTTTATCATTATTTACGAGTACAAGACGGAGGACGAGGTTTTTTCCATGGCGGAGAGTCTGCGGGAGCGTATTCTTGACAGAAGGATCGAGCATGTGTGCTCGAAGGCGCTTCCGGTTGTCACAATCTCGCAGGGAATCTGTTTTGACGTGGCTCCGGAGGGAAGCCGGAGCTGGGATTTCCTGCATGCGGCGGATATGATGCTCTACGAGGTGAAAAAGCGCAGCCGCAACAATATTTCGCTCGGACATCTGGATGCGAAAGAAGCGAGATGCGGAGAAGAGAGGAAACTTTTATAGATTCCGGCATAGAATATACTGTAACGGAAAATCCGCAATCGAGCCTTTTACTTTTACCGAAGCGCAGCAGTATGAAAAAGTACAGATCAAGTAAAGTACGCATCTGTCGATTGCTTTTCATAGGAGTATTGCCCAAAGCCGCGAGCGGATTTGGGTTACATAGACAGAAGTTCGGAGATTTGCGCATTTCTTGACAAAAGAGAGATGCCGTGCTATGATTCAAAATACTGCGCAGTCGGCAGAGGTGGGCACTTTCTGCCGGTGCTGGGCATGCGTCAGAGAATTGGCTCTGGCGTGACAGAAAGGAAAAAGATGGAAACAGTTAGATTTGATGAGTTAGATTTATATCCTCAGGTGTTAAGAGCGATTGCGGATATGGGATTTGAGGAGGCAACGCCGATTCAGAGCCAGGCGATTCCGGTTGTGATGTCGGGCGTGGATGTGATCGGACAGGCACAGACAGGTACCGGTAAGACGGCATCCTTTGGTATTCCGGTGCTTCACAAGGTAGACCCGAACAGCAGAAAGACGCAGGTAATCATTCTCTCTCCGACCAGAGAGCTTGCCATCCAGGTGGCGGACGAGATCCGCAAACTTGCCAAGTATATGCACGGGGTCAAGGTGCTTCCGGTGTATGGCGGGCAGGAGATCGGACGCCAGATCAAGGCGTTAAAGGGCGGTGCGCAGATTATCGTCGGAACGCCGGGACGCGTGATGGATCATCTGCGCCGCAAGACGATCCGCTGTGATGCGATCCACACGGTGGTACTCGATGAGGCGGACGAGATGCTGAACATGGGCTTCCGCGATGACATCGAGACGATTCTTGAGTATATTCCGGCGGAGGGACGTCAGACGATCCTTTTCTCCGCGACGATGCCGAAGCCGATTCTCGATATTACCAGGAAATATCAGCACGATGCGGTCAACATCAAGGTGGTAAAAAAAGAGCTGACGGTTCCGAGCATTGAGCAGTATTACTACGATGTCAAGCGCAGCGACAAGGTAGAAGTCTTAACGCGGCTTCTCGATTACTACAATCCGAAGCTCTCGCTGGTATTCTGCAATACCAAGCGGATGGTGGACGAACTTGCGGAAGAATTAAAGGGACGCGGCTATTTTGCAGAGGGACTGCACGGAGATATGAAGCAGTCGCAGCGTGACCGCGTGATGAAAGGATTCCGCAGCGGCAAGACCGAGATCCTCATTGCGACCGATGTGGCGGCGCGCGGAATCGACGTCGATGATGTGGAGGCCGTTTTCAACTACGACATTCCGCAGGATGACGAATACTATGTGCACCGGATCGGCAGAACGGGACGTGCAGGTCGGACCGGACGCGCCTTTACCTTCGTGAAGGGCAAAGAAGTCTACAAGCTGAAGGATATCATGCGCTACTGCAAGACCAAGATCGTGGCAATGCCGATTCCGTCAACGGATGATGTGGCACAGATCAAGGCAGAGAAGGTCATGGAGGAGATCGGCAGGATCATCGACGAGGAGAACCTGTCGGACATGATCGACATGATCGAGCGCCAGGTGAATGCTTCGGATTACACCGCAATGGATATTGCAGCGGCATTTTTGAAGCAGGCACTCGGCCAGGTCAATCTCGACAACGGCAGCGACGCTGACTACGACTTCGACAATACCGGCGCGGAGGAAGGGATGGTGCGTCTCTTTATCAACATCGGTAAAAAAGACCGCGTCAAACCGGGAGACATTCTCGGGGCGATCGCCGGGGAGTCCGGCATGCCGGGCAAGCTGGTCGGCGCGATCGATATGTATGACAAATATACCTTCGTGGAAGTTCCGAAGGAGCAGGCTGATATCGTTATGGACGCAATGAACCATGTGAAGATCAAAGGTAAGAGCGTGCATGTGGAGAAGGCGAACCGGAGATAAGGGCAGTATTGATGTAAAATGTGGAACTATAGAAATCAAAAACGGGAACCCGGCAGAGTTTGTTTCTGCCGGATTCCCGTTTCCTTTCATATATTACTGTGATTTAACTTCCTTCCAGAGTGCATTATAGAGATCATCCGCCTCGGTTCCAAGATAACTGTAGACCTCAGAATTCTCCAGCTCATCTGTATCCGGGAATACAGATTTATTTTCCTGATATTCCGGATCCAGGATATCAAAAGCCGCCCGATTCGGTGTCGCATAGGTAATGTACTCGAAATTCTTCACCGCGATATCCGGACGGCAGAGGAAGTCGATCC
>ERZ780208.1743-NODE-1743-length-16780-cov-2.830792_pt1 | contig 16780 bp, 7 predicted proteins | sample MGYA00511167_ERZ780208 | MGnify/ENA primary metagenome ERZ780208 (study PRJEB29588, sample SAMEA2159202) | human gut metagenome | biome: human gut; feature: human-associated habitat; material: faeces | place: Denmark | collected 2008/2010 ... | reverse complement strand
AAAGCCTCGCGCTTCCTTATGTTTATAGTCAGGTCAGGGGTACCTGAGTAGTTACGAAACCAAAAAGTTGCGTCCTGCCTTTCAAGGGTAAAGGAAGCGATAGTGGCTGTTCTCTTGCTTATGGTTGTCGGGACAGGTACCGTCTTGGCCCAGCAATCAGGCAAGACAATCACCGGTAAGGTGCTTGACGAGAACAATCAGCCGATGCCTGGCGTGACCATCATCGTTGATGGTACGACCAATGGTACGATGACCGGTCCCGATGGTACATTCACACTTGGGGGAGTCCCGTCCGGAGCCACTGTCATCGTGTCTTGTATTGGTTACACCGATCAGGTTCTTCCTGAGGGTAAATCAAATTATGTCGTGAGTCTTGTCCCTGACTCCGAGACGCTTGAAGAGACGGTTGTGGTGGCGTTCGGTCAGCAGAAGAAGCTTTCCGTGACCGGTGCGATCTCTACGGTCGCTTCAGCTGATCTCCGCAAGACCACGTCCACACGTCTGGACAACGCTCTTGCAGGACGTGTCACAGGTCTTACATCCATGCAGAGTGGCGGTGGTCAGCCAGGTGTCGATGGTGCCACAATGTACCTTCGTGGTGCGGCCACAACGAACGGCAAGAGCCCTCTGATTCTTGTAGACGGTGTCGAGAGAGACAACATCCGCACCGTAGACATGAATGAGGTCGAGAGCATCTCCGTCCTCAAGGACGCTTCCGCGACCGCGCTTTACGGTGTTCAGGGTGCGAATGGTGTGATCCTCATCCAGACCCGCAAGGGACAGAAGGGAAAGGCTCAGTTGAGCATCTCTTTCGACCAGAGCTGGACATCCTTCACCAAGGAACCTGACAGGCTTCATTCGTGGGAGTATTGCGAACTCAGAAACGAGGCGTTGTCCAACGACGGTTATGGTCCTCAGTTCTCAGAGGAGATCATCGCCAAGTACAAGAATCCCCTCCTTGGCTTGGACCCTACGTCACCTGACTACGATAATCAGGTCGCCATGCGCAAGGCTGTCTACTGTGACAATGACTTTTACAGGATGTATCTTAAGAAGAACACTCCTCAGTCACGAGCCAATGTCAACATCTCCGGAGGTACCGACTTTGTCAATTACTTCGTGAATGTCGGCTACATCCATCAGGGAGGTAACCTTAACACCGAGAGTCCGGACTATCTGGGGTACAATCCTCAGTGCTACATGGACAGGCTCAGCCTGCGTTCAAACCTTGATTTCCACATCACGAAGAGCCTTACCGCCTCGCTCAACATCGCCTCTTACGCCGAGAATGTGAACATGCCTGCGGTTGGCGCTCTTTACGGTGGTAATCCTGCCGCTGACGGTAATCAGCAGTGGATGATTACTGACCTTATCTATCAGTCGCAGACCATTCTTCCTATCTCTCCTGGCCCTACCACAGACTCAAGATTTGGAGCGGAAAGCGGTGCTTTTATAGGCTATAATTACCTTGACCGCTCCGCTTTCGAGATCATCAACCGCAGAGGTTTCCACACCAACAAGAGGAAGAACCTCAACACCCAGTTCTCTTTGAACTGGGATCTTAGCGAGCTGGTCACCAAGGGATTGAGCATCACAGGAATGGCTGCCTACGACACCTACAACAGAGGTATACTGGAAGGACTCAAGCAAGAGCAGTTCTACTATGCTAACGTTGACTACAAAAATGACAGTCTTTCCTATTCATTGCACGAGAGAGATACCTTTCCTTTGACAATGTCTTCATGGAGGTCATCCAACTATCAGTTGTATGTGCAGGGTTCCGTGAACTATGCCAGAACCTTCGGCAAGCACAACGTCACCGGAATGGTGACGGCGTACAGAAAGTACTGGGAGACGACAGATGCAGAGATTCCTTACAACGTTATCGGTACGGCGGCGCGCGCCACATATTCATTTGACGACAGGTATCTTGTCGAGGCCAACCTTGGTTACAATGGATCGGAGCAGTTCGCCCCTTCGAAGAGGTTCGGTCTTTTCCCTTCGGCGTCACTTGGATGGATCGCCAGCAACGAGTCGTTCCTTAAGGACAACGAGTACATCACCTGGTTGAAGTTCAGAGGGTCTTACGGTCTTGTGGGTAACGACTCTATGGGTGGCTTAAGGTTCCTGTTCCAGGATAACATTGAGGTTGGTGGAGGCACCAATGTCTCAGGACTTGGCGGACATACGATCAGCGAAGGTCTCCTTGGAAACAAGAGCATAACTTGGGAGCTTTCCAAGAAGATGAATCTCGGTTTCGAGATCGGTCTCTTCAAGGATTTCAGAATCAATTTCGACTACTTCACGGAGAATCGTGACCAGATCCTCATCTCCCGTCAGACCATCCCTTCATTCCAGGGTGTAAGCTCAAGCTACATTCCTAAGGTGAACATGGGTGTTGTCAAGAACCACGGCTATGAGATCGAGGCAAGCTACAGCCACTCGTTCAACAAGGACTTCTCCCTGTCCGTCAAGGGCAACTTCGGATTCAATGACAACGAGCTTGTTGAGTTTGACGAGCCTATGCGTTCAGAGGAATATGCCTATCAGTATCGCAAAGAAGGCTTCCGTCTCGAACAGGCTTGGGGTTACCTGATTGACTGGAACTCCCCTGGAAAGGGTTATTTCACATCTCAGGAGGAAATAGATAATTACTACGATTATGGATTCGGTGTTCCGAGAGTCGGTGATTTTGTCTATAAGGATGTCAACGGTGACGGCGTTATCGATGACAAGGACTTGTCTCCTATCGGTTACTCGACAAGCATCCCTGGCATCAACTACGGTGTCACTTTGGGATTCAACTTCAAGGGTATCGACTTCAATGTGCTCTTCTCCGGTTTGGGAAGATATTCCAAGTACTATAGCGGCCAGGGTGTGGTTGAGTACACCAAGAGCGGTACTTACTTTGAATGGACAAGGCACGGCTGGACCGAGGAGCGTTACAACAATGGTGACAAGATCTCCTATCCGGCAATCTCCACCGCTCAGACTGTCAGCCATACTACCAATGACTTCTTCATCCAGAACCGTTCTTTCCTGAGATTGAAAAACATTGAGTTAGGCTACACCCTTCCTTCCCGCTTCCTTTCACGCGCGGGAGTCAACAGTGTCCGCGTCTATGTCAGCGGCCAGAACTTGTTCGTATGGGATAATCTTCGTGTGACCCATCTTGATCCTGAGCAGAATAACTCTTATGGTTATCCTATCACCAAGAATGTCAGTCTTGGACTTAATATTAACTTCTAAACTGACGATGAATATGAAAAATAAATTCTATATTATTGCAGCTTGTGTTTTGTCCCTTGCCTTGTCCTCCTGCTCAGACGCATTGGATCAGGCTCCTTCCGGAAAGATCTCGCTTGAGGAGGTTTTCAAGGATAATGACAAGACGATGTACTATCTCAACTCCTGCTACTCCAGCATCAACGTTAAAGGATGCGTGTGGTTTTTCTGGAGCAGAGGGCCGGTGAATTGGTGTGACGACGCATGGGATGCCGACGATCTTGATGTGGATTGGGCTGGGTCCAGAAAATACTATGACGGGAACGCCACGGCCGCTGACCATCCGGCAAGTTATAATGCAGGTGATGGCGGAAACCAGAGTGCCTCATGGTCACGTTATTTCCAGAGGATACGTAACTGTTCCGTGTTCCTTCAGAACATCCCAACAGCAAACGTGACCAAGGAAAGCGACCGCTCCAGATGGACAGCTGAGGCTCATCTTCTGAGGGCTTACTACTACTCGGAACTTCTGATGTGGTTCGGTTGCTCCCTTCCTATCATCAAGGAGCCTTACACTCTTGACGCGGACTTCTCCAAGGTTGAGCGCAGCTCATTCCACGATGTGGTTCAGTTCATCATCGAGGATTGTGACGCCGCCCTTGCCTGTGATGAGCTTCCTTGGCGAATCACCACTGACAGCGAGGCATTGCGTATGACAAAGGCTGTCGCATGGGCGATCAAGTCAAGGATGACAGTGTTCGCCGCCAGTCCTTTGTACAACGACGGCAACAACTATTGGGAAGAGGCCTACACTGTGAACAAGGCTGCTGTCCAGGCTCTTGAGAGCAACGGCTACGCTCTTTACAACAAGGTCAACCAGACTGCGGTCTGGGGAGCCGAGAGAGCTTACCTTCCTAACACCTATGCCCAGTTGTTCAATGAATATTTCTGTAATTCCGGTGCCTATGCCGCAGACCCTGCCGACAAGGAGACAATCTATCAGTTGAGAGATGGCGGTAACCAGGATCTTGCCAACGTTGACGCTCCTGGTGCCATCCTTGGTTACAAGGCTGGAACCTGTCCTTCTCAGGAGCTTGTAGACGCGTTTGAGACCGTCAATGGCGAGACCGTCCTTGATTTGGGCAAGCCTTATCTTGACGAGCAGCACCTCAAACCGAACTATAACAGTTCCAACACTATGTATAACCACAACGATCCTTATGCAAACAGGGATCCAAGGTTCTATGCCACTGTTTATTACAATGGTTCCAAAAGATACTGCAACTGGTCGACTGCGGCTCAGAAAACATCTTTTGAGAATTTGGGTCAGGGTACAGGAAGCATGACAAGAATAATAACTACATGGGATGCCTATCAGAAAGAGGATGGTTCAATTGAGAATGAGGCGGAACCATTGATGGGACGTAAAGTAGTTGGAGAAAAAATTCGAACAAACACACGTACAGGCTATTATCAGCGAAAATTCCTCCACCCTAACAGTGGTGTGGAGATGAGAATCCAAGGTGCCCGCCACAAGGATTACCGTCTTGCGGAGATCTACCTCAATTTCGCCGAGGCGGCCATGGAGGCCAACCATTCAGCTGAGGCCATCACTTACGTGAACAAGGTACGCGCCCGTGTCGGGATGCCGGGTCTTCCTGCCGGACTTACAGGAGACGCGCTTCGCCAGAGGATCCACAACGAGCGTAGGGTGGAGCTGGCTCTTGAAGGAAACCGTTACTTCGATGTCCGCAGATGGCATAAGCCGGACGAGGATCTCTCGGACACTGACCGTTGGGTCACCGCGGCTCACATCACCCACATGAATGACGGTTCCTACAAGTACGAACGTACAACAATCAAGGAGCGTCAGTGCTACACCAACAAGTGGCTTAAGATGCCGGTTCCTCTTTCCGAGGTCAACAACATGAGAGCCATCACCGGTGAAGACTGGCAGAATCCGGGCTGGTAATGGTTAAATCTTACAGAACACTTAATTAGAGCATTAAATATGTTGAATAAGAATATATTCACAGCAGCGGCGCTTATCCTGCTTGGAACATCCATCCAAGTCAAGGCGCAGGACATCACTGTCGCCGGTACCGTAAAGGATGTTTACGGCAACCCGTTGCCTGGCGTGATTGTCTCGGCTAATCATAAGGACTTGTACATTACTGACAAGAATGGCCAGTACACCGCCAAGGTGGGCAAGTCCGAGGATTTGGAGTTCTCCCTCCTTGGTTACAAGCCGACATCTGTCAAGGCATCCTCACAGGCGGATGTCGTCCTTGAGGATGACGCCCACAATCTTGCCGAGACCGTCAACATCGGACTGAGCAAGCAGAGCAGGGAACTTCTGACAGACGCGGTCTCAACCGCATCCGGAGAGCAGCTCGGAAAATCCTTGATGTCCCGTCTTCAGGGATCATTCTCGGGAATGTTCTCAGGACTCACCACGATGGAGACATCGTTCGAGCCTGGCTATGAGTCACTGAATATGTACATTCGTGGATTCTCCACTTTCCACGGCGGAGTCGCCGGTGTGGTCATCGACGGTATCCTCTATGACTCTTTCGCCCATGACATCCTCTACCGAATCTCTCCTGAGGAGGTTGAGTCGGTGTCCATCCTCAAGGACGGAGCATCACAGGCCATCTATGGTGTGAAAGGCTCCGACGGTCTGATTGTCATCAACACCAAGCGCGGTACTCCAGGCAAACTCAAGGTCGGAGTCAACATTTCCGAGACAGTCCAAACACCTACATCCAAGATTCGCAGTTTTGACTCCTACACATTTGCCGGCCTGAGAAACCAGGCTGCCGCGAATGACGGACTCGGCGAGTACCATTATTTCCCGCAGGAGGCTCTTGAGGGCTTCAAGAACGGAGGAGACGAACTCTACCCTAACACAGACTGGTACGACATGCTTGTCCGCGATTTCTCAAATCAGCAGAGAATCTCGCTGGACGCTACCGGTGGTAACGAGAACGTGAGGTTCTATTCCAACTTCAACGTCCTGCGTCAGGGCAGTTTCTGGAACACCGATCAGAAGGACTACAAGTCTGACAACGAGAAGTACAGAGTGAATTTCCGCTCGAATGTCGATGTCAAGGTCAGCAAGTACATCAGCCTTTGGGCCAACCTTGCCGGATCTATCGTGAAGTCCCACACTCCGGGCGGTGCGGTCAACAACAACGGAAACATCTACAACCTGATCACTAGGATGCCTTCCTACATCTATGGACCGGTTACTCCTACAATCTATGACGAGGATGGAAATGTTGTGGAGCAGGGCTGTGAAGTCACGACTTCAACCAACATCAACGCCTCTCCTTACGGAATGTTGAACCGTAGCGGCTACAGCAACGAGACCAACACCAACATCTACGGTCAGGCAGGTATCAAGCTGGATCTTTCATTCCTGACTCCTGGTCTTTGGGTTGGTGGCAGCGTGGGCTATCTGTCCTACATCACCGCCAACATGGCCACTACCCAGAACTATGCGAGATTCATCAGAAACGATGATTGGAACAATCTCGAATTCACCAAGTTCGGTACGACAATCAATGATAACCTTAAGTATTCCAAAGGGGAGGCATTGTACGGATACCTCTCTTACAAGGGAGAGGCTGGATGGCAGAGGGATTTCGGCAAGCATCATCTGAATGCCAACGCCTACGCCACCTATCAGGAATTTGACAATTTCACAGGTAGCGCTACCTACGATTTCAGACGTGTCTACACCGGAGCCGAGCTGGCTTACGATTTCGACAAGAGATACGCTGTCAAGCTTTCCACCGGCTATTCCGGATCGGACTATTTCCCGAGAAAGACACGCTTTGTGTGGACACCTGGTGTCTCCGCCGCATGGATAGCCTCCAACGAGAGCTTCATCAGGGAGAGCATACCGTGGTTGTCTTTGCTGAAGATCCGCGGATCCTACGCCATCACCGGTAACGACGCCACAGGATTTGACAGGTACGCCTACAAGGATCAGGTGACCAGCACCACGGGTGGCCTTATCCCTTATCTTGGCTACTACACCAACGAGTCTGCCTATGGCAACCCTAACCTTGAGCCAGAGAAGATCCACAAGGCCAACATCGGTATTGATCTCGGTGTCGCCAACCAGCTCCAAGTTTCCTTCGATGTGTTCAAGGAGAAGATGACCAACGGTGTGATCAGCTCAACCGCCAAGGTTCCTCTCTACCAGGGTATTCCTCTTGGAGCCTATCCTATCACCAACATGGGTGAGTACGAGAACAAGGGATGGGAACTCTCCGTAAGCTACAAGAAGCGTTTCAACTCTGACTTTGCCCTGTTCGTGGCCGGTCATCTTGACTATAGCAAGAACAAGGTCATCTTCGTCGGAGAGACCGCTTACAACGAGTCCTACGCCTACCGCTACCGCACGGAGGGCTATCCTGTCGGACAGTCTTGGGGCTACCTTACGGACTACAGCAACGGCAGCGGTCTGTATAATTTCCAGGATGAGATCGAGGCAGGTCCTAAGTACTCGTTCGGCACTCCTCGTCTGGGTGACATCAAGTACAAGGATCTGAACAATGACGGTGTCATCGACGAGAAGGATCTCGCACCGATCGGCAACGGATCTCTTCCTAAGTACAACTTTGCCTTCAATGTAGGTTTCAATGTCAAGAACTTCGAGGTCAGCCTCCTGTTCCAGGGAATCGGTGACTACGACAAGAACTATGGCGAGCTGATCTCCAATCAGTCTGCCTACGACGGAATATTCACTGAAAGCCATAAGTCTGCATGGACTGCCGAGAAGTGGCTCAACGACGAGGAAATCAGCTTCCCTGCTCTTTCCACGACCTCGACGACCAGCAACAGAACGAACGACTTCCTCCTGAAGGATGCGTCATTCCTTCGCCTGAAGACAGCCGAGATCTCCTACAAGATGCCTAAGAAGGTCTGCGATTTCCTTAACGCAAGTGCCTTCAAGGTCTATCTGAGCGGTCAGAATCTCTTCACCATCGATGGTATGAAGACAAACGACACTCCAGTCGAGGGCAGTGTGCTCAACTTCCCTGTCTATAGGATGTACAGACTTGGAATCAACCTTACATTCTAATGGAAATGGTTCATATGTTAAATCTGAATGTTATGAAAAAATTCCGCATAATTATTCTTGCAATGGTGGCCGCCGCGGCCCTGTCCTCTTGCCAGGACAGCTTGGATCTCCGCTCTAACGGAACCATTGACATGTCCGAGGTTTTCCAGGATCGCAACAGGACCAGAGGCTACCTCAACGCTTGCTACAACTACTTGAAGGCGCCGTATGTCCATGCCGGAGCGTACACCGATGACGCGCAGAACAGCGAAAGCATCACTGCCGGCCACGGGTTCGACATCTGGTACAATTCCGATGTCACTTCAAGCAACTTCGCCGCCAACAACCTTGACGGCAATCCTTGGGGGCAGTTCTTCCAGGGTGTGCGCAAATGCAATGTCTTCATCGCCAACATCGACGGCGCCACGGCTGAAATTACAAACGAGGAGAGGGCCGGCTGGAAGGCTCAGGCTCTTACCCTCAGGGCTTGGTACTATCTTCAGCTCATGAAGAGGTTCGGTCAGCTTCCTCTGATCACTTCCGATCTTGGCACCAGCCATGACTATACCGCCGACAAGAAGGCGTCTGTGTCCGAGATCGCGGCTCAGATCTTCGCTGACTGCGACGCGGCGATCGCCACGGAGGATTCGGATGCATATTCCTATGTCTATCGTACCCAGCAGTGGGGAATGGCGACCAAGGCTCTTGCCCAGGCCATCAGATGCGAGACCGCGACCTACGTTATCAGCCCTCTCTTTAGTGATGGCGGCTACACCGCTGACCAGGCTCTTGACATCGCCGCCGACGCTCTCGCCAAGGTTCTTGCCAATGACTACAGCCTCTGGACAACAGCCAGCGGCGGCTACAATGCCTACGCTTCCTACTTCCTCTACAACCCTGATGATTACAGGGCCAAGGACAAGGAGACAATCTTCGGAGGCGTGCGCACGACTGTCTGGAAAGAGTGCGGTCTTCCGATTGTCAGCGGTAGCTCCACCGCCGGCACCTGCCCTACGCAGGAGCTCGTGGATGCCTACGAGATGGCCAACGGAAAGCCTGCCATCACGGGCTACAGCGACGAGCAGCACCTTAAGCCGATCATCAACACCGAGTCTGGCTATGATGAGTCCAAGCCTTACGAGAACAGGGATCCTCGTTTCTACGCTACCGTGTTCTACAATGGCAGCAGCAGAGGAAATGATGAGATCTCCACTGTCGCCGGTGCCAACTGCGGACTGAATGCGACAAGCATCAGGTACACCCACACCGGCTACTACATGCGCAAATTCGCCCATGACGCATCCAACAGAAACTCAAACTCTGACGGTTACATGCGCGGGGTGCGTCTCGCCGAGCTTTACTACAACTTCGCCGAGGTTGCCTATCAGGCAGTCGGACCGGACAAGGTTGTAAGCGTGTCCGGACTGAACCTGTCCGCCCGCGATGCCGTCAACAAAGTACGCGCGAGAGTCAACATGCCAGGAATCCCGAGCGGTCTGTCAGTGTCTGACTTCGAGAAGAGGTACCGCAACGACCGTAGGGTCGAGTTCGCCCTTGAGCCTGACCGTTATTTCAGCCTGCGCCGTTGGAAGGCTCTCTCTTCCACAGCGGTAGTGTCTGGAGTGAAGGTTTCCGGAACCGGCAAGAACATCACCTACGAACGCTTCTCCTTCGACAAGCGCATGACATGCTCTGACAAGTACCTTCTCTATCCGCTCGAACTCTCCGAGGCGTCCAAGATTCTCGAACTGACCGGAAACGATTGGCAGAATCCTGGTTGGTAGTAGGTTTGTATTTTTGAATTGAAAAAATTTGATGAATATGAAGAAAATCATCTACTTGATATTGATCGCCTGCTCGGCCATCTTCCTTTCCTGCAAGGAGGATTCAGGAATGACAAAGGATGGCGACATCGTCCTGTCTAATCTGACGGCGGAGCCGAGAATCGGTGCGGTTGTCCTCAAATGGGACAATCCATCGGCAAGCGACTATTATTATGCGACAGTGACTTACAACAACGCTTCCGGAGAGGAAGTGAAGCAGAAGGTAAGTGTCTATAGCGTGGATTCCGAAAAGGGAGAAGGCCATACTTCCGTAAGGATAGGCGGGTTCTCTGACACAAATACCTACGAGTTCACTGTCACTCCTTACACTTCTGACGAGCGTTACGGTGAGTCCAAGACCGTTTCCTGCACTCCGGAGGATGCCTCAAAGGCCTTCAAGTACATCACCGGTACGGTGGAGGCCAAGCCGACCGTAGAGGGAGCTGTCATCAGCTGGGCAAATGAGTATGATGTCCCTGTCACCATGAGCATTTCCTACAAGAATCTCGCGGGAGAGACCAAGACTGTGACCAGAACAAGCAACGAGGGCGGCAGCGTTGAGATCTTCCCGTTTGTGGACAAGACAAATGTGACGATCACGGCCACTGACGAGAGCGGCAAGAACACTTCGGAGCCAAAGGTTGTCGAGGTGACCCCGGAAAGGGGAGAGATCCCTCAGTCCAGAATGACGGCGATCGGAGCCTCTGGGGTGGATGGTGACAATGTTCCCGCAAATCTTTTGGATAACAATGTCTCAACCGCTTGGTCAGGATCGAATAATGACATTGTGTGGGTTGCCATTGACCTTGGTGGGGTTCATCGGATCAACTGGTTTGAGCTGGTAGGTAATTCAAAGGATCGTGAAAGCCAGCCTACGGCTCTTATGGTTTTCCACTCAAAAGAGCCTGTGGCAGACTTGTCACAAGCTAAAAATCTTGGCACTTTTGAATATAATCCTGAGCACATCTATAACCATGCTTACAAATTGGAGAATCCGATAGATACCAGATATATTCTTATCGCCTTCCCAGGCGTGCAGCGCGTGAGCATCACCGAGTTCTGCGCCTACTATGCCGACGCGGCCACCCATTACGCCAAGGAGTCCGAGCTTGAGCTCCAGCCGGATCCGGATGATGACCCTACCTACTATCCAGAGATTGAGTACATGAAACCGCTTGACGGTCAAAATAGCTTGACATTTGAGGCAACTAATCCAGACGATCCTTCGGAATATACATTCAAGACGACAGGCGGAGACCCATTTGTCAGTCTTGCTCCACTTAAGAAGGCCGCGGCGGGAACAGTACTTGTATTCCAGTATAAGGCAAGTGCTGATCTTGCATGTGAATTCTTCTGGTGTAAGAAAGGCACTGGTCCCGCTGGTGGAAAGGAGACATTCTTTAACTTGAAAAAGACAGACGAATGGAAGACATTCAAGATTAACATGGTTGGTGCATGGAATAACGGTTGGTGGGATGGAAAAGAAGGAGACAGAGTCCGTTTCGACATCGGTAACGAAGGAGGGAACACGCTCGTTGTCCGCCTCATGCACTGGCGTGCCGCCGTGGATGGTGAATAATCCAATCAATCTTCTAACTTGCAAAGTGTAAATGAAAAAAAACATTCTTTTACTCATACTTGCTTTTGTGGTTATGTCCTGCGCGCTTTCAGCGCAGGACATAACTGTCAAAAGACCAGCCGTTGACCTTTATCAGGACACTTGGGTTGCCACCGACGCGCTGGGAAGGACCATGCCGGGCTATGATGCCGTCGGGCCGGTCAAGACAGATCAGAGACGTGTTGTGGGCATCTTCTACATCACGTGGCACACACAGAACCTTGCGAATATGCCGGCTCCTTATGACGCCGACGTGACTAAGGTGCTCCAGGCCGATCCAAACGCCAGATTTCAGGCTGACAATCCTAACTGGAAGAGAGGCTCCTACCACTGGGGCGAGCCGGAGATGGGCTATTTCCTGAGCCAGGACGAATGGGTCATCAGAAAGGACATGTCGATGCTATCCGACGCGGGAGTGGATGTGCTTGTGATGGATGTCACTAACGCCGTGCGTTACTGGGACGAGTGGGAGGTGCTTTTCTCCACGATGGAAAAGATGCGCGCCGAGGGCAACAACACCCCGCAGTTCTGCTTCTGGGCGTTCAACGGCGAGGTGATCAACGTTGTCCAGCAGCTCTACGAAAGGATCTACAAGGAGAACAAGTATCCTGACCTGTAGTTCTACTGGGACGGGAAGCCGCTCCTTCTCTACAACGCGGATCCTGTCCATGACGCCAACGGAGGCCACTCCGCCTACAAGGACGGCAAGCATGACTATTCCGATGAGGTCAAGAACTTCTTCACGCTAAGGAACATGTGGTGGGGCTACTACGAGTGGGCCGGCAAGCGTTTCATCGGCACGGAGGACAACTGGAGTTTCGGCTACAGCATGGCCGACTCACGGATCAAGTCGATGACTCCGGAGCAGCTGGCTTCAAAGCATGACGGTAAGATCGAGGAAGTAGCCGTCACCCCTGCCCAGCATCCTGTCACCATGACAGATGTCCCGATGGGAGTAGGAAAATCCTGGTCAAGGCGTGACGGCGAGCCGAAGCTCAATGAATATGATCTCCCGGATTCTGCCTACGTTCCGCGGCTCGGCCGCAAGGTTTCCGATCCGGAAGGCTATGGAATATATTTCCAGGAGCGCTGGGATGACGCTCTGGCCGCGAATCCGCAGTTCCTTTACCTGAATGACTGGAATGAGTGGACCGCCGGGAAGTACAACGGAGACGTGATGTGGCTTGGCCGCAAGAATCCGTTTATGTTCGTGGACCAGTACAACGCCGAGTTCAACAGGACGATCCAGCCGATGAAAGGAGGCTACACCGACAATTACTATATGCAGATGGCCCAGAACATCCGCCGCTACAAGGGAGCGCGCCCGATTCCGGTGAACAGGCATATTCATAAAATGTCGGTTGACGGGTCGTTCGCTGATTGGGACAGGATCGATGTCGTGTACCGCGACACCAAAGGCGACGTGTTCCATCGTGACGCGAAGGGTTACGGCGGGCTTCACTACAAGGACTCTTCGGGAAGAAACGACATTGTGGCCTCCAAGGTGGCTGTCGGCAAGTCGGACATATTCTTTTATGCCGAGACCGCAGATGCCTTGACTCCATATTCCGATCCGGATTGGATGCTGCTGCTGATTGATTCAGATGGTGATTCCTCGACTGGTTGGTATGGTTATGACATATTGATTAACAAGGATATAGCATCTGACGGCAAGGGGAGTGTCCTTAGGTTTGTTGACGGGAAATGGGTCAAGGCGGGGGAGTACCGCTTCGCTGTGGAAGGCAACAAACTGGAACTGGCCGTGCCGAAGGCCCTGCTTGGTGTCTCCGGAAAATCGATGACCTTTGACTTCAAGTGGGCGGACAACACCGGAGAACTGGTGGATCCTATCTCCCTTTGCCTGAAGGGCGACACCGCACCGAACCGTCGTTTCAACTACCGATTCATCTGGAATAAGTAATATTCATGAAAAAAGTTCTTGCCTCTTTGCTGCTGCTTGCGGGTCTTTGCGCCCAGGCCAAGCCTACTGTCTTCCCTGTTTCGCTGAGCTGTAACGACATGGTGGATCCTGTCGCCGTGAGCGATGTCAGCTTCAGCTGGAAGCTCCGTTCGGATGTGAGGGCGGCCCGTCAGACTGCCTATGAGCTCTGGGTCGGTTCGACTCCGAATTGCGGCGGTGACGTGTGGAAGTCCGGGAAGGTCGTCTCCGATGACCAGCTTGACATTACCATCCCTCCGACAGTGACCCTTGAGGAAGGGAAGCGGTACTTCTGGAAGGTAAGAATTTGGGACGGCTCCGGCAAGGTCTCTCCGTGGACAAAGGCGGCCAGCTTCACAAAGTCGATAGACAACTCCTGGGAGGCTGACTGGATCGCGACAGGGAAGACTGAGGACGGGCCGTTCCCATATTTCCGCAAAACCTGCTTGATCGGCAAGGGTAAGGTCCGCAGGGCGGTTGTCTATCTCTGCGGTCTGGGCTGTTCGCAGCTCTACCTCAACGGCAGGGCGGTCGAGCCTGACAGGATTCTCGATCCGGCGCAGACCGACTACGACAAGAAAGCCCTTTACAGCGCGTTTGACGTGACCTCTCTTCTCGTGGGCGGCAAGAACTGCATCGGTGTCATGCTGGGCGCGGGATGGTACAACCAGGACAAGGTCTGGGGAGGGGGAATGACCTACGGCAGACCTATCCTCCGCTGTCAGATGCGCGTTGAATATGCTTCCGGCAAGGTCGAGACCATCGGCACGGACACATCCTGGAAATGGGCGGACGGGCCGCTTGTCAGCTCCAATGTATATCAGGGTGATGAATATGACGCCACCCGCGAGATTGACGGCTGGTGCGAGGCTTCTTTCGATGACAGTTCCTGGAACGATGCCGTGAAGGCAGGAGGTGTCATTCCCGTGAGGATGGCCGCGCAGGAGATACCTCCGATGAGGGCTTTCGCTCCTCAGAAGGCCTCCGCCATGTGGCGGTCTTCAAAGGAAGGAAATGTCTGGATCTATGATTTCGGAACCAACCTTACGTCGGAAGTAGTGTTCAGTGCGTCTCTTCCTCGCGGAGTGAGGCTCCAGACCATAGGCTCCGAGGAGATCGACCCGAGGACCCGCGAGATTGACGTGGCTTCAACCGGTGTCGAACATGTCGGACTCCAGAAGGATTCCTACACTTTCGCCGGCAGGGGAAAGGAGACCTGGATGCCTGTCTTCACCTACCATGGAATGAGGTATGTGGAACTGACCGTGGAAGGCTCGGACGAGGAGCCGGCCTTGGACTGGATCACCCGCGCTCCGGTGCACACGGATCTGGCCACGATCGGATCTTTCGAGTGTTCTGACCATCAGATCAACTATCTGCATGACATCGCCGAGCGTACCTTCATCAATGCTTTCGTCGGGCTTCCTGTCGATTGCAACCAGCGGGAGAAGTGCGGCTGGCTCGGAGACACCCATGCCTACGACCGCGCTGCCGACATGCTCTTCCAGATGAACAACTTCTGGGTCAAGTACCTTGATGACATCCGGACGACATCCGATGTCAGCCTCACCAACACCCTGTTCCACAAGTACTACAACAATCAGTTCTACTTCGCCGACAAGGAAGCCGGCCTGCCTTTCATGATCGCCCCCGGAAAGCGTCTTTGCGGCGTCGCTTCCCCTGATTGGGGAACGGCGGTGGTGCAGCTTCCTTGGCATCTTTATGTGTACTACGGCAACAAGCGGATTCTCCGGGACTATTACGACATGATGAGCCACTGGGTACGCCACATAGCGTCCACGGCTGTTGACGGAATAGTCTATGAGGGTCTGGGGGACTGGTGTCCGACATTCAGCAGCCACGAGCACAACGGCACGGTGGTCGAGTTCTCTTCTTCGGCCTTCCATCTTCTTGATCTCGGGATCATGGTCAAGACGGCAAGGCTGCTCGGCAAGGAGGAAGACTTGGAATGGTTCGAAAAGCAGGAGGAATATGTCCGCAAGGCCATCGTCTCCAAGTTCTTCAACCCTCTCAAATGTTCTTTCGGCGGCCATACGGCCGACGCTATGGCGCTTGAGCTCGGACTTTTCCTTGAGGATCGTCGTCAGGAGGCCACCCAGGCCATTATGTACGACATCAACACCGGCCATAAGTTCTTGGATGTAGGGGTCTTCGGCCTGTCAAGGATAGGAAGCGAACTCTCAAGGAACGGAGCCTCTGCCCAGGCTTTCGGCCTCTTCACAAAGAAGGGCGAGAACTCATTCGGCGTGATGGTGGACTCCCTCAAGGTGACCACACTGTGGGAGATCCTGCCTGTCCAGAGTGACATCTATGCGAAGTCCCACGGATCACACAACCATCCTATGCAGGGTGGTTACGAGTCCTGGATTCTTGAGGATGTCGCCGGATTAAGGCCCGTTGAGGATAATCCTGGTTTCAAGACCGTCATGTTCTACCCTCGGCACACCGCCGACCTTGAGTGGGCGAAGGCTACCGTGGACACCCGCTACGGAGTCACATCCACATCCTGGAGGAAGGAGGCCGGAAAACTTGTCTGGGACATTGTCATTCCTGCCGGCGCCGACGGCCTCGTGCATATTCCTGAAGGGAAAAAGGCAACCGTGGACGGCGAGGCCGTGTCCTTTGGCATAAAGTCACTGAACGGCGAGGACTTCCAGGTCTTCCCGTCAGGATCCTACCACATTGTGGTGGAATAATTCAGAATATTCATTTAAAACCGCTTATTTGATTGTGAAAAGAGTCTTTCTTGCTTTTGCGCTTTTGTCCCTGGCTATGTCGCCGTTGTTCTCCCAAGGGGTGAGCAGTGACTCATGGGCCGCTACCGACGCTCTTGGCCGAAAGGTCAGATCCTACAATGACGCTCCGTCGAAGCGAGACGGAAAGTTTGTCGCGATGTTTTTCTGGACCTGGCATCAGGGCAACGATGACACCACCTACCGGGTGAAGAACATCACCGAGATCGTCCGCAGGTATCCCGAGGCCATGAAGGATTACAATCATCCAGCCTGGGGAAGCAAGAAACCAGGATTCTTTTTCTGGGAGGAACCGCTGTTCGGCTACTACAAGACCACGGACAAGTG
>ERZ780208.1724-NODE-1724-length-16908-cov-10.622619_pt1 | contig 16908 bp, 10 predicted proteins | sample MGYA00511167_ERZ780208 | MGnify/ENA primary metagenome ERZ780208 (study PRJEB29588, sample SAMEA2159202) | human gut metagenome | biome: human gut; feature: human-associated habitat; material: faeces | place: Denmark | collected 2008/2010 ... | reverse complement strand
ATTGTGAGTTTGATAAGGCACTGGCTATTTATGAGCATATTTTAGATCAAGACAGTAATGATGCAGAAGCGTATTGGTCAATTGTTCTTTGCAGATACGGAATAGAGTACGTGGAAGATCCGGCAACTAAAGAGAGAAAACCTACAATCAATCGTATGCAGGCACAGTCGATCCTGCAGGATACTGACTATCAGATGGCATTGGAACATGCAGACTATACACAGAAAAACCTGTATGAGAAAGAAGCAGCGGAAAGTGATCGAATTCAGAAAGAGATTCTGAGGATTGCCCAAAAGGAAGAACCGTATGATATTTTTATCAGCTATAAGGAAAAGGCTCCTAATGGAGAGAGAACGAAATCTTCTGTGCTGGCACAAGATGTGTATAATCATCTGACGAAGGAAGGCTATCGTGTATTTTTCTCCAGAATATCTTTAGAGGATAAATTAGGACAGAAATATGAACCTTATATATATTCGGCATTGAATTCGTCTAAGATAATGCTGGTAATTGGAACGGAAAGAGATGAATTTACGGCACCTTGGGTGAAAAATGAATGGAGCCGCTTCCTTACTATGATGAGAGAAAATTCAGAGAAGCTGCTTATTCCATGTTTTAGAGATATCACAATAGATGAATTGCCGGATGAATTTCAGATTTTACAGAGCCAGGATATGGGAAGGATTGGCTTTGAACAGGATTTGTTAAGAGGAATTGAAAAAGTAGTACGGCAGAAGAAAGAAGAGAGTACGATTTCAGGGAAAACTGTGTATGAAAATAATCAGTCCTTGGATAGATTATTGCAAAATGCAGAGACTTATATGAAACTTTGCAATTATAAAGAGGCTATAGAAGTATATAACAAAATCATCAAGCTTTATCCGGAAGATTACAGAGGCTGGTGGGGAATGATGATATCCAACAGTAATAATTTTATGGTACGAGAGTATGATTCTGGTTTTGAAGCAAGGATGAATGAATGGTTTTCATATTTTCGGCAGTTGGTATCAACGGAAGAATACGAAAAAGGGAAACAGCAGTATGAAGAATATAAGAAAACACTTTCAAAAGTACAAACAAGATATGAGATAGAAGAAGTGAAGAACATTATGGCTATGCATGAGAACACAATAGATGAATTGAAGAAAAAGAAAGATTCTATTGATCAAGACCGAATGAGAGAAAATGCAACGCATAATCGAGCACTTAAAGAAATAAATAGCAAAATAAGTGAAAAAAATTATAACATTAGTGATTGTAATGAAAAAATATTAAAGGAAAAAAGAAGTTGCACTATTTCTTGTGTTGCACTTGTGATTTTTCTTATAATAGGTATTTATTTGTGCAACGCCAACGACACTTTCAATGAAGCTTTCTGGCGCCGGCGGCTGCAATATGCCTGGGATTATTTGTTTTAACTTTTGACTTTGGTTCTGCAATTCCTATGATTATGGTAAAAAACAGAAATATTAATGATCTACAAGGTGAAAAAGAAAAAGCTTATCAAGCAATTAGTGAACAGGAGAAGACCGAACAGACTCTAAGAAGAAAACACGAAGCAGCGATGACAGTAAATATGGAATCGAGTATGGGCACTGAAAATAAGATTAAGGTACAACAGACTATAATCGAACAGTGCCAAAATTATATGAATAAAGAAAATGAAATTCAACAGTTTTTATTTGCGTGTGAGTGCAGAAAAGCTGGAATTACCAAAGAAATCGACAGTGAATTCGCAGATTTACGGAATAAGATACTGACTGATAATGCAACAAAGTAAATAAAGAATAGTATGAGTTGGAAAATTATAGGTGCATAACATGAGTATATGCTATTACGAATTGGCAGATAACAGATATTTAGGTATGAGTGTTTTTGAGATATCTTCATTTCCAGGCAGTATTTCAACAAACACAAATTTACAGGAAAATTGCGAAAAAATAGCAGATACATTTCAGCAAATATTGTCTGAAACACATAGAATGGTGAGTCAGAATGTCTGCATGGAATTGCTTTGGCTGACAGAGAAAACGGAAAATCAAATTTTTCGCTCTAAAATACGCATTTTTGGTGTACTGCGAAAGTTGGGATCGGACAAAGAAAGCATTGCATATATGCTGGAAAATATTGAGAGAAACTATGTCACAACTTTATCTGCTATGCAGTTCGGAATTCTAACAGAGGAAAGCGTAACTCAAGATTTGACGAATATGTTAGGTCAAGTGGATGACAGTTGCGTGTATTCCGTGGTTAAAAGTGAAAGATGTCTCGGTAATGCCAATTCAATATACCCATATTATTTTTGTGATGTGATTCCCGGACACAATATTTCTAATTTTAATTCATTGATTTCCGGATTAAGTCAACAGGAGAACTGCTGTGTAAGTTTCCAGCTGTTTCCAGTTGAAATGAAAACGGAAGAAATTGCAGTGATTAATGAGGTGGCTGGCGAATTAGGAAGAATTACGTCAGGGATGATGATTAACAGAGAACTCTATCGCGATTCTGCGGCGGGGGAACCATTAAAGGTATATAATTACTATAATGAACGTAGGAACGAACCTTATTTCCTCTATAATATTCTGGTATTTGGGGAGAGGGCCTGTTGTGCAAGTCTGGCAACAAAGGTAATCAGTCATTTACAGAGCGGAAAAGAGCAGATTGTCAAATGTGATCCGGTTTGTATAGATTTGACTTCTGAAAAAATTGATCTGGATAGGCAGTTCTCGTATTATGTTTGGAATGTAAATACGCGCCTGATGCATTATTATCGAAATAAAAAGATTCAGGCGGCAATTCCATTGGCACAAAGACTTTTTCGCCTTCCCTATATGATAACAGCGGAGGAGGCAGCAAGCTTTTATCGGTTGCCCTTGTATGAAAAGGCAATGACTGCCCTAAAAAGCAATCAACTATTGCAGACACAGGAACAATTTGCAAAGGATGTTGTAGACGAACGAAACATTCAGATAGGCCGATTGGTTACAAATGATTCTTCAAAAATTATGATAGGCTGTCCTGAAAAGTCATTTACCAAGCATGCATTAGTAGTGGGAACACCTGGTTCCGGAAAAACTACATTTTCGGTGAATTTGCTGTTACAGTTTGCAAGAAGGGGAATTCCTTTTTTGGCAATTGAACCTACAAAAACAGAGTATCGTGCGATGATTGATGCTTTGCCGAAACTACAGATTTTTACACCGGGCAATAATGCAGTTTGTCCTTTTGTAATTAATCCATTTATACCGCCGAAGGGAATCCGGATCGAACAGTATATTCCCAGTCTTGCGAGTGCATTCAAGGCAGCATTTTCTATGCCTTCGCCGTTGGATATGATTTTCCTAAAAGCAATCAGAACCTGCTATATGCAGTATGGATGGAAAGATTACAGTATAGCAGGAGATCCGGATGTCACACTGTTTGGTTTGCATGAATTTATTATCGTATTCAAGAAACTGTTTAAAAATACAAATTATAGTAAAGAGGTCAAGGGAAATTTAGAAAGTGCCGGATTACTGCGGTTGTCTAATTTGATAGAGCAAAACAGCAATATATATGATAGTATCAATACTGTGCCAATTGAGGATCTTTTAACGCAGCCTACGGTACTGGAATTGAATGCAATAGACAATGCGGAACAAAAATCTTTGATCATCGCATTACTTTTGATTAATATTTGTCTTTATACCAAGCATAATCATGTTGGTGATGGTGAATTAAAAAATGCGATATTAATAGATGAAGCGCATGTTCTGTTGGGAGGAGGCAGTGCGGATGCAGGAGAAGGAAGCCCGAATTCTCAGGCAACAACAGTGAAGGCCCTGCAGGATATGATTGCGGAGATTCGTTCTTATGGCACGAGTATCATTATTGCGGATCAGTCACCTACCAAAGTTAGCAGGGAAGTAGTTGCCAATACGGATATTAAGGTATCTTTCCGCTTAGTGCAGTCGATCGAAAAGGAATTGATAGCAGATAGCACGAATATGGGTGAAGAGGAAGAAAATCATTTATCTAAATTAAAACCGGGAGAGGCTTACATATATTATAGCAAACTTGATACACCGCAGTTGGTGATGACGGAGGATATCAGGGAAAAAGAAGGAATCCGTCTGAGTGTTCCCAATGAAGAAGTGGCAGAAAGAGCAACTTATTGGAAAGAGCATTTGGAATTGTTGAAGCCTTTTCAAGAGTGTAGTCAATGTAAATATTGTGCGGAGAGTTGTGATTTTAAGGTTCGTTCCAACGCAGATTATATTGCGAATGTTGCCTTGGAAAAATATCGGGCTTCTATTAGGGATGCTGCGGATATAAAGAAATTGATATATCATTTATCGAAACTCATGAAGGAAGAGTGGGATAAATTTGTGGATATTGATGTAGAACGCTTGAAAATATGTACAAAGATAAAACTATATCGTAAGTGTGAGACAGAGTTTCCTTTTAGGTTTTCTGAAAAGGAAAAGCAGATTTTATTATATCGGGAACCAGAGAATTCAAAGGAAAATAAAGATGATTAAGAAAGGAAAGGTTCATGTGCGATTTTGATGGTGATTGCGGAGAAGATATGGATGTGGAATGTGATGCAGATGTAGACACAGGCATAGATGGCAGTGATCTCGGAGAGGACATTGACAGTACATTGGAGGACGATCTTGGAGCAGAAATAGATGATGACCTCGAAGATGATCTTGGAATGGAAGCTGATGGTAGTCTTGAAGTAGGTTTTGAAGAAGCTGACAGTTATTTTGAAACGGATATAGATACCGATTTTGATATGGATCTAAATACAGAAGCGGAAGGGGTGAATGACTTTGATGAGATTAGCAATTTGGAATTACCGGATGAATTACAGTTGGAGGGATTATCTGAGGATTCAATGATAGAGTCGGAAGTATCAGAAACTGTGGAAGAAACGGAGCCTGAGTTGAATGTTACAGAAGAAGTCCTGAATGAATATTTGGAAGAAACCGAAGATATAGATGCGCTGAATAACTTGAGGGACGCTGTAGAGAATGGAAGATTACAAGTAGATACAGAGGAACTACCGGAGGAAACAGAAGCATCAGAACCGGAAATGAGTATTCCAGAGGAAGTGTTGGATGAGTTTATCGAGGAGGCGGAAGACGTAGACACGTTGAGCAATCTTCGAGATGCTGTAGAGAGTGGAAGACTACAGGTGGATGCGGAGAAACTATCGGAAGAAAATGAAATATCTGAGCCGAATTTAAGCGTAACAGAGGAAATATTGGATGAATTTGTTGAAGAAACCGAAGATGTAGATGCATTGAACAATCTTCGGGATGCTGTGGAGAATGGGAGACTTGAAGTAGAAACTCAAGAAGCAGAAGAGGACTTTTCCGAGGAACTGGAGGAAGAAGAGGATATTCCCGAGGAACTGGAGGAAGAAGAGGATATTTCCGAGGAACTGGAGAAAGAAGAGGATATTCCCGAGGAACTGGAGGAAGAAGAGGAATCTCCTGAAGAACTAAAAATAGAAGATATTATGCGCAACGTTTTGGAAGAAAATGTTACGGAACAGAAACTTCCATCCGCCAGACGTGTAGAATGGTCAGAAGAAGGAACACCGGGAGAAAGCAGTTGTCGCCTTAGAGAAGACGCTGAGCTGAAAATTCATGATAAAGCATCTAACTCAGATATTACATATACAGGTAAAGAATTTGCAGAACACATGAAAGAAGTGTATGGAACAGATATTGTGAATTATAGTCACAGAGAACCGGATTTTACGCCCTTTGAACATGAATTTACAAATGAGAAAATAAATGAACTCATGCAACGGAAATATGGATTGGAATGGGAAAATTCAGAGGGAACATCAGAAGGGCATGTTCAACTGGAACATATGGATACCAAACGCAATGGAGGAACATTTTCACAAGCAAGTAATATTATTGCAGAGAGATTGGGAATATCCAGAGAAGATGTGGACGATTATATGAAATTCAACAATCTCACATGGCATGAATGCGGTGACAGACATACCGTCAGGGCAATTCCAAGTGAAATTAATCAGGTCTTTGGACACACAGGAGGAATTGGATTACAGCAGGATGTGGAAGCCTTGGCTGAAAGTATAAATAGAGTGACGGGAGACCATATTACCTTAGAGAAAGGCTTTTTAAATGGCAAAATTGAAAATCTGGGAGAAGCCATTCAAGGAATGCATGAGAGAAATAGGGTGATAAAAAAAGAACTCTTTAAGTAAAAAAAGAAATATTTCGTTTCCTCTTTACGCTGGAGAACTTACGTGCTATTATATGTAGTATGAAAAACTACATACAATGGTTTTGCGTATAACAAAATGAATAGTAAATTATGTAAATAGTAAGACTATGATCATTATGATATTAAAATGAAAAAGTGGAGACGGTGTTATGAGTTATAAAATTGTAGTAGACAGCTGTTGTGAATTGCCGGAAGAATATTTGCAGGATCCCCGGTTCGAGATCGTGCCCCTGGGACTGGAAGTGGGAGATTACCAGATTCAGGATGATGAGAATTTTGATCAGGCGGAATTCCTGAAAAAGGTGGCAGAGTGTCCGAAATGTCCCAAGTCGGCATGCCCTTCCCCAGAGCGTTTCAGGGAAGCCTACCACACAGAAGCAGAGCATGTGTATGTGATCACTTTATCCTCCCACCTCAGCGGAAGCTACAACAGTGCGGTGCTTGGTATGAATCTGTATCGGGAAAAATACGGGAAGAAGCAGATCCACGTCATCGATTCCGAGTCCGCCAGCTGTGGTGAGACCCAGATCGTGAAGAAACTGGTAGAACTGGAAGAGCAGGGCCTTTCCTTTGAAGAGATCGTGAAGCAGATCGAAGAGTTCCGCAGCAATGTGCATACCTATTTTGTACTGGATAATCTGGAGACGCTGCGCAAGAACGGCAGACTGACCGGTGTGAAAGCACTGGTGGCATCCACACTGAACATCAAGCCGATCATGGCCGGAGACAAGGGCAGTATCGTGCAGAGAGGCCAGAGCGTCGGCATGAAGAAAGCACTCCGAAGAATGGCGGAGATCGTTCTGGAAGAGGCAGGGGATACGAAGGAACGTTTCCTGATGATCACCCACTGCAATGCTCCTGACCGCGCCGAGACCATGAAGAAGCTTCTTATGGAAAAGGCAGAGTTCAAAGGATGCCTGATCATGGACACCCGCGGTGTCAGCAGCATGTACGCCAACGATGGCGGCGTGATCGTGACGGTGTAAAAAGATTAATATCATAGGCAATATAGCTCCGGCGGATTAGCCTGTCATTTTTTGTTTCTGACAGCCTGTTCCGCCTGGGCTATTTTTTTCATAAAAAGCAAATATAGAGGGCATTTTATGAAAAACAGAATTTGAGAGAGCGGTGCCATGAATCTGGCAAAATAAGAAATTGAAATGTAAGGGCTTACATACACGCCAGACAAACATCCTCATGCATATTCCACAAAAAGATAGATAAAAAATTAACTTTCCTAAAAACTATTGATAGTTTTTATTATTTAGGATACAATTACACATATACAAAAATCAGTAGCCGACAAGAAACGGCTATTTTTTAAAAAACAAAATGTAAGCACTTACACTGTGCAACAGGCAGCCAGCTCAGGTGGCCAATGCCATAGTACGTGTCAGTAAAACACCGCGCCCGCAGACGGAGAGCAGCACGCCATAGCCGTTGCCGGCAGCGCCCGTGGCGCAGGGCATAAAAGTAACGCAGGCATCAGCCCGCAGAATGGAGAAGATTATGAGCCGATTGAAGATAGCTACCCCGAATAAAGCACAGCTTACGGTGGAACGCCTGTACAAAGATCTGGAGAGAAGAATTATCGCCAGCCCGCCCGGATTATGTCCGGTGGACCTGCAGCTTTCTTTTCTGAAAATGTGTCATGCCCAGACCTGTGGTAAATGTGTGCCCTGCCGTGTGGGACTGGGGCAGTTGCAGAACCTGATGGAGGATGTATTGGCAGGCAAAGCCACCCTGAAGACACTGGATCTGATCCGGGATACCGCTTCCGACATTGTGGACTCCGCTGACTGTGCCATCGGTTACGAGGCGGCCCATATGGTACTGGCCGGACTGGAAGGCTTCCGTGAGGATTATGTCTATCACATTGAACATGGGGGAAAATGTTCCTGCCATATTACCCAGCCGGTTCCCTGTGTGGCGCTGTGCCCCGCAGGTGTGGATATCCCCGGTTACATAGCACTGGTGAAGGAAGAGCGTTATGCAGATGCCGTGAAGCTGATCCGCAAGGACAATCCTTTCCCCACCGCCTGTGCCCTGATCTGTGAGCATCCCTGTGAGGCAAGATGCCGCCGCAACATGATCGATAGTGCCATCAATATCCGCGGCCTGAAGCGTATGGCAGTGGACAATGCCAGAGCCAACACGGTTCCCGTGCCTGAGAAAGCGGAGAGCACCGGTAAAAAAGTAGCAATCATCGGCGGAGGCCCCGGTGGACTGTCTGCGGCATATTATCTGGAGCTGATGGGACACCATGCCGTGGTATTTGAGGAAAAGAGCAAGCTGGGCGGTATGCTGCGCTACGGAATTCCCAACTATCGTTTTCCAAGAGAACGCTTACAGGAGGACATTGACACTATTCTGTCCACCGGAGTGGAAGTGAAATTGAACACCAGAGTCGGCAATGGCGAAGGTGAGATTTCTTATAATAAGCTGCACGAAGAATACGATGCAGTCTATATTGCCATCGGTGCCCATACGGATAAAAAGATCGGTATCGAGGGAGAGGATGCCAACGGTGTCATGTCTGCAGTGGAAATGCTGCGCCGCATCGGTGACGATGACATGCCGGACTTCAAGGACAAGACCGTAGTCGTAGTCGGCGGCGGTAACGTAGCCATGGACTGTACCCGTTCCGCCATTCGTCTGGGTGCGAAAAAGGTGGGAATTGCCTACCGCAGAAGACAGACCGATATGACGGCGCTTCCTGAAGAAGTGGAAGGCGCCATCGCAGAGGGCGCAGAGCTTTACAGCCTGAAAGCACCTCACAAGATCGAAGCCGACGAGAACGGCAATGTGACGGCTCTGTGGGTAGAACCTCAGATCATCGGCCCCATCGATGCCTGGGGACGAGCCCGTCCGATCCAGGCGGATGTGCCTCTCCTTCGAATCCCCTGTGATATCGTCGTGGTGGCCATCGGTCAGGGTATCGAGACCCGCCATTTCGAGGAGGCGGGTATCTCCGTAAAACGAGGCACCATTACTGCCATGAGTGACAGTGAAGTCAAGGATGTCCACGGTGTATTTGCCGGTGGTGATTGTGTGACCGGTCCGGCTACCGTCATCCGTGCCATTGCCGCCGGAAAAGTAGCTGCAGCCAATATCGATGAATATCTGGGTTACCACCATGTAGTACCCTGTGATGTGGAGATCCCGCCGGTATCCTACGAGGACAAGGAACCCTGCGGACGGATCCAGCTGAGTGAAAAGGAAGCCGGAGAGCGCAAGACGAATTTCGATGCATTTGAATGCGGCATGACGAAGCAGGAAGCCTGCCAGGAAGCGGGCAGATGCTTACGCTGCGATAAATACGGCTACGGAAGCTTAAAGGGCGGCCGAGCTGCCATCTGGTAAAAAGAGGAGCAAACAATGGGCGAGAAAATGATAAACCTTACAATAGACGGCGTGCAGCTGCAGGTCCCGGAGGGAACCAGCGTCATGAGCGCGGCAGCAGGCGTGGGAATCGAAGTACCGCATCTGTGCTTTTTAAAAGACATCAATGAGATCAGTGCCTGCAAGGCCTGCGTGGTGGAAGTGCAGGGAAAAAGCAAGCTGATCACAGCCTGCAACAGTCCGGTGGAAGAGGGAATGGTAGTGTATACCAATTCTCCGAAGGTACGCCGTGTGCGCAAGACAAATGTGGAACTGATCCTGTCCCAGCATGATTGTCACTGTGCCACCTGCGTCAGAAGCCGTAACTGTAATTTACAGCAGATTTCCAACGATCTGGGAATTCTGGAAGTACCTTTTACCGAGGAAGTTCCCGAGACACCCTGGGATCATTCTTTCCCTCTGATCCGGGATTCCAGAAAATGTATTAAATGTATGCGCTGTGTACAGATCTGCGATAAAGTCCAGGCCATGCATGTCTGGGATGTACAGAACACCGGGTCCCGTACCACAGTAGATGTGGCGGATAATAAGACCATCGATTGCTCCGACTGTACACTGTGTGGACAGTGTATTACCCATTGTCCTACCGGAGCATTGCGGGAACGGGACGATACATACAAGGCTTTCGAGGCACTGGCGGATCCCGAGAAGGTCACAGTAGTCCAGGTGGCACCGGCGGTAAGAACCGCATGGGGAGAGGAACTGGGACTGAATGCGGAGGAAGCTTCCGAGGGCAAAATGGTGGCAGCGCTGAAGCGCATCGGTTTTGACTATGTATTTGATACCAACTTCGCAGCGGATCTGACGATTATGGAAGAGGGAAACGAACTGCTGGAGCGGCTGGGCAATTCCCGGAAATACGCATGGCCCATGTTTACCTCCTGCTGTCCCGGCTGGGTAAGCTTCGTGTCCAAGAAGTATCCGGAGTATCTGCGGAATTTGTCCACGGCAAAATCCCCCCAGCAGATGTTCGGTGCCATGGCGAAGACTTATTTTGCACAGAAGAAAGGGATTGATCCCAATAATATCTGCTGTATCTCCATCATGCCCTGCGTATCCAAGAAGAGAGAGGCTTCTCTTTCTTATATGAAGAGCGCCGGAGCCGGACAGGATGTGGATATTGTACTGACCACAAGAGAATTCGTGCGGATGATCCGTGCCGAGCATATCAATACCCGGTTCTTAAAGGAGCAGGCTTTTGATTCTCCTCTGGGAGAAAGCACCGGTGCCGGAGTGATCTTCGGCGTCACCGGCGGTGTCATGGAGGCAGCACTTCGTACCGCATATGCAATAGTGGAAGGCAAGAATCCGGAAGCAGATGCTTTCCGGGCAGTCCGGGGAAGAGACGGCAGAAGAGAAGCAGACTTCACACTGGGAGATCAGACCTTACATACTTGTACTGTCAGCGGACTGGCCAATGCGGAGAAGCTGATGGAGGACATTAAGGCAGGAAGGGTATCCTATGATTTCGTGGAAGTCATGGCATGCCCCGGTGGTTGTGTCGGAGGCGGCGGACAGCCCATCCACGACGGATGCGAATTCGCGGAGCGGCGCGGAGGCACCCTGTACCGTCTGGACAGTGAGAGAAAGCTTCGCTTCTCCCATGAGAACCCCGAGGTACAGAAGGCCTACGAAGAGTTCCTGGGCAAGCCCCTCAGCCGCACCGCCCATAAGCTTTTGCATTCCGAACACGTGAACGAACTGTACTTTGAAACACATAACTACTTGTAATACCAGGTGACCGATTCAGCCGCAGGGCATGCTTGCATGCGCCTGCGGCTGAATCAGGGAACCGCCCAAACATGAGGAAGAAGCGATTTGCGAAGCAAATCAGCGGAATCCGAATGTTTGCAAGACCCTATTGACATTTTTTCACACAGGGTCTATACTGTGTATAGTTTAAAGATGATTACTAGAGTAAGAGTGGACGCGCGCCACTCTTTCTTGTTGTTGTAACGACAGCTCATATCAGTAAAGGAGGGCCTACATGTCCAAACGAGAGGACTACGAAAACAGAACCGAAGAACTGCTGACGCCCATCGCAGAAGTAAGTCAGGTGGAGATCTACGATGTGGAGTATGTAAAAGAAGGCAGTGACTACTATCTGAGAGCTTACATCGACAAGCCGGAAGGTGTGAACATTCTGGATTGCGAGAATGTCAGCAGAGCATTATCCGAAGCTCTGGACAAGGCTGATTTCATTCCGGATGCTTATATTCTGGAAGTCAGCAGCCCGGGACTGGGTAGAACGCTGAAAAAGGATAAGCATTTGCAGAAGAGCATCGGTGAAGAAGTAGAGATCAAGCTGTTCAAGCCCATTGACAAATGCAAAGAGTTTTCTGGCATTCTGGAGAGCTTCAATGCAGATAACATTACGATCACGGAAGACGGCAGCCCGAGAACTTTTGCCAGAGCAGACATTGCCCTGATCCGTCTTGCATTAGATTTTTGATACTATTCAGAGCCAAAGGGCGAAGGAATAGTGATAGCTTGTAGAATAAGAAGAAACCATACACTAAGAAAAGGCGAAAGCCGGAATGGAGGAAATGATGAATAAGGAATTAATGGAGGCACTGGACGTTCTGGAGAAGGAGAAGGAGATCAGCAAGGAGACCTTGTTTGAAGCCATCGAGAACTCCCTGATGACAGCCTGCAAGAACCATTTTGGAAAGGCTGACAATGTCCATGTGGAGATTAATAGAGAGACCTGCGATTTTCTGGTATATGCTGAGAAGGAAGTCGTTCCCACGAAGGATGATGTGGAGGATGACTGCCTGCAGATTGCTCTGGAGGATGCACAGGAGATCTCCAAGAGAGCACAGGTGGGCGACATGATCCATGTGGAGATCAAGTCCAAGGAGTTCGGCCGTATCGCTACCCAGAATGCCAAGAACGTGATCTTACAGAAGATCCGTGAGGAAGAGAGAAGCGTGATCTACAACCAGTACTACGAGAAGGAAAAGGATGTTGTGACCGGCGTAGTACAGCGTTATGTAGGCAAGAACATCAGCATCAATCTGGGTAAGGCAGATGCCATGCTGACCGAGAACGAGCAGGTAAAGGGCGAAGTATTCAAGCCCACCGAGCGTATCAAGGTTTACATTGTGGAAGTAAAGAACACCCCGAAGGGACCCCGCATCAATGTCAGCCGTACCCATCCGGAACTGGTAAAGAGACTGTTCGAGTCCGAAGTTACCGAGATCAAGGACGGTACCGTAGAGATCAAGAGCATTGCCAGAGAGGCAGGAAGCCGTACCAAGATCGCTGTATGGAGCAATAACCCCAATGTAGATGCTGTCGGCGCCTGTGTAGGTATGAATGGTGCCCGCGTCAATGCTATCGTGGAAGAGCTGCGCGGTGAGAAGATCGATATCGTGAACTGGGATGAGAACCCCGGTAACCTGATTCAGAATGCACTTTCTCCTGCCAAGATCGTAGCAGTATTTGCAGATCCCGATGAGAAGACCGCAAAGGTAGTCGTACCCGATTATCAGTTGTCTCTGGCTATCGGTAAGGAAGGTCAGAACGCAAGACTGGCAGCAAGACTGACCGGCTACAAGATCGACATCAAGTCCGAGACTCAGGCCAAGGATGCTCCCGGCTTCCGTTATGAGGACTATGTGGATGATTACGAAGATGATACCGTAGACGATTTTGATGGAGAGCAGGAATAATCAATGGCAAAAAAGATTCCACTGAGGCAGTGCGTAGGCTGCGGAGAAATGAAAGGCAAAAAAGAAATGCTGCGTGTCCTGAAAACGCCGGAAGATGAGATATGTCTGGATGCAACCGGCAAAAAAAACGGACGTGGTGCATATATATGCAGACAGAAGGAATGTCTGCAGAAAGCCCGGAAGAATAAAGGATTAGAACGTTCTTTCAAGATGAGTATTTCTCCTGAGGTATATGATACACTGGAAAAGGAGTTTGATCAGCTTGAAACAGAATAAGATTTATTCCCTTTTGGGACTTGCGATGAGGGGGCGTAACCTGGTAAGCGGTGAATTCCAGACGGAGGACGCTGTGAAAAAAGGTTCTGCCATGTTGGTGATCGTTGCAGAGGATGCATCGGCCAATACGAAAAAGTTGTTTCACGACAAATGTTCCTATTATGAAGTCCCGGTATATGAATATGGCACGAAGGAAGAACTCGGCTGGGCCATCGGCCGGGATCTGAGATCTTCGGTAGGTGTGTGTGATGCGGGACTGGCAGATGCACTCATCAAGCAATTGGAAGCGAATTTGCCCGGTTAGGCAGAATGGAGGAAAGCATGGCGAAAATCAAAGTACATGAACTCGCAAAAGAATTGGAACTACAGAGTAAGGATATATTAAGTTTTTTACAGGAAAAAGGAATTGAGGCAAAGGCAGCACAGAGCTCGCTGGAAGAGGATGCGGCAGCACTGGTACGCAACAGCCTCGGAAAGAAAAAAGCAGCTGCACCCGCAGCACAGAAAGCTCCGGTAAATACCGAAAACGCAAAGCCTGCTGAGGAAAAGGCTCAGGCACCCGCAGGGGAAGCAAAGGCTCAGGAAACGAAAGTTTCCGAGGAGACCAAATCTACTGAGGAGACGAAAAAGAAGAAAAAGATTATTTTCGTTAGCAACCCTCAGAATTCCAAGATGCCCGGACAGCGTCAGGGCGGTCAGAGTGGACAGAGTGGACAGGGACAGAGAAATGCAGGCGGACAGCGTCCGAATCAGGGCGGCAGATACCAGAACAATGGTTACCAGAATAATTCCTACGGCAACCGTGTTCAGGCACAGGCTCCCGTACGTCCCATCAAGCCGCTGACCCCTCCGTCTCCCACTCCCAGCGTGGCAATGGTACCCGGCAACCGTGGACAGCAGCCTGCGAAAAAGCCTCAGACACAGGCACCGGTAAAGGAGCAGGCAGTACAGAATACTGCAGCCGCACAGGCACCTCAGGCAGCACAGCCTGCACAGAATGTGGCACCGACCAGACCGGCAGACAGACCTCAGAACGGTAACCGTGACAACCGCGATAACCGTCAGGGCGGTTACGGTCAGAATAATCGTGACAACCGTGGACAGAACGAGCGTGGCCAGGGCGGTTACAACCGTGACAACAGAGACGGCAATCGTGACAATCGTCAGGGTGGCTACGGACAGGGTAACCGTCAGGGCGGACAGAATGGTAACAGAGGAGGTATGGGCAATGGCAGACCTCAGGGAGGCGGATTTAACAGACAGGGTCGTCCGGGTATGGAAGGCGGTCAGGGTGATCGCCGCGGTAACGGCAATGGTGAGCGCAGTTACGGCAATAACGGCCGCGACGGAAGAGGCAATGGCGGATCGGGTAATCGATTCGGAGATAACAGACAGAATAAGGGCTTCGCTCCGGAACCTGCAGGCAAGGATCTTGAGAAGAAGCGCGAAGATGAAAAGAGACGTTTCAGCCAGGAGAAGGACAACAAGCGTTCCAAGAAGGACCATATCTACGAGGACGAGGACGCGCTGAAGAACAAGCCCGGACGTTTCATCAAGCCGGAAAAGAAGAAGGAAGAGGTACAGGAAGAGCAGATCAAGGTGATCGTGCTGCCGGAATCCATTACCATCAAAGAACTGGCTGAGAAGATGAAGTTACAGCCCGCAGCCATCATCAAGAAGCTGTTCCTGGAAGGTAAGATTGTAACCGTGAACCAGGAGATCTCCTATGAAGATGCAGAGAACATTGCCATGGAATATGACATTCTCTGTGAAAAAGAGGTCAAGGTAGATGTCATCGAAGAACTGTTGAAGGAAGATGAAGAGGACGAGGCAGATCTGGTGGAGAGACCTCCCGTAATCTGTGTTATGGGTCACGTTGACCATGGTAAGACTTCCCTGTTAGACGCTATCCGTAAGACCAACGTAACCGATCGTGAGGCAGGTGGTATCACCCAGCACATCGGTGCTTATACTGTAAATGTGGGAGACCGTAAGATCACCTTCTTAGATACTCCCGGACACGAAGCATTTACCGCCATGCGTATGCGTGGTGCCAATGCGACCGATATTGCTATCCTGGTAGTAGCAGCGGACGACGGCGTAATGCCCCAGACCGTAGAGGCAATCAACCATGCAAAGGCAGCAGGTGTGGAGATCATCGTAGCAGTGAACAAGATCGATAAGCCCTCAGCCAACATTGACCGTGTAAAACAGGAGCTGGCAGAGTACGAGCTGATCCCCGAGGATTGGGGCGGAAGTACCGTATTTGCACCGGTATCTGCGAAGAGCGGAGAAGGTATCGACCAGTTGCTTGACATGATCCTGCTGACCGCAGATATCATGGAACTCAAGGCCAACCCCAAGAGAAAAGCAAGAGGTCTGGTCATCGAGGCAGAGCTGGATAAGGGACGCGGTCCCGTGGCTACCGTACTGGTACAGAAAGGTACCCTGCATGTGGGAGATTTCATTTCCGCAGGCGTGGCACACGGTAAGGTAAGAGCCATGATCGATGATAAGGGACGCAGAGTAAAAGAAGCAGGACCGTCTACCCCTGTAGAAATCCTGGGCCTGTCCGATGTTCCCAGTGCAGGTGAAGTATTCCTGGCACATGATAATGATAAGACAGCAAAATCCTATGCGGAGACCTATCTGGCACAGAACAAGGAAAAGATGCTGGAAGAGACCAAGGGCAGAATGTCCCTGGATGATCTGTTCAGCCAGATTCAGGAGGGTAATCTGAAGGAACTGAACCTGATCGTCAAGGCTGACGTACAGGGTAGTGTCGAGGCTGTAAAACAGTCCCTGATGAAGCTGTCCAACGAAGAAGTAGTAGTTAAATGTATCCACGGCGGCGTAGGTGCCATCAATGAGTCCGACGTATCTTTGGCAAGTGCGTCCAACGCAATCATCATCGGATTCAACGTTCGTCCCGATGCGACTGCCAAGGCAACCGCAGAGAGAGAGGGCGTGGATGTACGTCTGTACAAGGTCATCTACCAGGCTATCGAGGATGTGGAAGCTGCCATGAAGGGTATGCTGGATCCCGTATACGAGGAGAAGGTTATCGGTCATGCAGAGGTTCGTCAGATCTTCAAGGCATCCGCTATCGGTAACATCGCAGGTTCCTATGTTCTGGACGGTGTGTTCCAGAGAGGCTGTAAGGTTCGTATCACCCGTGAGGGCGAGCAGATCTTCGAAGGCAACCTGGCTTCCTTGAAGAGATTCAAGGATGATGTGAAGGAAGTTAAGGCCGGATATGAGTGTGGTCTCGTATTCGAAGGCTTTGACAAGATGCAGGAGCTGGATA
>ERZ780208.1719-NODE-1719-length-16962-cov-5.760750_pt1 | contig 16962 bp, 16 predicted proteins | sample MGYA00511167_ERZ780208 | MGnify/ENA primary metagenome ERZ780208 (study PRJEB29588, sample SAMEA2159202) | human gut metagenome | biome: human gut; feature: human-associated habitat; material: faeces | place: Denmark | collected 2008/2010 ... | reverse complement strand
GCTGATCCGCTGCAAACAGGAAATCCTGATTGGATCTTCTCACAAGACCGGTGTCTGTCTTCGCGTAAGAGATCATGACGATTCCTCCTCACTCAGATAGCTCTTTCTAAGCTGTCCGCAGGCACCGCCGATATCGCGGCCCATCTCCCTGCGGATCGTAACGTTGATGCCGTGTTTTTCAAGATAACCCCTGAACGCGTCAATGGCATCCCGATTGGACTGTTTGAAGTCGCGCTCCTTGATCGGGTTTACCGGGATCAGGTTCACGTGTCCCTGCATATCCTTTAAAAGCGCAGTCAGGCGCTTTGCCTCGTCAAGGTTATCATTGACGCCCTGTACAAGACTGTACTCAAAGGTCAGGCGTCTTCCTGTCTTTTTATAATATTCCTTACATGCCGGAAGCACCTCCGATAAGGAGTAGCTGTTGGCGATGGGCATCAAAGTCTTTCTCGTCTCATCGTCCGGCGCATGAAGAGAAAGTGCCAAGGTGATCGAAAGACCTTCATCCGCGAACTTTAAGATCTTCGGAACGATCCCGCAGGTGGAGACCGTCAGGTTCCGCTGGCTGATATTGAGTCCGTTTTCATCGCTCAGCAGTTCGATGAATTTTAACAGGTTGTCATAATTATCCAGAGGCTCGCCGGTTCCCATCACCACAACATTGGAGATCCGCTCACCGATGTCCGTTCCGATCTGATAGATCTGATCGAGCATCTCGGACGGCCGCAGACCGCGCACCAGACCATCCAGCGTGGAGGCGCAGAAACGGCAGCCCATCCGGCAGCCGACCTGTGAGGAAATACAGACGGAGTTCCCGTGCTTATAACGCATTAAGACACTCTCGATGACATTGCCGTCGTCCAGAAGAAACAGGTACTTTCTGGTACCGTCAATCTTCGAGATCTGCACATCCGCCTTTTTTAAGCTGGTCAGCGTACAGTTCTGATTCAATTTTTCAATGAGAGCCGCAGAAATATTGGTCATCTCCGAAAAGGATGCCACATGCTTTCTGTGCATCCACTCGTAAATCTGTTTTGCCCGGAACTTTTTTTCTCCGAGCGACTCGACAAATGCGGTCAGTTCTTCCAGATTCAACGATTTAATGTCTGTCTTTTCCATTCCTTATCCGTTGTCCTGCTTTCGCTTAAATTTTGCTATAAAAAATCCGTCCCCGAGATGTTCTTCCGGGAACATCTGCCGCATCGTATCGAGGGTGAACTCCGGGTGCGTCTGCTCAAACCATCTGGCATTCCCCTCGTTCTCCGCCGTGTGAATCGTGCAGGTGGAATAAATCAGTGTCCCGCCCGGCTTCACATATTTACACACCACAGACAGTATCTGCCTCTGCAGCGCCACAAGCGATTCCTCCCCTTCCGGGTTCATGCGGTACTTGATATCGGTCTTTCTGCGCAGCACCCCGAGTCCCGAGCAGGGAAGATCCGCAATCAGCACATCCGCCGTGCGAACCGATGCCTCGTCCAAAACAGTCGCATCCTGACACTTCGCCGTGATATTCGTAAGCCGGCATCTTTTTATATTCTCATCAATCAGCGCCACTTTCTGTTCGCTGACGTCCCGCGCCTCCACATGACCGGTACCCCTTAACTTTTCCGCAAGATGAATGCTCTTGCCGCCCGGCGCCGCACAGACGTCAATGCAGTAGTCTCCCTCCTTTGGCGCCGCATATTCCGCCACCATCATGGAGCTGATGTCCTGCACATAGAACAGTCCTTCCTTAAAGCTTGAAAGACCGTTTAAATGATCAAACCCAAAGATCGTATATGCATACGAAAGTCCGGGATATTTTTCCGTATCCAGCGGAACCGCAGTAACGCCCTCCTCCTTAAAACGCTCTGCGAGCGCCTCCGACGTGACCCGTTCCAGATTCGTGCGGACGGTGATCGGCGCTTCCAAAAGGGACGCTGCAAGAATCTCTTTTGTGCGTTCCTTTCCGTAATCGCCGATCCACTGCGCAACGATCCATTCCGGCATCGAGTAGCACACCGACCAGGCTTTTACGGCATCGACGCTCTCCTTTGGATATGTAAGCTGATCCAGGCCGCGCGAAACACCGCGCAGCACCCCGTTCACGAAACCGGACAGCTGTCCGAAGCCCTTTTTCTTCGCAAGCTTTACCGCCTCGTTACAGGCGGCGGATGCCGGTACACTGTCCATATATTTCAGCTGGTATACGCCCATCCTAAGAATGGCGCGGATCACCGGTTTCATTTTTCTGACCTTTACTTTTGAAAACTGATCCAGAATATAGTCCAGCTCGATCTGGCGCTGAATGGTGCCCTCCGCCACTCTCGTTAAAAAGGCACGCTCTCTTTTGTCCAGATACTGGTACTTCTCCAGCACCGAACGGATCACCAGATGGCTGTACTGTCCTCTCTCCGTCACTTCTAAAAGGATCTCAAGAATCAGTTCCCGCGTATTCACGGAATCAGTCGTCACGTCTTCTTCCTCCAAATAATAACACCAGACGAAGCAGCTGCAGAATCGATGCCGCCGCACTCGCCACGTAAGTAAGTGCCGCCGCCTTCAACACTTTTCGCGTATAAGGCAGCTCACTGTCGCTTAAGATTCCCTGCTCTCCTAAAATGCGCAGCGCGCGGTGCGATGCATTGAACTCCACCGGAAGCGTCACAAGCTGAAACAGAACAGCGAACGAAAAACAAAGAATTCCAAGGTCGATTAAAAATGTCCCTGTATTGCTGGTAAAAAATAATCCGATTAAAATTAACGGCCATGCCAGCGTAGAACCGAGATTTGCCACCGGCACGATCGCCGAGCGGAGCGTGAGCGGCACATATCCCTGCTGGTGCTGAATGGCATGTCCGCACTCATGCGCCGCCACACCGACAGCCGCCACCGACGTGCTTCCATACACAGAATCCGACAGATTCAGCGTCTTGTTCGACGGATTGTAGTGATCGGTCAGATTGCCCGATACATGCTGCACCGACACGTCGTAGATTCCTGCCGAGTGCAGAATCCGTTCCGCCGCCTGTGCTCCGGTCATGCCGGACATGCTGCGGTAGGAAGCATATTTGTTGTATGTTGACTTCACCCTCGCAGATGCAACCAGACAGATGACTGCTCCGATGAGCACGAGTATATACGTCGGATCAAATCCCCAGTAATAGTATGAATATGGCATAGTAATCACCCTTTCTTAAAATATGTGCCCTCTTCGATCTCATATCCGTTCAGAAATGCCTCCACCGGCATACGCTTCTTGCCCTCAAGCTGAAGTTCACTGATGGCAAGCATTCCCTTTCCGGTCTGCACCAGAATATGATCTTTTTCCACTTTCACAATGCAGCCCGGCTCCGCCCCGGACTCCTCAGAAACGACCTGCGCCTTCCAGATCTTTAACATCTTATCGCCCAGTCTGGTATAGGCACTCGGCCACGGATCCAGTCCGCGGATCAGGCACTCAATCTCTTTTGCGCCCTGTTTCCAGTCAATGCTTCCCATTTCTTTGTAAATCTTGGCGGTATGCGTTGCCTGGGAGTTGTCCTGCGGCGTGTAGGTTGCCGTTCCCGCATCGATCGCCTCCATCGTGCGCACGCACAGCTTCGCGCCGACCTCGGACAGCCGGTCGAACAGACTGCCGCCCGTCTCATCCGCACGGATCTTCACTTCTTCCTTTAAGATCATATCTCCGGTATCAAGTCCCTCGTCCATGCGCATCGTCGTCACTCCGGTAACGGCATCGCCGTTTATGACCGCCCACTGAATCGGTGCGGCACCGCGGTACTTCGGAAGCAGCGACGCGTGCACATTCACACACCCGTAGCGCGGCATATCCAGAATCGCTCTCGGTATAATCTGCCCAAAAGCCTCCACAATTATGATATCCGGATGATATGTCCGCAGACGCTCGATACACTCGCTGTCTCTGACTTTCTGCGGCTGATATACTTCAATGCCGTGCTCGAGCGCACATGCCTTGACCGGTGTATAGCGGAGCGCCTTGCTTCTTCCCACTGCCTTATCCGGCTGGGAGACAACCAGCACCACCTCATATCCCGCTTTTATGATTTCTTCCAACGTTCCCACCGCGAAATCCGGTGTTCCCATGAATATGACTCTCATCACTGACCTCCATTTTCACAGATCATCCCTGCTTTATTCTTCCTCATCACTCTCATAGGTGACTTCGTGAAGCGGACCTTCCACCTTCTCGGTGTACATGTGTCCGTCCAGATGATCCAGTTCATGACAGATGGCACGCGCCATCAGCTCTGTCCCCTCAATCTCATACTCTTCCATATCCAGATCAAACGCCCGCGCTTTCACGTAGTTCGGTCTGGTCACGGTGCCTGCCTTGCCCGGAAGGCTCAGACAGCCCTCGTCGCCGGTCTGCTCGCCGGAAGTCTCTAAGATCACCGGGTTGATCATCACAACCGGTCCCTCGCCGATGTCGATGACGACGATGCGCTTTAACACGCCGACCTGCGGGCCTGCAAGTCCCACGCCGTTCGCCTCGTACATCGTATCAAGCATATCCTCTGCCAGTTCTCTGATCTTCGGTGTAATCTCTGTAATCTCTCTGCATTTTTTGGTCAATACAGGGTCTCCCTGTATTCTGATTGTCCTAAGTGCCATCTTTCCTCCATTCTGCCTAAAAGCCGTTCACCGGATTGAAATCAAACATCACCGTCACATTCTTATAGTACCGGCTCTCTCTGGCATACACTTCTGTCCTATTTTTTATCTTTACCAGCGTGTCATAACTTTCTGCCTTGAGATAAATTATTTTTTTATAAATATCATTCACTTTTGCGATCGCCGCGTCGACGGGTCCCACGAGATAGACCTTCTCTTTCGTATTCTTCCCTGTATACGCATCCGCTGCCGCCGCAAGCTCTGCCGCCATGGCATCCGCCGCCTCCTCGCTCTTAGAGGCGCACAAGATCACAAGCATGTTCCAGACCGGCGGGTAAAGCATGATCTTGCGATACGCAATCTCCTGCTCGTAAAACGCATCGTAGTCCTGCGCCTTCGCCGTCTCTATACTGTAATGCTCCGGGTCATACGTCTGGATGACGACCTCGCCCGGCTTATTCCCGCGGCCGGCTCTTCCTGCCGCCTGTGTCAGAAGCTGGAATGTCCGCTCCGCCGCGCGGTAGTCCCCGACATGCAGCGAGAGATCTGCTGCAAGAACGCCAACCAGCGTCACATCCGGGAAATCATGCCCCTTTACGATCATCTGCGTACCGATCAGGATATCCGCCTCGTGATTGGCAAATGCCGATAAAATCTGCTCGTAGTCTTCCTTGCCCCGCGTGGTATCCATATCCATGCGCAACACGCGCGCTTCTGGAAATCGTTTTCTGACAACCATCTCGATCTTCTCGGTTCCAGCCTTAAACCCGCTGATGTACTTCGATCCGCACGCCGGACATTGTACCGGCACCGGCTCCGTATACCCGCAGTAATGGCAGACCATCCGCCCGTTCGCATGCTGGCTCAGCGATACATCGCAATGCGGACATTTTATCACATGTCCGCAGGCTCTGCAAGAGACAAACCCCGCCACGCCCCTGCGGTTGATAAAGAGCATGGTCTGTTCTCCCGCCCGCAGGCGCTGCTCCATCAGCCCATCTAACCTGCGACTTAGGATGGAGCGGTTGCCCTCTCTTAATTCCTGCCGCAGATCCACCACCCCGCATGCCGGAAGCGGTCTTTCCTTCACGCGCTTTGTGAGCGTAAGCAGCCGGTATTCCCCGCGCTTCGCCCGGTAATAGCTGTCCACCGACGGCGTTGCCGATCCCAGCACAACGCTCGCGTCCAGCATGGCAGCCCGTGCAATGGCGGTCTCCCTGGCATGATAGCGCGGAACCGTCTCACTCTTATAGGAAGTCTCATGCTCCTCGTCAATGATGATAAGCCCCAGATTGGCAAACGGCGTAAACAGTGCTGACCTCGGACCGATCATCACGTCGATCTCCCCGTTTTTTGCCCTAAGGAACTGATCGTAGCGCTCCCCCGGTGACATTCTGGAATTCAGTATGGATACCCGGTCGCCAAACCGGTTATAGAACCGCAGCACCGTCTGATAGGTCAGTGCGATCTCCGGAATCAGGACGATGGCCTGCCGCCCCGCCTTCTGCATCTTTGCGATCAGTTCCATATAGACTTCGGTCTTGCCGCTGCCCGTCACGCCTTTTATCAGATAGGTCGACCGGATTCCCTTCTCGTAATCCGACCAGACCGCATCCACCGCTTCCTGCTGCTCATCGTTTAAAGTGAGCCCATATCCTCTGCTGGTCAGGTGGGTCACCGGATTGCGGTACTGCGTTTCCCGAATTACTTTGACGACGCCGGATTCCTCCATCGCCCGGATCACGCTTCCCGACACCCCAAGCTTGTGTGTGACAAGATCCCAGTCCAGCTCCTCCTCTTCCAGCAGCGCACGAAGCAGCTTGGCGCGGGCGGTGCTGTGGCGTCTCTCATACGCTCCCAGCTGGTTCTTCGCCTCCACCGGATGAAGCGCAAGCCGCACCCTTTTATGTTCCACGGCTTTTTTCTTCTCCTTGATCGGAAGTACCATCTTTAGCGCCTGGTTCATCGTGCCGCCGTAATGTTCCCGCATCCAGCCCGCAAGCGCGATCAGATGGGACTCGATCGGCACACTGTCCGTCACGATCCCCGCAATATTTTTCAGCTTATCCTCGTCATACTCCGCCTCATCGGAAAGCTCGACCACATAGCCGGTGATCCTGCGGCTGCCAAACGGAATATAGACCTGCATTCCGACTGCGATCCGCTGTGTGAGATACGGCGGAATACGGTACTCAAATGTCTTATCCAGTTTTTCCTGTGAAATATCCACAATCACCTTCGCATATTCCGCCATCTGTCCACCTCGTTTCTGTCTGTATTCTCCCCCATGTCAGGGCTTCGTCTCGCTTCCTCCACCAGCTCGTATTCACTGAGCGGATAGCGCACGCCGCGAATCTCCTGATATGCCTCGTGCCCTTTTCCCGCAAGCACAAGCATGTCATTCTCCATGGCTTGCGCCATGGCATACCGCACGGCTTCCCTCCGGTCCGCAATGCGCACATACTGTCCGCCAGTTCCCCGGATCCCGTCCTCAATGTCGTCCAGAATCTCCTCCGGGTCTTCCCAGCGCGGGTTGTCGGAAGTCAGTATCGTAAGATCCGCCAGATGTCCCGCCGTCTCTCCCATCTTCGACCGCCTGAGCTTCGACCGGTTGCCACCGCACCCGAACAGTACAATAAGACGCCGCGGCTTAAACCCGCGCAGCATTTCCAGAAGATTTTTTAAGCTCATCTCATTGTGTGCATAGTCAATCAAAATGACATAATCTTCGGACCGCCTCACATTCTCGCATCTTCCGGGGACTTTTGCGCTGCGGAGTGCAAGGCAGATATCGCTCTCCGCGGCTCCCAGGTGTCCTGCCGCCTTTATGGCCGCCAGTGCATTGTAGACGTTAAACGTTCCGGGGAGCTGCATTCTCACCGGATACACCGCCGTCTTCCCGCGCACCAGAAAGCTTCCCCAAAGTTCTCCCGACTGCATAAAAAAGCGGATATTCTCCGCCGTCACATCCGCCGGATGCCGCAGGGAAAACGTCTCCACGCTGCAGGTATGTCCCTGTAGTATGCGCTCCGTGTGCGGATCATCCCGATTGACAATCCCGATCCGGCACTGGCGCATCAGGCGGCTCTTGCAGAACAGATATTCCGCAAACGAAGCATGCTCGCCCTCCCCGATATGATCCGGCTCGATGTTTAAGAACATGCCGATGTCAAAAAATATCCCCTCCACCCGCTGCATCTTCAGCCCCTGGGAAGAGACCTCCATCACGCAGGTATCACAGCCGTTGTCCACCATCTGCGCCAGATACTTCTGTATCTCGTAGGCTTCCGGCGTCGTATGTACCGCCGGAAGAACGCCGTCTCCGGTATCGATTGCGATCGTTCCGATCATTCCGGTCTTATGCCCGCTCTCACGAAGAATGGCAGAAAGCAGATATGCCGTCGTTGTCTTCCCTTTGGTTCCCGTGATTCCAACCATACGAAGCTTTGCCGCCGGATAATCAAAAAAAGCTGCCGCAAGCTCTGCGAGCGCGTGTCTGGTATCCGCCGCAATCACAACGGAGACCTGCCACCGGTCTATGACCTCCGAGATCCGCACACCAAACTGTTCCGTGTACAAAAGCGCATCATTGTCCAGCGGAACCACATTCTCCGCCGCAACCACAACTGCTGCCGCCCCGGCCTCCAGCGCTCCCTGCAGATAGTCATGCCCGTCGTTATGCAGCCCTTTTAGGCAAACAAATAGGGAGCCTTCCCTGACATTCCCGGAATGGTAACAGATGTCTGTTATCTCACGGCTCTGGCTTCCCTGCACATGTTCATATGTAAGATGTTTCAATAATTGATTCAGCTGCATGTCATCCTCTGCCGAATTCACTTTTTTTATTATATGCCAGATCTTAAGGTTTTACAAGTTATCCCGATTTATTTCATTTTAATTTCAGAAAATGTACATATTTTGTCAGGAACCGGAAATACTGAAACACAAACGAAAACCGGAGGAATCTCTCATATGCGCGGACGTAATTTTCTCATCTGCGGACTGACCGGCTGGTGCATGGAAATTCTGTTCACCTCCGCAGGCTCCCTCGCAAGACACGACGGCCGTCTGATCGGTCAGACCTCCCTGTGGATGTTCCCCATCTACGGTATGGCTGCCTGTATCGGTCCGGTCTATGCAAAAATCAAAAAGCTGCCGGCACTTCTGCGCGGCAGCATCTATACAGTGGGTATTTTTTCATTCGAGTACTTAAGCGGTTCTCTCTTAAGGCGGCATCATTTCTGCCCCTGGGACTACAGCAGCGCCAGGGCAAATGTCAACGGGCTGATCCGGCTGGATTATGCCCCGCTGTGGCTCGGCGCGGGTCTGCTCTTTGAGCGCATTCTCGTGCACGCAAACCGGCTCACATAGCCAGACCACGCATGGCGCCCTTTCCCGGCACGCACTCCTGCGCCCTGTAAAAGCAGCGGCTTTTCCTACAGATCCACATCATCTGCAATGCCTGCACCGATGTCCTGCATGTTTAATGTGCGTCTCTTGATGCGCGCCGCCTCGGATGCCTTCAGAAGATAATTCTTAATCTCCTTTGCATGCTTGATATGACTCAGGCGAAGTTCCTTGTCTGTCACGTCTCCGGTGTAGCAGATGATCGTTCCCAGCCCGAAAATCCGCTCCGGCAGTGTGGCTGTCAGCTTGACATCCTGCACTTTGTACATGTAGCAGTCATTCTCTTCCACCTTGATCAATCCCTCATCGACGGTAATCATATCCTGACTGATCGTATATTTTGTAAATGTCCATGGAAGTCCGAAGAAAAGTAACCGTTTGCGCTCCTGATACTTTACCTCCTCCGCTTCTCCCTGACTAAAATTTGTCTCTTCTGCCATGTCTGTTCTTCCTTTCCTTGTATGTTCCGCCCCAGGCGAAACTTTTTGCATTCTTTTCTGCGTACCTGTAGTTTACTTCATTTTTCTTTTTCGCGCAACCAAATATCAGAAAACGGCTTCCATCTTTTGAAATATCACACAAAAAGTCCGCCATTTTGCGATTCGTGCGTAAATATTTTTCCCCTTGAATTCGCAGAGTGATTATTATATGATAGAAAAAATGCCTGGAGACAGACAGATTCACTCTGCTGTTTCCGGTCAATACAAGGAGGATTTTATGCGTCATTTAATGAGCCCATTGGACTTCTCCGTCGATGAGTTGGACAAGCTTTTGGATCTTGCCAACGATATCGAGAAGTACCCACAGAAGTATGCCCATGCATGCGAAGGGAAAAAGCTGGCAACCTGTTTTTATGAGCCAAGCACCCGTACCAGATTAAGTTTTGAAGCTGCCATGTTAAATCTCGGCGGTTCTGTTTTAGGTTTCGCCAGTGCCGATTCCAGTTCGGCAGCCAAAGGTGAAAGTGTTTCCGATACCATTCGTATTATTTCCTGCTATGCAGATATCTGTGCTATGCGTCATCCAAAGGAAGGTGCACCTCTTGTTGCCTCCCAGAAATCCCGAATTCCCGTTATCAATGCCGGCGACGGCGGTCATCAGCATCCCACCCAGACTCTTACCGATCTGTTAACCATCCGTTCTTTAAAAGGACGCCTTGGCAATCTCACGATCGGACTCTGCGGCGACTTAAAATTCGGACGCACCGTACATTCTTTGATCTCTGCACTGATCCGCTATCCGGGCATCCGTTTCGTGCTGATCTCCCCGGAAGAGCTTAGAATCCCAAGCTACATCCGCGAGGATGTCCTTGCAGCGAACAATATCCCATTTACCGAGGTGGAACGTCTGGAAGACGCCATGCCGGATCTGGATGTTTTATACATGACCCGTGTACAGAAGGAACGCTTCTTCAACGAGGAAGACTACGTCCGCTTAAAGAATTTCTACATTCTGACAAAAGCGAAGATGGATCTCGCCAAGGAGGATATGCTGGTGCTTCATCCGCTTCCGAGAGTCAACGAGATCTCCGTTGAGGTCGACGATGACCCGAGAGCTGCCTACTTCAGGCAGGCACAGTACGGCGTCTATGTCCGCATGGCGCTGATCCTAACACTCTTAGACATCAGGGTCGATTAAATAAAATCGGCAGAAAGGACAGATACATGTTAAATATCAGTGGAATCCACGAGGGTTTTGTATTAGACCATATCAAAGCCGGTATGAGCCTGCAGATCTACCACGACCTGAAGCTCGACGAGCTCGACTGCACGGTTGCCATCATCAAAAACGCGAAGAGCAGCAAGATGGGTAAGAAGGATATCTTGAAGGTGGAATGCCCGATCGAAGCGCTGGATCTCGACATCCTCGGCTTCATCGATCACAATATCACAGTCAACGTCATCAAGGACGACAAGATCTATGAGAAAAAGGAGCTGCATCTTCCAAAGCAGGTCAAGAATGTCATCACCTGCCGGAATCCGCGCTGTATCACTTCCATCGAGCAGGAGCTTGACCAGATCTTCCTCCTGACCGATGAGGAAAAGGAAGTCTACCGCTGCAAATACTGCGAAGAAAAATACCGGAATCCCAACCGCAGATAAACCGGCTGTGCCTTTTAAATGATAAGCAGTATTACAGGGACACCCTAAGACAGAAAGTTCCAGAATAAACAGACGGCGGCAGATTTTTTGAAGCAAAATTCACGTATTTCTTCCATACCGTGGCTGACATCCATAATGATCCATGTCTTTCCAAGTTTGGAGCACTCCACGGACTGTGTCCGCAAGCCAGCAGACAATTTTAGGACTTTTGTGTGTGTCCCTTATGGACACCTCTGAACAAAACATAACCGCGCGAAGCCGCTGTCTGAGTCGGCATCTGCCCTGTTTTCAATAGCAGATGCCGGCGAGTTCGGTTCGCGCGGTTTTATATTGACTGTGAAGCGGTGCCCATTAGGGACACTAGAAAGTCCGCTCATTGTCTGCGGTTGCCGGACACACCCTGTGGATTGTCCAAGCGTGGCAAAGACACGGAATTCGATGTCCCGGCGGGCAGGGAAGAAATTCTCTCATTTTGTGTTTAGAATCCCCGCATCCGTTTGTATTCTGGAACATTCTGCCTGTTTTTCTCTTATCCTGAAATCTGTATCTATTTTCCCTGCCCCTGCGGCGGCTCCTTTTGATCGGCGTCCTCTTCGGACGACTTGTGCACGAGCTTGTAGATGAGCGTGTACGCCCACAGCAGAACCGGAATGATGACGGTTGCGTAGATGGAGATCATCAGCAGATTCATAAAATTCTCGCTGGAACTTAAAGCGCAGACGAGCGTGGATGCATACAGCAAAAGCAGAAGAATGGCGCCGGCTGCGGCAAGAATACGTTTCACTTTTTTCATGGTAACCTCATTTCTAAACAGCCTTCTGGTTTACGGCTGTACCTTTATGGTAGATGGAAAAGGCGGTTCCGTCAAGCAGAAAAAATTTACACGAATTGTACAAACTTTATAAAAACCATATAAAGTTTACTGAAAACACAAAAAATATTACAGGAATTTGATAGCTGCCTCCCGGTGGAACTCTTACAATAAGGACTGTTGAGTTTGCAATGTAAGAGAGCACTGGGAGGTTTTATTTTGGCTGAATTGGCGTTAGAACATGTGGGAAAAGTATACCGGAACGGTTATGAAGCAATTCATGACTTTTCGCTTGAGATAAAAGAAGGAGAATTTTTGATTCTGGTTGGACCGTCCGGCTGCGGGAAATCGACGCTGCTGCGCATGATCGCAGGTTTGGAGGACATCTCGTCGGGCGAGCTGTGGGTGGACGGAGAGATCGAGAATTACAAGGAGCCGCGGGAGCGGAATCTCGCCATGGTATTTCAGAATTATGCGCTGTATCCCAATATGAGCGTGTACGACAATATCGCATTTTCCCTGAGCGTGAGGAAGGTCGATAAGAAGGAGATAAAAAAGAAAGTATACGATACGGCAAAGATGCTTGGCATTGAGCATCTGCTGGACAGAAGACCGGGAGAACTCTCCGGCGGGCAGAAACAGCGCGTGGCGATCGGAAATGCGATTATCCGCAATCCAAGGGCGCTTTTGATGGACGAGCCGCTGTCCAATCTGGATGCGAAACTGCGGACGCAGATGCGGGTGGAACTGGCGGCATTGCAGCATGCGGTGGGAACAACGACGATCTATGTTACGCACGATCAGACGGAGGCCATGACGCTTGGCACACGGATTGTGGTGATGCGGGATGGAAAAATGCAGCAGGTGGATACACCGGCGAACCTCTATGCAAAGCCGGTCAACCGGTTTGTCGCAGGATTCATCGGAACGCCGTCCATGAACTTTTTCGAGGCACAGGTGGTTTCCTGGGAGGAGGCTCCGGCGCTTCTGGTCGGGGAGTACCGCATGATGCCGTGCAGGGAGGATGCAGCGCGGATAAGCAGACACGGAAGCGACAGCGTGATCCTTGGCATACGCCCGGAAAACATCCTGTGGGAGGCACCGGAATGTGTAAGCGCCGGGGCGGATTACGTGGAGGCGATGATTCTTGAGGTGGAGCTGCTCGGAGCCGAGAAGCTTTTGTTTTTCCTTTTATACGGGAAAAAGTATGTGGCAAAGATTCCGGCGGAATATGACGCCCGGGCAGGTGAGGTGCGCCGGCTGTACTTCGATGTGACAGCGATCCATCTGTTTGACTGCGACAGTGAAATGCGCATCTGAAAGGAGACAACATGAATGCATTTGTAAAGCTAAGACAAAAGATCAGCCCGTACCTGTTTTTGGTGCCGTGTCTTATCGTATTCGGACTGTTCTTATTTTATCCGTTTGCAAAAACGATCTATTTAAGCCTGTATAAAACCGACAAGCTGGGACAGGCAAAGCTGTTTGTCGGCTTCGGAAACTATATCGATCTGTTTACGTCAGAATCTTTTTATAACAGCCTGCTTGTAACCCTGATTTTTGTGGTGATCGTGGTAGCGGTCAGCATGCTGCTCGGTCTTGTCACGGCGCTGCTGGTGAATAAAAATTTTCCGGGAATCCGGGTCTTTTCCACGGCGTACGCACTGCCGATGGCGATCGCCTCAAGCGCCGCCGCACTGATTTTCGAGATTATGTTAGACCCGACGATCGGCATTCTCGACAAATTCCTGCGGTCGGACATTAACTGGCTGCATGACGAGCGCTATGCGCTGGTGTGCGTGGCACTTCTGACGGCGTGGTTGAACAGCGGGATCAATTATCTGTATTTTTCGGCGGGACTTGCCAATATTGATGAGTTGATCTATGAGCGGGCGTCTGTGGATGGCGCGAACGAGTGGCAGAAGTTTACCAGATTAACGCTGCCGGGACTAAGCCCGATCCTGTTTTATACGGTCATCGTCAATATTATCCTGGCGTTCCAGTCGTTCGGGCAGGTGAAAATCTTGACGGAAGGCGGGCCGGGTGAATCGACGAACCTGATCGTCTATTCGATCTACCGCGACGCGTTTTTTAATTTCCGCTTCGGCGGGGCGGCGGCACAGTCTGTGGTACTGTTTTTGATTGTCATGCTGCTGACATTGCTCATGTTCCGTCTGGAAAAGAAGGGAGTGAAGTATTGATGGATATCAGGCTCGAGCCGCGCACTGCGGCACATCCGAAGAGAGAAGAGATCGAACGGCTGCACGAGACCATGAAAAAAAGGGAACTCGGCAGAAAACGGCGCAGATTATGGAGCCGTTTCGGCGTCAATCTGGTGGTGTCGGTATTGGTGATCCTTCCGCTTTTGTATGCGCTTTCCATTGCGTTTATGCCATCCGGGGAATTGTTCTCGATGGAGATGAATCTGATTCCGAAGCAGCCGACGCTTGACAATTTTGCACAGGCGTTTACAAAGATTCCGCTGTTTCGTTTTATTTTAAATTCGTTTCTGGTGGCGGGATGCATTACGCTCGGACAGATTATTTCCTGCTCCCTTGCGGCGTTTGCACTGTCATTTCTGGACTTTAAGGGAAAAAATGTGATTTTTATGCTGATCATGGCGACGATGATGGTGCCGGGAGAAGCGACGATTATTTCCAATTATTTAACGGTAAGCGGATGGGGCTGGCTGAATTCCTACAAAGTGCTCATCATTCCATATATCACTTCCGCCATGGGGATCTTTTTGTTCCGTCAGTTCTATCTGACCTTTCCAAAATCCCTGTATGAGGCGGCAAAGATCGACGGCTGTCCGAATCTGGTGTTCATTGTCCGGATTCTGATCTCTCTGACGAAGTCGGCGATCGGAGCGATGGCGGTCTATACCTTCATCAACGCTTACAACATGTATATGTGGCCGTTGTTAGTAACCGGAACCGAGGAGATGCGAACCGTGCAGATTGGTATCAGCATGTTAAACAGTGTGGATTCCCAGTCGATTACGATGGTAATCGCGGGAGTTGTGATGGTGATTCTGCCGTCGCTGTTTGTGTTTATTCTAGGACAAAAGCAACTGATCCGCGGTATGTTTTCCGGTGCCGTCAAGGGCTGACATAGAAAAAAGGAACTCACTAATTCAAAAGGAGAAAAAAGAGGAATGAAGAAGAGAATCATTGCATCATTGTTAACAGCATCCATGCTTGCAGCAGCACTTGCAGGCTGCGGGGGAAGCACGGCGCAGACGGCGGATACGTCCGCAGACGCTGCAGGGGAAGCGGAGAGTGCGCAGGGTGATCCGGCAACGGTGACGGAAAAAGAGACGAATGTGTCCGCCACGGCAGATGCGGATCTTTCCGGGACGACGATCACATTCTGGCATTCTATGAGCGGTGTAAATGGCGAGGCACTTACCGCGCTTGTGGATCGGTTCAATGAGGAGAACACCTATGGCATTACGGTGGATGCGGAGTTTGAGGGCGAGTACGATGATGCGATCAACAAATTAAAGAGCAGCATGGTGGGAGGAAGCGGTCCGGATCTGATTCAGGTCTATGAGATCGGCACCCGTTTCATGATCGACTCCGGCTGGGTGATTCCGATGCAGGAGCTGATGGATGCGAACGGCTATGACAACTCCAATATCGTGCCGAATATTGCCGCTTACTACACGATCGACGACCAGCTCTACTCCATGCCGTTTAATACATCCACGCCGATTCTCTATTACAATAAGGATATGTTTGATGCGGCGGGAATCACCGAGGTGCCGACGAGCCTGGAGGGGATCGATGCGATTGCCGACGATCTTGTGAACAAGGGCGGTGCAGGAGAGGCACTTTCCATGGGAATCTACGGATGGTTCTTTGAGCAGTTTATCTGCAAGCAGGGACTGGCCTACGCAAACAATGACAACGGAAGAAGCGCGGCGGCGACAGCCGTGGATTTTGACGGCAACGGTGCGGCTCTCTCGATCGTATCCGCCTGGAAGGATCTCTACGACAAGGGATATGCACCGAATGTGGGAGTTGGCGGCGATGCAGGTCTGACAGACTTCTCTGCAGGAAAAGCGGCGATTACGCTTGGCTCCACCGCTTCCTTAAAGCAGATCTTAAACGATGTCAATGGCTCCTTTGAGGTGGGAACCGCATATTTTCCGGGCATCAAGGATACAGATCAGGGCGGTGTGTCCATCGGCGGAGCATCCCTCTGGGCAATCCAGAATCAGGATGATGTAAAGGCACAGGCAACCTGGAAGTTCGTGGAATATCTGGTATCGGCAGAGTCTCAGGCATACTGGGCAACCCAGACAGGATATTTCCCGGTTACCAACGATGCGTACAATGAGGATGTATTCAAGCAGAACATCGAGCAGTACCCACAGTTCCAGACCGCGATCGACCAGTTGAACGACACCAAGGGCGAGTACGCGGGAGCGCTTCTCTCTGTATTTCCGGAAGCACGCCAGACGGTACAGACCGAGATCGAGAACACGTTAAATGACAAGAAGACACCGGAGGAAGCCGTACAGAAGATGGCGGACACGATCAACGCTTCCATCGAGGACTACAATCTGTTAAACGAATAGTTTTTTAAGAACCCGCCAAAACGCTAGGGGACTGTCGCTTGAAGCAGACAGTCCCTTTTGACGTGGCAGGCAATATTGAGAAGAGCATACCCACCGATTTCAGATGGAATGCATCTGGAAATTCGGATCAAAAAATGTGGCATTTCTAACCAACCAGTTTTTGTATCAGCGATGATCCGTGTTTTTCCAAGTTTTGAGCACTCCACGGGTGTGTCCGCAACCCGCAGACAATTTTAGGATTCTCGTGTGTCCCTTGCGGCACTGCTGAATAGAACATAACCGCGCGAAGCCGCTGTCTGAGTCGTCATCTGCCCTGTTTTGAATAGCTGATGACGACGAGTTCGGTTCGCGCGGTTTTATATTGTCTGTGAAGCAGTGCCGCTAGGGACGCTAGGGAATCCGCTCATTGTCTGCGGTTTGTCGGACACATTCCGTGGATT
>ERZ780208.1718-NODE-1718-length-16963-cov-3.375621_pt1 | contig 16963 bp, 13 predicted proteins | sample MGYA00511167_ERZ780208 | MGnify/ENA primary metagenome ERZ780208 (study PRJEB29588, sample SAMEA2159202) | human gut metagenome | biome: human gut; feature: human-associated habitat; material: faeces | place: Denmark | collected 2008/2010 ... | reverse complement strand
TTGTAAAGGGCCCCCGGGTCCCAGGCGGCGGTAATGGCAAAGCCCACCGTGGTCAGCAGCAGCGCCAGGGTCTCCAGATCAAACTGTCTCCGGTGCAGCTTCCGGCTGACGGCGTACAGCACCCACCCCAGGCCGCACAATCCGAAAAAGCCTGCGCTGATGGGATAGATATTCTCCGCTCCGAAGCTCGGGGCAAACTGTGCCCACAGCAGCAGCTGAATAAATGTCAGCAGCCACAGGCCGCCCACCGGCCCGGGCCGCCGCCGGGGCTGGCCGGATGGCTGGGACTTGTCCGACGGGAAAAAAAACAGCTCCACACCGCCCACGGCGATGGAGTCGCCGGGATGCAGATCGGCGGTCGTCAGCGTCCGCTGTCCGTTCAGCAGCACGCCGCTGCTGTGATTCAACGGGTTGACCCGCCATGTCCCGGCCTCGTCCCGGGACAAAATGGCGTGACTGCGGGACACAGAGGGAAAGTTTATGCGAATATCCGACCGTTTTGCGCGGCCAATCACGTTTTCCCAGTGATAAATTTCATACCGCGCACCATTGGACAGGGTCACAAAGCCCCAGCTCTCCCGGTCCTTTCCCCGGAACAGGGACTGGCAGCACCGCACCAGCAGCCAGACTGCCAGCCCGGAAACCAGCGCCCTTCCCAGCCACAGGATCACCGGCAGCGCCGGAGAGATGTATTGTTGTAAAAATGCCGTCATAGCTCGTCTCCACTTGGGTCCTTTTTCTATCGTTCCGATTCTATCATACCATTTTTGCCCGGAAAAGCAACCACCATCAGCAAAAAACAAGAGCGCGCTGCCTTACAATTCTGTAAGATACGCGCCCAATAACCATTTCACTGATCGGGCCCCGCGGAGGAAAAAACCTCTGTGGGGCCCGGTTTGCGTCTATTTTTCAGCGCGTGGGCCATGGTGAAATCATCATGTTCCAACTGTCGGCATACAGACAGAAGGTCCAGGTACGGCACGTGGTCAGACGGATTCCGCGCAATATGCTGTTTTATGCTTTCCGATGGGTCCCGTCAAGATTTATGCGCAAAATTGTTTGCAGGCTCCGGCTGAACGAAGTCAGCCGGCAATAGAGGCGTCATCTAAAGCCGTCTCCAGATGCTTCATATTCATGTACTTCTTGTTGCCCCACTGGGTACCCCACTGCGAAGCCTCGCACAGACCAGCATCGGCGTGGAGTTCCCATCCGGGAATATCCCCACCACACGGGGCCCGAGACGGATCTATCGGTTCGTCCGCTCAATCATATTGTTTGTACGTATGCGCGCCCAATGTTCGCTGGGAAGGTCAAGTTTGGGTCAGGCAAAAAGTACTATTTTAGATAGGAAAAAATCTCCCCCTCCGAACCAGCAAAAAGAAAGTACTATCTTTCTTCCCGCCAAAATATTCGAGGAAATCCGCATAGAGATGGTTACCAGCTTTCGTCCTTAATGGTAAACATCATTGCTGCCAAAGAGATAGGCCGGAATCTTCTCAATACCGTTTTCGTCCCTCTCGCAGATTTCTTAGCTTCATAACTTTCAGCCATGCTTCTCTTCTTATTGCTTGAAACACTATATCAAGAGCTCCGTATATCATCATTCTGTCAAAAAAAGCAACTGTGCTTTGTTGAAATAGCAAAAAGAAATGTGAGGTAGGACTTGGCATGTGAGAATTCCTTCTTTAGAGCATTTTCTGTTATGTAGGGACGTAAACAGATTTTTAGACTAATCGTTTTACCGTGTCATTTTTATGTGGTTCTATTCCTGCGAACGCCGAAACTGTCCTTGCGCCATATACGGCACAAGAACAATTTCGGCGTTCTTTGTCCGCCTCTATGCGGTGGCAATCTGTTACCCCCGCATAGTAGGCAGATAGGTGTATATTTTTTGCTGCCTGCGCCTGATAAAATCGCAAGCAGTCTCAATGCTTTTCGCAGCTTTATTCCCCAACAGGTCAGCGGCTGTGGAACAAGCCACAGAAAATATCGAATTCGTGCAGGTATCTGTTGGGTGTCTACCCCGATTCGCGCTTTTGCATTCAGCACCATTGTCCGGAATAGAAGTCTTGGCTGGCATAATCACTGGAGTGTGCCGCAAAGAAGTCGTGAGCATCCTCCAAAGGAAGCAGCGTAATGTGGCAGCACTCATGTTCAAAGCATTCCGTAGAAAGGAGTGCCACGGCAAGGGTATGCTGATCATCATCCGGAATAAGCCGGCCCTTAATAGCATTGCTGATGGCTTTCCATCCCTTGTTGTCCTGATCATAAATGTGGCGCCCCTCTATGCCGGTATGCTCATCGATCACGAGCATGGCTCGAGAATAGAAAGGCAACTTCTTCCCACACGTCTCGTATTCGTCCAGCAGGCAGCGAATGGTATCGCTCAGCCAGTTGGGAGTCTGATACCGGCAGTGCGGCAGCAGCGTATCGATCTGCATATGCACCCAGCCTGCGCCCGCGATCTCGATGTGTCCGGACGGAAGCTGGAACTCCAGCCCTTCGCGCCGGCCATATCCACCGATACCCGGCATCTGCGTTTCACAGAGGGAGCGCAGATGGAGCGTCGCGGACTCAAAGAAATACGCGGTTTCCTCCAGCGTGAGCTGCAATTTCTCGCGGCTCATTTTACCGCCGTCCGCAAGCGCCGTCAGCGTATTGGCTTTCTGTAAAGCCCGGCTGACGACCGACTGGATCTTCTTCATTTCCTTTGCAAAGCGTTCTTCGTTCATCTGTCTTGTTCCTTTCTCTTTAACAAATCTGTTGGGGATGTTGTAATGGCGTCATATTCTTTCTGCGTCGCGTAAAAAGCGATGGGTACATGGTTATAGCCGATGCACAGAAGCCCTTCGCCGCGGCGGAATCTTGTGATCTGACGAACCTCCTCCTCGGAGAGATTCAGGACATTTTGAATCAGCCGCGCCTCCTGTTCTTCCATCTGCATGACGATCTTGATGCGGCTGGAATCCAGAATCCCTTTGCCGTACTTGCCGTTATCCAGCGAGAACAGATCCTGCATACCCTGCGTGGACGTGATGGCGATACCGCCGAGGCCGCGGATGGTCTTGACCATCTCCTGAATATAGCCTGCCGCCAGCGGATTGGAGTTTGCACCGACCAGCGACCAGAGTTCGTCTGAGATCAGTGCCGAAAGCTGCCCGCCCGCACTTGAAATGAGGTCGTTCGCAATGTCCGTTGCCCAGAAGATACCGGGCAGGAGCAGGTCGTCCGGCATACCCGATGTGTCAATGACGATATATTTGTTGTCGAGGTCGATCTCATTCCGGCTGCCCATCGCGGAGGCCGAGCCGGTCACATACCGCGCCAGCACGACGGCCAGATGCCGCGTATCCGCGCTTTCCTGAAGCACGTCGTACCAGTCTGCAAGCACAGGCATTTCGCAGAAGCTCCCGTCCTCATTCAGCACAGAAGCGTTGTCAAATGTGATACCGTACTGCCGGTAGCACTCGACCAGCGATGTGTCCAGATAGTTTCGGTCCTCATCGCTGAGGTCGCGCTTTTGCAGGCTGTACCAGATGATAAGACGCGAAATTTTATCTGCCAGCACGGAATCATCGCGGGAAGCAAGTCCCTTGAGACCTGCGTAGGTATCCAGTGACTTTCGGCGGATCGCCATGATGTTCGGGCAGTCCGGCGAGGATGGCGACATTCTCAGGTACAGTCCACCAAGCTGCTCACAGCGCGGACGGAACTCATGGCCCTTCTTCGGAATGATGTAAATAATGCGCTTGCCCTGCTGCCGCAGACGCCCGCCGACGCACTGCAATGTAAACGTCTTGCCAGCACCGGACGAGCCGCCGATCCAGATGTTTCCGTTCGTATATTTATAGTCGTCATAGGGGTTCAGAAAGACCGGTGACCGGTTGTACATATTGAGACCGAGAAAGATGCCGTTGCGGTCGGACAGCTCATAGGACGCGAACGGGAACGCTGCCGCAACACCGCTGGTGAGCGCATTGCGCCGGGATTTACGTTCAATATCCGGATCAAGGTAGAGAATTGGGAGCATGGACAAAAATGCCTGCTCCTGCTTGTATTCGCAGCGGCGGGCGATCATGTCCACAGAGACGCACAGCTTTTCAACTGCTGTGACGCGATGCTCCAGCGTCTCCGGGTCACCGGCTGTGATCTCGATGAGCGTGTGCATATAATAAAAATCCTCGCCCTGCCGGTTCATCACGTCTTTGAGATACATACCGGACGCGATGGCGCTGTCCAGCTCCTCAAAGTCCTGCCGGGTGTCCGCAACATCGCGCATCCGGCTGCGGTTCATCATGGTCTGCTGCGAGATTTTCGCCAGAATCTTCTCCTTGGATTGCTTATCAAAGTGGAACGAAATGCTGACGCCTTCGCCAGCCTCGACCAGCGGGGCCAGCCAGCTTGCGCCGACGGTCGTGGAGTAGCCGTAGCCCGTAATGTAAAGATAGGCATGAAAAATGCCGTCCACTACAATGTAGTCCCGGCTTTTGGTGTCCACGCTCGTGGGCGAGAGAATGTCCAGAATTGTTGTAGAGCCTGCTTCTAACTCGCTCAGATCCGGCGTTTCCGCGCCAAACAGCAGACGTTTGAGAAACGGCTGCTTCTTCGGCTGTTCCTCAATAATCTGCTCCTGCTCCGGCGGCAAGTTGGGCGGCAGGGCGGGTTTATTTTTGCGGTTCTTTTTCAAGTGGATCACACTCCTTGAAATTATTTGGGTTTTGGATATAATAGAATCAGAAGCAAAAAGAGGTGGGCGTTATGATTCTTTATCACGGAAGCAATATAGGGGTTACAGAGCCACAAATCATCGTTTCCAACCGTGCGCTGGATTTTGGCGCAGGGTTCTATACGACCTCCAGCGAGGATCAGGCTATCCGGTGGGCAAAGCTGCAAGCACTTCGCCGCGGAAAAGGCGTCCCAACTGTATCGGTCTATGAATTTGATGATACGAAGACAGCTGCGCTCTCCGTGCTGCGTTTTCCATCCGCAGATGGGGACTGGCTCAGATATGTGACAGATAATCGCAAAAGTGTTTACAGCGGTGAGAAATATGACGTTGTGATTGGGCCGGTTGCCAACGATAACACGATGCCGGTCATCAGCGATTATATGGCCGGAATTATAAACGAAGAAACAGCCTTAATTCTTTTGAAGCCACAGAAGCTGGCTGACCAGTATGCGTTTTTGACATGGAAAGGCTTATCCATGCTGCGGTATGTAAGGGGAAATACCTATGAATAACAGAACGTTACCGCCGATCCTTCAAAACATTGATTCAGAAGTGGCGGAACTGATTTCAAAAAGCCGCAATATATCCGATATGGACGCGCTTCGGCTGTTTTGGGATTCTAAAACACATGAAATGCTGTCAGACAACGCTCTGCGGCTCTGGCATTTCAGTCCGCTTGCGATTTTTGATCTATGGGAATCGGAGCAAGCTACCGGTGATCCGCGAAATTCTCTGTATTTACGGGGTGATGAAATTGAGTAAGGAGTTTCGATTTTTCACATATTTGCTAGAAAGCTATGCCCAGCATAAAAATACAACAGCAGGTGCCGTGCTGAAAACGTTGGATGAAAAAGGACTTACCGATTTTGTTTATAAGATGTACGACCTGTATCATGTCGAAGCGATTGAAAATGCGTATATGGACTTGGACAGCCTGATTGCAACTGGCAAGCCTGCATGGTAGTTGCAGCTTGCATTTCTTGAAAAATATGATATAGTAAATTTGTGATATGGCTTGGGCTTATGTTCTTTGGGCCACCGCAGGCGGGAAGAATTTCTCGCTGTCTGTCATATGGAATTGCGGTGTTACTCTGCGGAGGACACCTAGGGGGAGCGGATGCGTCTGCTCCTCCTTTTCCTTTCATTCTCCATACACTTCATGTACCTCCGTTGTCATTCGGAGTACGTCTATTGACCTCAAACCGGAGTGTAATGAGGTCAACTACGACCACGATGACCCCGAAAAAGATATTCCTGACCCCATTCAAGCTCAAAATGGCCTCAAACGGCTCAATGGTGACCTTAAGACCTCAAAAATCAAGCCATGTAGGATGGTTTATCCGATTGCGTCGGAGTCTTATGGGAGCACGAGACGGAGGATCTTCGGTTGGGGCTGATGCTCTTCTGCGGCGGCACGCAAACGCGGTATTTTGAACTCACGATCCAGCAGAAAGGAGCAAACGACGATGGCGAAGAATAAGCTGCCCCTAGCAGACGTGACCGAAGCCCCGCACTATCACGATACATGGACACTGCTGCGGAAATACCGCGACGTGGTATGGAGTCTGGAGGTTTCCGTGCGGCAAGTTCGGAATCGATTCCGGATCGACTATGGCAAGACAATCGAGGATTTTCTGGAATCCGTCTATCTGGCCGGCGCGGATCTCTCCGGCACAGAGCTGGAGCATCAGGCAAAGTGCATCGAGCAGAGCCATAAAATGCTCTGCCTTGTAGACAGCGCTGTGGATCTCATGCGCGCCAAGCACAAGAACGGCGAGGAATTTTACTGGCTGCTTTATTACGCCTACCTCTCCCCGCAGGAGTTACAGAACGTCGAGGAAATCATCGACCAGCTTCGCCCACATATCCGCGACATCAGCACCCGGACGTATTACCGGAAGCGCAAAGAAGCCGTCGAGGTACTCAGCTCGGTGTTGTGGGGATATACCGCTCAGGATAGTGCGGAGATCGTGAGGGAGTTTTTGCAGTAAGTTGAATATTGGCGGGCAAGGCGCTCAGAAAACCACCTTGCCCGTAAGGCATTCAAAAATTTTGAGTATCCTAGCTTCTAACCTATCCAATGTCTACTTCATCAGTTTTGTCTAAACTGTCCTGCGTGATACCAAACTCTTTATAGAAACTCTCTGCTGGTACAAACGCTGCGAAATCTGCCTTCGCCATACGATCAGATGCCAACGCCAACAGTTTGGCATCGTTCACCTCCACACTACCACTGTATCACCAGCAAGATGATTTATCAAGAAAATCACTGTAAAATTCGTTGCCGTCCCCATATTCCTGCTGGTAACGTGCTGATGCTCATTCCTGATTGACAAAATAGCGGATGGCACATATAATGAATATGAAAGTATAAACGTTTCCCGTGCGGCGGTACGATAAGCCATACTGTGCCTGAACAGGTTAAATGTTAGGATTATTTAGTTACTTTGAAGGGTGCCGCGGCTAACAGCCAGCAGAAAACCGCCACCATTCAACAGCAAGCGCTGGATAACAGAAATGTTGTCCAGCGCATTTTTGAAGGGTTCAGATATATGATACGTGAACTATTCACCGGGCGAATCAGACTATTATAAGGAGGCAGTAACGTGGAAAATTTAGATAAACTTGTAAATGAGTTGCGGAATCTGCCCAATGAAACTCAGTGGTTGGAGTTTAAACACAACAACTATGAGCCGACTATGATCGGTCAGGACATCAGCGCACTGGCAAACAGTGCAGCTATGTGTGAAAAAAGCAGTGCCTACATGCTGTGGGGAATTGATGACAAGACCCACGAGATTGTTGGTACAGATTACAACTTACAGACTCTTAAAAAGGGTAATCAGGAGTTGGAGAATTGGTTGCGCTCCTTACTCTCCCGCAACGCAGATTTTGAATTTCACACGGTTCCTATGAATGGTAAGAATGTGGGCGTACTCATAATATATAGAGCAGCCAATCAGACTGTGATGTTTGAGAAGGTTGACTATATCAGAGTAGGGAGTTATACAAAGAAATTGAATGAGTTCCCCGCTTTACAAGCGCAGTTGTGGGACAGAATCCGCAACACAAAATTTGAAGAACGTTATACAAAACAGGACTTGGAGCTTGCCGACGCTTTGCGCCTGTTGGACTTTACCGTATATTTTGATATCCGGAACATTCCACAACCGTCCGACAATAACGGTGTTGCCCATTACATGGTGGAGGAAGGCATTATCGTCAGACAGGACAATGGGCTCTTTGCCATTACGAATCTTGGCGCGATTCTTTTTGCCAAACGACTGACTGATTTCCCCCGCATTTCCCGTAAAGCCATTCGTGTTGTGCAATACCAAGGTAATAATCGCCTAAATATGCTGAAGGAGGATGTTGGTGGAAAAGGTTACGTGGTCGGTTTTGAGGGGCTGATTAAGTATATTGAAGCATTGCTTCCGACACAGGAAGTGATTGCTGGTGCACTACGTGAGAAGAAAACAGCCTATCCGAGTATCGCAGTCAGAGAGGCGGTCGCAAACGCATTGATCCATCAGGACTTTTCTGTGACAGGAACAGGTCCTGTGGTCGAGATTTTTGAAAAACGTATTGAGATTACAAATTCCGGAACACCGCTTGTAGATGTACGACGCATTATCGATAACCCGCCGAAATCCAGAAACGAGAAACTGGCATCCTTAATGCGTCGGCTCAGAATGTGCGAAGAATTGGGTACTGGTTGGGATAAAATCGTTATCACTTGCGAGCTATATCAGCTCCCGGCTCCGAAGATCGAATTATTTGAGGACAGCACCAGAGTTACCTTATTTTCTGAAATGCCTTTCTCCAACATCTCTATGGAGGATAAACTGTGGGCCTGTTATTTGCATGCCTGTATTAAGCATGTGCAAGGCGAACAGTTGACAAACAGTTCCCTAAGAGAACGATTCGGATTAAAAGATTCTGCGTCAGGTACGATATCACGGCTGATCAAAGAAGCGGTTGCATCGGAACTCATCAAACCGCTTGATCCGACGACAGCTCCGAGATACATGAAATATATTCCTATCTGGGCATGAGTTAACTTGCTGACAATTTGCTCGAAGAAGCGGTTTGATATGTTTTGAGAGCAAAAAACGCAAGATATGGGACGAAAACAGAAGCAAAATACCCAGATAGCAAAAGAATTTAACTTGCTTGTAACTTGCTGTGACCACAAATAATGAAAAATGCGCCACAGTATTGACACAACATTGGCACCGTTTTGCTCTTTCGGCGCAAATCCGGATATGCTATACTAAAGATGCTCAAAAGCATATAAAAACTGAATCTTGTTGCGAGCAGACGTCCGGATTGGGCGTCTGCTTTTTGCATCGGGAAAAGAAAAGGAGGAGCATCTTTGAACACATCCAACAACCTGCCGCAGCTTCCGCCACCGAGGAAAAATCCGGGGCGCTGGCTCTATGCCGCATGGCTCGGCGTCAGCATTCTGCCGCTGATGCTGATCGTGATTTTATGTGTCAGCTGGCTGACCCAGCTCAATCAGCGGGATGAGATGACCTATGATGAGATGGTGCAGCTTTTTGAGCAGCAGAAGGTGGAAGCCTTCCGCTTTACGGATTCCAGCACGCTGATGCTGCAGGTCAAGGGCAGCGACCAGCCGGTCCGCTGCCGGATCCATGACTATACCCTCTTTTACAGCGATCTCAACGATCTGGTAAAGGAGCAGAAAGCAGCAGGGATCATCAAATCTTACAGCTATCCCCCTCCGGAGGGGACTGACTGGCTGGGGATCATGCTCCCCTATCTGATGATGGCGCTGATGTTCGGCGGTATGTGGTACCTCATGAGCGTCCGGGCACAGGGAGGCATGGGGCCGGACCGGATGGCAAAGTTTGGCTCCGCACAGATCCGTGGTCTCAGCGAAAAGGATAAGCAGGTCACCTTTGCCGATGTGGCGGGAGCCGACGAGGAAAAGGAGGAGCAGGCGTGCCTGCGCCGCGACTATATCGACTCGGTGAAGGCGAACCTCAGATCCCAGCTCAATACGCTCTATGTGCTGGACGAAAAGACAGGTAAAAAGACGAAGATCGTCGACTTTGAGCGCGAGCGCGCCGCGAGAGCGGGCAAGAAAAAGGAGAACAGGTAAATGAGCAAGGATTTTGAATACGATCCCGAGACCGGTTCGTTCCGCTTTGACGAGAGCGGCGGAAAAACGAAGAAAAAGAACGATGTCGACGTCGGCGGCTGGATTTTGATCGCGGCGCTGTTTGCCTTCGGCCTGTGGCCCATCGGCCTCATCGCGCTCATCTCCAAGCTCAATTCCTAATGGCTTTACGGCTTTCTTAAAGAATTTGTGTGATATCTGAAGAAGGATACCAACACCATCACCAGTCTTTCCTTCTGCATCTTTACCAGCTCTATGCTCAAGATTTTCTACAATGCTTAAAGCATCAGATACTGTCTGATGTGTCTTAATTCCATTAATACTTACAATAGCTCCGATACCACAGGCATCATGCTCAAGTTCAGATCTGTAAAGACCAGGCTGTTTGATTTCATTTTCCATAAGTCTAATCATCCTTTCGTATATTCTAAAGCTTTGCTTGCACATAATATACTCCTGTTTTATGGATTTTGTAAATATTTTTTTGCCGCAATTGTCTGATAATTTGACTATTACTATTGTTTATTATAATTATCAGACAATTACACAATTTGTCACAATATTATCTCTTAAAATGTAATATTATCTTTATTTATCATTATATGTTTCACACTTAATCCCTGCCTGTTTTTAAGCATAGAAGTTGAATTGTTTCTAAATTGTGTATGATTTTTACCTGTCGGCGTAAAATTAGTAAAAAAATAAAGTGACAAAACCCAACGTACTAATTTACAAGGTTTTATCACTTTATATTATTAATGATTATCTATTAGTTATTAGCAGGTACTCCTCCTATCAGGAAATCAACCGCTTTCTCCTTAACAGAAAACTTTATTTCTGTATGTTCTCCACCATATTCACCATCAAGTGTCCATGATACAGGCTGTGGTGATTCGAACCTTACAGAGCTGGTCTTCCATGTGCATACCCAGTCACATTTACTAAGGTCTTTAGTTATAAAAGCATTAATAAGCGACTGGACTGCTATAGGATTGTTAAGCTCTCTTATCAGGGTAACTTCAAATAATCCATCCTGCAGATTAACATCATTGCCGGTAAGATTCTTTATTCCACCAACTGAATCTGTATTGCTTATCATTCCATATACAAAATTGCCCTCAACATTCATCTCCTCAGAATATACACGCATATACTGTGGTTTAATAGTTGATAAGCTTCTGACTGCTTCAATTACATAAGCCTGATGTCCAAGTATATTCTTAAGATTCTGTGGAGTTCCATAAGAAACCCTTGTAAACGCCCCAAATGCAGCAACATAATTAAATGAGCGTTCTCCATTTACAATTCCTACATCACAAGGAAAATGTTTACCCTTTGCTATATTAACAGCGGCCTTCACCATATTTCTTGGAATTCCCAGACTCGCAGCAAAATCATTCGTTGTTCCACTAGGAATATACCCTATCGGCGGCTTCTCTCCTTTATACTTAAGAACAGCCGCAACCGTTTCATTAAGAGTACCATCTCCACCACTACATGTTATGACATCATACCTGCCTTCATTATCTAAAATGTGCTGATAGCCATCAAGCGGTGCCTTAGTCGGATATACAGTAATCTCATATCCAGCCTTAGAAAACACCTGTATTATCTTCATCAGCTGATTCTTAATCTGAGCTTTTCCTGAGTTTGGATTAAAAACAAACAGCATCTTCATCATAATCACCTGTCCCATTTATCACATAATGCATTAATCTGATCTGTAAACTTAGCCAGATCTTTATTCGTACCACCCTCATTGTGTGTAATAACTGTCATGAGACGCTTTCCAGCAGCAACAAGTCTGTCAAATACAGTTTTACCACGCTGTGTACTCGTCGTTCTTCTAGTCTTTCTTTCCTTAACTCCTTCAGAGATAACTCTGTCTGCAATAAGATCATAACTTCCACCTGTATATGGTGCCATGGCATCATAACCATATTCTTCTTTAAGACACTCCGTAAACTCGTCACACACACTGTCTTCGCCATGCACAACAAACACCTTTTTAGGCTTTGTGTCAAATGCATTAATCCAACAAAGAAGCCCATCTTTATCAGCATGACCACTTGAACCCTTAAGCTGTACAATCTCTGCCTTTATCTGTATCGGTTCGCCAAAAAGTTTAATCTCCTCTGCACCATCAACTATTATACGGCCTGTTGTTCCAACAGCCTGATAACCAACAAATACAATTGTACACTCTGGTCTCCACAAATTATGCTTCAAATGATGTCTTATTCTTCCTGCTTCACACATACCTGATGAAGAAATAATAACCTTAGGATTAGGATCAAAGTTAATCTGCTTTGATTCATCTCCCGTAGTTGCATACTTAAGCCCTGGAAATGAAAGCGGATTAATCCCCTTTCTTACAAGTTCTACTGCCTCATCATCAAAGCAGCTCTCCACATTCTTAATAAATATGTTCGTCGCTTCAATAGCAAGTGGACTATCCATATATACATCAAAATCTCTGCCAACGAGATTATCTTCTTTAATCTTTCTTATGATATAAAGCAGTTCCTGAGTTCTTCCTACTGCAAAGGACGGAATAACAACATTACCGCCTCTTTCAAATGTTCTCTTAAATATATCAGTTAAATCTTCCACATAATTAGGAGTTCCTCCGTGGCTTCTGTTACCATAAGTTGACTCCATAACTACATAGTCGGCATCCCTGACATGCTTCGGGTCTTTAATTATCGGCTTGTTAATATTACCTATATCACCCGAAAACACAATCTTCTCTGTTACATCACCATTCTCTGTCTTCTCTGTTGCCCATACCTCGATACTCGCTGAACCAAGAAGATGTCCAACATCTGTGAATCTAATCTTAATTCCTTCTGCAATATCATATACCCTGTCATACTCACAGCCTACGAACTGCTTGCAGACATTAACTGCTGCATCCATATCATACAGTGGAACAAATTCCTTGAGTTTTCCTCCTGATCTGGCAGCCTTCCGGTTTCTCCATTCAGCTTCAAACATCTGAATATGTGCGCTGTCTCTTAACATTATCTCACACAGCTGTGCCGTAGCTGATGTTGAATACACCTGTCCCCTGAATCCATTCACATACATAAGAGGAATCAGACCTGAATGGTCAATGTGTGCATGCGTCAGCAATATGCAATCCACATCAGATGCTGCAATAGGAAGTTCCTGGTTTTCATATACATCATTGCCCTGTTCCATACCGCAGTCTACAAGAATATTAAGACCTGCCGCCTGTAAGAAATGACAGCTTCCTGTTACCTCATGATCCGCGCCTAAAAATGTTAGTTTCATAATATGCCTCATTTCCGCGTCAACGCTATTTTTTCACGATATTTCTGATGTAATTGTAACATTTTCCTATGTAAAATTAAATACAATCATATATAAAAATTGTATTAATTCTCTGTATATTCTATATCCGTAAATGTAACATCCGCATTTCTCGAAACGAAGAATCCTGCGTATACATGCTTAGGGTCTACGGCTGTCAGCTTAAAATCAAATCCGCCTGTTAAGAACTCTCCATCGCCTAATTTTACTGCATATCCGTCCGGATTAGACTTTATACATACTTCTACTGTATCACCTGGTTTAAGTTCTCTTCCTGTCACGCTTCCCTGCATAAGTCCGCTGTTCTTTCTTGCAAAACAGCTCCATGCCTGGTCTTTATAAGTAAGGTTAAGTGGTGCTGCCGCTACATAATCGCCAAGTACATCTGGCATTTTCTTATCAATATACATGTCATCTCTTACCATAAGCCCAAATGACACCTGATTGTTATAGAAATAATCATTAATTGTCATCTTAGCCTTAAGGGTAAAGTTCACATTTACAGGAATCTTCTTATAGTACATTGCAATTCCGTCTGTAACAGTAGATATCTTGCCATCATTATTCTTAACCGCGATGTGTATTCCCCCTGGAACTTCTTCAAGTATATAATTATCAGATTCCGTTGGCAGAGTTGTAACATCACCGAATACTGTGCCTTTGAATCCATATGCATCTTTAAAGTTCTTGCTGTCAGCAAGCTCATCGCTGAACACTACCGGCTTGTATGAAGCATTTTTTTCAAGATATCTGTTCTTGTCTGGAAGCGGTTCATCTGCCCTTATATTAACTATATTCTCTGAAAGTCCTGATATTCCAGCCTTTTCAAGCTCCTGCATAACAAGGAAAGCATTAACCCTGCCGCCCCATATATTAGTGTGTGTATTGTCAACACTTACTTCTTTATTAGATGGCCATGCGTGAAGATAAATTGTCTCTTCTGGTCCTAACTCTTCATATAAAGCCTTTGTCTTTTCAGTCATATCAACACAGACGATTCCAAGGTCTCTTGCAAGGTCACGGACTGCCTGTGAATAATCCCCTCCCTTAAACTGTGCAGCGTCATCAGTTATGTGAAGCTCCTGCTTTGTCCACTCTCCTGTTGCAGTTCTTCTTACAATAGGTGTACACAGTATTGGTGTACATGAAACATCAAGTGCCGGCTTAATATAATTGTCATATAATGATGCTGCAAATGTGCCTTTCTTATCCCTGCCGCCTATCGGGCTTGTATATCTTCCTGCCTCAGTTTTCTCATCATTATGTCCAAATCCGATTATAAGAAAATCTCCTGCTTTCATGCCTGCAAGAAGCTCCTTATAATTCTCTTCCTTAGTAAAGCTTAAGCTGCTTCTTCCTGAAAGTGCAAGATTATTAACCTGCACCTTGCTGTTAAGATAACAGCCAAGCTTGGTTCCGTATCCATATCTTGGATAATAGTATTTGTCATCAAAAGAACTTAATGTTGAATCACCAACAACCCATAATGTACTCATCGTATGTCACCTCGTTTTAAATATATGTGTTATCATCAATATGTCTTATTAAGGTAGTTTTCGCGTAGGTGTTCCTCCATCGCAGCTATCTCTTTCTCGAACTCTCTGGCAGATATAAGCAGGCATCCCTGTCCTCTTATAATTACCTGTTCTACACCATCTGATGTTGCCACCGTTACATTATATTTCTTTCCATTCTCATGTGCAAATTTTTCTATATAATGGTCAGCAGTTTCCGCTGTCTTCGTAAATACAACATGAATATTATGAAAATCTATAAACTCCTCATCATGTCCAGGCACTCTGTATGCGTCAAATACCACAATCAATTCGCATCCCTTCATTGCCTGATAATTACACAGTATATCAAGCAGCCTGCCTCTTGCACTGTCAAGATTGACCTGTGCAAGCTCTGATAGCTCCTTAAATGCATGTATTATATTATATCCGTCAACAAGAAGAAAACTCTTCTTATCTGGATTATATTCAGGTGCTTTAGGAGGGTTTTTAACATTGGCATTACCGCCTGTAACATATCTTCCAACTGCTGTGTCAGCTTTTCTTTTCGATAACTTTCTTCTTTCATTATCGCCTCTGCTGTTAGAAAAATATGTTTCGTTCAAGATTCTGTCTACCTCGTCTGTTCCAATCCACTCGTCAGACACTGTTCTTGAAGCCTGCTTTGCCGTAAGCTTGACCTCCCTGTCAGACTGTCCACCGGCAACCCCGGAATCCGTCACGGCTATCTCGACATGTGCATGCTCTCTTACTTCATTCCACGGCACAACATATCCCGAACCGCCTGCACAGAATACTGAATCTACCGGATTTCTTGTATCACGCTCAGGCTCATATCCGAATCGTTCAATAACCTCTTCTGTATTATGGCATGGTCTGTAGCCTGCCATCTTAAGAGCAAGTCTGCCTGTTCCCTTGGTATAAGCATTAACCTCTGCCTGATAATTGCCAATCACTGAAACCGGACCTTCACCTGTGATAACAACATTATCACCATCAGCCTCCTGCATGTTAAATGCTGCACCCATTCTCTCGAAGTCGGTCATTGCCCTGCCGACATAATCTCTCTTTACCTCAAGTGAAAATGCATAGAATGGCTCTAACAATACTGATTCTGCCTGCATAAGTCCCTGCCTTACAGCTCTGTAGGTTGCCTGCCTGAAATCTCCGCCTTCCGTATGCTTAGGATGTGCTCTTCCTGCAACCAGCGTAATCTTCATGTCCGTGAGTTCAGAACCTGTAAGCACTCCTCTATGCATTTTTTCACACAAATGTGTATACACAAGCCTCTGCCAGTTCTTATCAAGTATATCCTCACTACAATGACATTCGTATCTCATGCCGCTTCCCGGCTCACCCGGTTCAAGCAGCAGATGAACCTCCGCATAATGTCTTAAAGGCTCGAAATGTCCGATTCCATACGCCTTATTCTTAATTGTCTCTTTATATACAATGCTTCCTTCACCAAATGTTACATCTACACCAAATCTTGTCTTAATAATATTGGTCAGCACCTCAATAAGCACCGGTCCCATTACGCTTACATGTATTTCTTTGAAGTTCTCGTCCCATTCAACATGAAGCTCAGGTTCTTCCTCCTCTAGTGTACGAAGCTTTGAAAGAAGTGCCACCGGATCTGTCCCTGCCGGAAGATTAAGCTTGTAATTAAGTACCGGCTCAAGCACAGGTATATTATCCTCTCCGCCTGCTCCAATAAACTGACCTGCCTTAGTCTCTGAAAGTCCTGTCACAGCACATACAGTTCCTGCAACTGCTTCATTAATGCTTGTAAACTTATCTCCTGCATAGACTCTTATCTGGTTGACTTTTTCATTGCCAATAAGCATTTTTGATTTTAAAGAACCACCGCATACTTTAAGATGTGTAAGTCTTTCTCCTCTGTCATCTCTTGTAATCTTATACACCTTTGCCGAGAACTCTTCGCCGTAATCAGGACAGCTTACATATGTATCAATTCCATTTATAAGTTCCTCAACTCCGTTCATTCTGAGTGCCGAACCAAAATATACAGGAAACATTTTTCTTTCCATAATCATGCGGCTCATAAGGGCATCATCAACATGTGCAGATTCAAGAAACTGCTCAAGCGCCTCTTCATGGCACATTGCAACTTCTTCGTAATCTATATTATTAAAATCCACACATGACTCTGACAGCCTGTTCTTTAGCTGCTCCATAATTCTTGCCCTGTTCGTTCCCTGCTGGTCCATCTTATTGACA
>ERZ780208.1703-NODE-1703-length-17070-cov-3.268234_pt1 | contig 17070 bp, 10 predicted proteins | sample MGYA00511167_ERZ780208 | MGnify/ENA primary metagenome ERZ780208 (study PRJEB29588, sample SAMEA2159202) | human gut metagenome | biome: human gut; feature: human-associated habitat; material: faeces | place: Denmark | collected 2008/2010 ... | reverse complement strand
AAACGGTAGTAGCGTGCCGCCCGGTGGGCCACGCCCTGCTGTTTTTCTTCCAGGGGGACGACATACTCCATCAAGGCAATTTTTTTATGGAAATTGCGTACGTCGTACTGCTTGTCATACACCAGTTCGTACAAAGTGCGAAGCTGGGATGCGGTGAACTTACCCGGCAACAAGTCGAACAGTGAAGACGGGTTGAACTCGACGTACTGACGGACATAGGTAATGGCTTCCTTGATAATCAGGTTGTGGTCGAATGCCAGAGCCTTTATATCCGGCATGGCTACCCAACTAGCTTGATAATTGTCCAAATCACGGTTCAATGCGCGGTCTATCTTCACCAGGGAAAGATAGGCTATGGTGACAATACGCTCTACCTTGGACTGCATGGCACGTTCCAGCCAATGTACATCTCTGGGGTCCTTCGTACGGTTTTTTGAGCCGAATGCCTTGAATTGCATCAGATTGACGTTCTTCAGCCCCGTCAATTCATTCAACACCCGTTTGGCAGCTTCATCCAAATCCTCATCCATGTAAATCAAACTTCCGGGAAGCTTCATATCATGAAAGATTTCTCCTTCTTCCTCTCCTGCACGCTTAATCAGCAGAACCTTTAGCTGTTCTCCGTCAAAACCAATCACTACACAGTCCACAGAGATATGATTGTTTGCCAACGGCGTTTTTTGTTCTATGTTTTGCATAATATATCTCGTTAAGCGCTGCAAATATAAATAGGTTTTTCTAATTTGCAATAAAGGAAAAGAATATTTTTATAATGTTATAAAGCATTATTTTTCAACTGAATACATATCTTACTTTATACAATATCATTTTCAGTTGTTATCGTATGGAATACAATATGTAATTTACAAGAATATACAAGAGGTCTAATTGTAGGAAGTACAATAAGGAGAAAGTGTTTCATTTATAAGTATTTCAGTATCCGGATACCACAGAAGGTCCAAGCATACATATTGTATTTTAGCTTCCCCTTTAAAGTAAGGGTATTGCACAAAAAACATCCGTTTGTGCGGTGAATATCAGAAAAACCTCTACCTTTGCAGCACTTTTTATTTAAACACTAAAAAACGAGTAAATATGAAAGCATTTGTATTTCCGGGTCAAGGTGCCCAATTCGTTGGCATGGGAAAGGACCTGTACGAAAATTCGGCATTAGCCAAGGAACTTTTTGAGAAAGCAAATGATATCCTCGGGTATCGTATTACTGATATTATGTTCAACGGAACAGATGAAGACCTGCGCCAGACTAAAGTTACCCAACCTGCCGTGTTCCTTCATTCCGTTATTTCTGCCCTCTGCATGGGCGATGACTTTAAGCCGGAGATGACCGCCGGTCACTCATTGGGCGAGTTCTCTGCCTTGGTTGCTGCCGGTGCACTGAGCTTTGAAGATGGTCTGAAACTGGTGTATGCCCGTGCCATGGCTATGCAAAAGGCTTGCGAGGCAACTCCCTCTACAATGGCCGCCGTATTAGCCTTGCCGGATGCGACGGTTGAGGAAATTTGCGCGAGCATCAAGGACGAGGTAGTGGTTTGCGCTAACTATAATTGCCCGGGCCAATTGGTAATCTCCGGCTCTATCCCCGGTATCGATCAGGCTTGCGAGAAGTTATTGGCCGCAGGCGCTAAGCGTGCCTTGAAGTTGAAAGTAGGTGGAGCGTTCCATTCTCCATTGATGGAACCAGCTCGTACTGAGTTGGCTGCCGCTATCGAGGCTACGACGATCAATAAACCTTCTTGCCCGGTTTACCAGAACGTAAGCACGAAAGCCGAGACTTGCCCGGAAACAATTAAGACTAACTTGATCGCACAGTTAACCGCCCCGGTACGTTGGACCCAAAGCGTACAGAACATGATCGCCGACGGTGCCACTCATTTCATCGAGTTAGGCCCGGGTGCCGTTCTTCAGGGATTAGTTAAAAAGATCAATAAGGAAATGACTACGGAAGGTATGCAATAATTTATCTTTCAATGTAATAGGATAAAAGTCCGAAAAGGATGGAGGGTGATTTTCCTCGTCTTTTCCGGACTTTTTTATATACGATGATGATTCGAAAAGATCTTGAATGCTAAACTAATCAAAGGCCAACGTTGTTTTATACTATAAACACAATTCAGAATATAGAAAATGGAAACAATACAACAGAAAAATAGGATTATCCTACTTTGGCCGGATGGAGCGCCCACTAGTAATGGATTGGCCGGCGTAGAATTGGAAGATGCCCCGAATGCCATATCCAATATATCGAACCCTTCCCTATTGGTTTATCCGGCGACGAAGCCGAATGGCAAGGCGATCTTGATGTGTCCGGGTGGCGGACTTTCCAAGATTTCGATCGGACATGAGGGGCGTGATATGGCCGCATGGTTTAACGCGCAAGGTATTACTTATGCCGTATTGAAATACCGGATGCCGAACGGACATAGGGAAGTTCCTCTGGACGATGTTCGCCAAGGTCTCCGCATCCTCCATAATTACTCGGAAGAGTGGAAGATTACGAAGGTCGGTGTCATGGGTGCCTCCATTGGCGGTTATATCGCCGGGCATGCCGCAATATTCGGGGTAGACGACGCACGTCCAGATTTCCAAATACTCCTTTATCCGGTTATCAGTATGCTACCTCATTTAACGCACCTTAAATCGAGGGAACGGCTATTAGGAGCGAATCCCACGCATGAGGAAGAGGAAGCTTTCTCTCTGGAATTGCACGTAAACGCACTGACACCTCCCGCCTTTATAGCGTTGGCTTCGGATGACGAGGCGGTTAGCCCGGAGAATAGCGTGCTTTATTATCTCGCTTTGCTAAAAAACAAGGTGTCCGCCTCCTTACATATTTACCCAAAAGGCGGCCATAGTTTTGGGTTCCGGGACAACTTCGTATACAAACGTCAATGGACTGACGAACTGGAGAAATGGCTAAGCACGATTGAGTAAATCTCAAAAAAACGGTGCCACACAAATAAATGCGTGACACCGAAAAAGTATATATAAAACAGACCAAGCAGGTTCGCTATTTAGCGTTCCACCAAAGTGGAGTAGTCGTCAAGTCCGGGCCGCCCAAAAGCTGGAGAGCTTGCGCATAACCCGCTTGATTATTCGTTTGGATATTCGCCGGATAACGATAACGTTTCGGGTAGAAATCCCAACGGCATTCCTTAGAGGTAGCGACCGTCAAAGGAACTTGATTCAATGGGTTGTAATCCTTCTCTACCGCTTGGTTCTCGAAGAAAGGAAGACCTAAACGACGATGATCGCTCCAAGCCTCTTCCGGCAACCAAGGAACTTGCGCTATATATTTCTGGGTGATAATCTTCGTAAGGGCGTCATTATTATAAGCGCCATTCCGATAGATCGAGTTATGGGGATATTCATACGTACGGCTTTTTACCTCCTTCGTATAGGGGTCCGTATAACGGATCGTATATGATTTCGCCTCTGTCGTATGGTCGAAAGCGACGGAAGTACCTACACGGTTGTATTTCTGAGACGATAGGTAATCACCGACTTGGCTCAATAAGCCATGATACTCAAAACTAGCCGTAACACCAGACTCATAATTGGATTTAGCCGTTCCCGGAACTTTCCAGCCTTTCACCGCAGCCTCCGCCAATAAGAAGTAACTTTCCCACGGGCCGAAGAAGACACGCTTATTGGTGCTCATTCGATATTGTTTCGATATAGAGGGATAATTATAATTCTTACCTGTCAGCTCACTTACCAGACCGGCTTTCACGTCCCATTCTCCGGCGACCCAAGTGCCCCACGTATATTTCGGATCGATCGTCAACATATTCTGGGTATTATCCGCCGGATTCTTCAAGTGAACCGGCTTCACCTCGCTGGCCGCACCGATATAATCGGAATAAACCACACCATCATCCCAGCCCACTACACTAAACAACTTCGGGGCACGGGGATCTACATATTGAGGTATACCGTCGAAATAGAAACCGGCGCACGGATCATTCGTCGTCAGCGGGAAGTGCTGGTTCAAATATAAACCTTGATAATCGTATGGATTCTTCAAATGGCTTTTTAAGGAGTCCGGCAACGGAAATTCCTGTCCACCCAAACCAACTACCAAGTTCTTAAACGTCACGGACATCGCCTGCCCATTCCAAGGACGAGACATCACGCTCGTCAGCTCATCCCAACCCTCTTTCTCCTGCACGGAAGCGATATCGGTTGGCTCGGAAATAAATGTCTTAGAGGCGGCATCCTCAAATTCCGCTTTCGCTAAGGCAGGATCGACAGCCGAGATACGCATCGCCAAACGCATACGCAAGGAGTTGGCGTACTTCTTCCATTTCGCAACATTTCCCGCATAGAAAGCATCCTCGTTAGCCATAGCGGACATATCCAAGGAGGGGTCCAACGCAGACTCAGCTTCCCGTAACTCTTTCAATATAAATTGATAGATAGCCTCTACACTATCGTACTCAGCCGGTACACCGGAGAAAGCGGCTAACGCTGGGATCGGCCCGAAACCGTCAGCGACTTCCGAGTTCAAGTAAGCACGCCAGATACGGGACATCTGGATTACGTTCTTATAATAGGGATAGGTATCCGCCTCCCCATTGGCAACCATCCGCTCTCCCAGCTGGATCGCTTTGGTCACTTGATTCAGCCAACCTACGGCGTAATCATTACTCAAGTAGATCGTACTATAATCATTGTTATCCGTACCGATCGTAAAACCACTTCCCCTATTGAAACGGGAAGCACGGTCCCAGTACAAGATAAAGATACGCTCGGCTATCTCTGGGTTCATCTGGTCTCCCATGATAGAGGCATTCAGGAACCATTGGGGCTTCACCTTATCCTCTCCCACAAGATTCGGGTCCTCATTGATCTCCTGAAAGTCATTACAGGAAGAAAGAAGAGCAGCCACCGATACCAATCCGGTAAAAAGTATATTTCTTGTTTTCATCTTCATCATTTTTATCGTAATTCAAATTATCATGTATTCCATTAGAATCCCACGGTTACGTTAAACGTATAGGAACGACTGGTCGGCGCAGCTCCATTCTCGAATCCGGTAGCGTTGGTATTCGTGGCGGCAACAGACTCGGGGTCGATACCCGGCAAGTTATAATGGATCATCCAAACATTGTTACAAGTAGCGGATAGACGTACACGCTGAAAAGGCGTTTTCTTCAACATCTGTCGATTGAACTCGTAGCCAAAGGTGATATTACGCAAACGGACATTGGTGGCGCTATAGGTATAAACCTCTGGTAAACCATAATTTCCGGTAGACCCAATACGCTCCCAATAGTTCTGGGGAGTGACGGCGACCGTATTCTCCGCATAACCACTACCCTGTTGAACCACGGTATTCGGTACCACGAATTCGGCACGATCACCATTCACCACTGTTCCGGCGGCGTTACCCCGGGTATACAGGTTGGAGGCTGTCGCCGAATAGATGCTACCACCGATACGGAAGTCTATCAAGAAGCTCAGGTTAAAACCTTTATAAGAGAAATTATTGGTCCAACCCATCATCCAATCCGGACTCTGGTTTCCTACTTTCGACTTCTCGGTAGAGATCAAAGGCAAACCATCATCACCTACGACGATCTTTCCATAGTGAGGACTATTCTCATCGGTCACACGCATAAAGGTCTGCCCGTAGATCTCACCATAATAACCACCTACCGGAGCTACGATCTGGATAGCGTCGAACGTCTTTATATCATATAGATTCACGCCCTCGTATAATTCTTTGATCTTATTCCGGTTCAAGGAGAACTGCGCCGTAGAGCTCCAGCTCAATCCGGCGGGATTGTCTAGAATCGTACCGTTCAAGGAGATCTCCAAACCCTCGTTCTGAATGTTACCTGCGTTAATCTTACGGGAAGCATAGCCGGAGAACGGATCCATCGGTAAATCCAGTAACTGGCGGGTAGCGTTGGATTTATACCAAGCGGCATCCAAGCCCAATCGGTTATTGAAGAAACGGATATCGAAACCGGCCTCCCATGATTTAATCAACTCGCTACGTACGTCCGAGTCGTAAAGTACCTTACCCGGTTTCGCCGTCGTATTCCCGTTGGGGTCCTTGCCTACAGAGTAGAAGTTATATAATTGATACGGATCCAAGTCGTTACCTACCTCAGCGAAGGAGGCACGTACCTTAGCGAAAGAGAACCAATCCGGCATGCTTCCGCCAATCTTCGGCAACATATCTGAGATCACAAGCGATAAACTGACAGATGGATAGAAATAAGAGCGGTTGGCTTTCGACATCGTAGACGACCAATCGTTACGTGCCGTAACATCCAAGAACAGATAACCATCCCAGTTCAACTGCAACGACCCATACAAGGAATTCATACGACGGCGGATCAACTCGGAAGTGACTGTCGGCTTATTCACGCCATTATTCAGCGAGAACAAGTTCGGCACCAACAACTCTCCGGCAGAAGCGTTCATCTTATTACGCTGCTGGAGCATCAAGTTACCACCGAAAGTAACGAAGCCTCCCAGCCGATCGATCAAGTTATCCTTCCGGGCCGTAGCCAAGAAACTGAAGTTATTCTCATAGAAGGTCTCCGATCCCTCGGTATACAGACCTCTCGGACTGGTATTACCACCGGCATATACTTTCTCGCTCTTCGTCGTGGTATAATAATCCGTACCACCTCTCAACTCAATATCGAACCAATCGGTCGGGGCATATTTCAAGGAGATATTTCCTAACAAACGGTTACGGGTATCCTCGTTCTGGCGATAACGGGTCACCCAATAAGGGTTCTCCTGCGGATTCTTGGAGGCGTCATACCAAATCATATTGCCTTGCTCATCCACGTCATCCTCAAATTCGCGGATATTCAAGGAACGAGGCAGGTTATAGATCGTATTGAAAGCGTTCGAGGGATTCACGCCCTGAATCGGGCGGTTATGCGCGTTTTGATTGATATAATTCACCTTGGCATCTACTTTCCACTTTTCCGCCTCATCCAAGAAAGTGGTGGCACGCAAGGTAATATTCGTCTTGTTTAGTTTTGAGCGTGGGGTGATACTAGCATCGTCGGAACGGTTTACGGAGGCGAATACCGCCGTACCCTTTATGTTCTGCTGGAAGCTGACACCCTCGTTAAAGGAGGTTCCGGTGCGGAAAAAAGCGTCGATATTATCATAAGTATGCAGAGGGATTTGGTTGCCTCTCCAATCGGTTACCATTTGTCCCATGGCTTTCGGTCCCCAGCTAAGGCGGGATTGGTTATCGTAAACGCCCACGGAGCCTTGTCCGAAGTCGTTCTGTAAATCAGGTTTCAGGAAAATCGTCTCGGCGGTGATACCGGCGTTGATCGTAATACCGAGTCCCTCGTTCTTACGTCCGGACTTGGTAGTGATCAAGATCACGCCGTTACCGGCACGTGAGCCATAAAGGGCGGCGGCGGAAGCACCCTTCAATACCGTCATGGACTCGATATCTTCCGGGTTGATATCCGAAAGGCCGTTACCCATGTCCGCTCCGGAGTTACCCCATACATCATCCACGCCACCGGTGAAGTTATCCATCGGGGTACCGTCTACGACGATCAAGGGCTGGTTGCTACCCGTCAAGGAGTTGTTACCACGAAGTACGATCTTAGAAGACCCTCCTACGCCATTGCTTGAACGGACGATCTGCAAACCGGAAACCTTACCGGAAAGGGAGTTCGCCAAGTTCGGCTCACGGGAGGCCAAGAGGTCATCCCCTTTCAACTCCTGCATGGCATAACCCAAGGCTTTCTTATCCCGTTTCATACCCAAGGCGGTCACCACCACCTCATCGAGTTTCTGGGTATCTTCCACGAGTTTAACCGTAATCTCGGACTGGCCAGTATACGGGATGTCTTGCGAGGTATAACCGATAAACGATATCTGTATGATATCCCCTTTCTTCACGTTATCCAAGGTAAAATGTCCGTCCAAGTCGGTCATAGTACCATTGGTAGTTCCTTTCACGATTACGGACGCCCCGGTAACGGGTCCTAAGGCATCCTCAACTATTCCCGACACCTTTGCGTTTTGCTGTGAAATGTCAACCCTCGGAATCCCGGACATAGGCGTGGCGTATAAGTTTCCCGAGAACCCAAGCGCCCCTACCAACAGGATTAAGCTGACTGGTCTGAATCTTTTCAACATAACTACTGTTTTTTGTTTATTTTTCTAGACAATGTTTTAGTTTTTGCGTCAACAAATGTCATTTATCCTGTATAAACATAAAAAGGGCAGATATGTTTTGAGTTTAACATATACAAGAGGTAACTGGTGAGGATACCGCAACTACTCTCTCCTTACAGACAAAACGAATAAGAGTTATCCTTACTAACATCCATAAAAAATTGATTTACAGAAATTTTAACCAAACCGTAAAAGAGGCAGGAAGCCGTTAGTTATTCACTTCAGAAGCCAATAAAAGTTCCAGTTTACCCATACAAATCATCACCACAAAAAAAAGAAGGCGTACCGACATTTACATCGATACGCCCTTTTCTCGTAAGAATATTATTCTCTATAATTTCCGAATCAGTTACAATACAAAGTTGTCAAAAGACAAGAAAAGACAAGAAGTAGATATCTTTATTTCCTATAAAGTCTAATAAGCATGAATAGTAATCGTCAGCACATCACCATTCTTGTCTGTGACACAAAAAACAGCCGAGTCCCCTTTACTTGCACTCTGTGTCCAAATTAACGCAAAACGTCCAGACCCACCGGGATTAAATTGAATATAGTCACTTCCACTCATTTTTTGCCACAAGAAATCTCCAGTAGAAGGTTGAGTAAAACGAATTTCCACTGATTTCCCAGCTTCAATACCAATTGAATTACTAGTCCTAGGTTCTCCATCCGCAAAAAGCGCTAGATTACCACTGTCTTTTACATAATAACCATCTATTTGGGCATTGCAAAAAACACTAATTGTTCCAAATAAAAACAATACCATTAATAACTTTCTCATAACTGTAAAATTTAAAAGTTTAACATTAAAAACATAAATCCTCACGTTGAATGATGATACATCCCAACGTGAGGATTCCTATTATTTTGCAGTAAAAATACTATTCATATTATTTCATATTCCACCACAAAGAAGTTGTCGTCATGTTCGGACCACCAAGTCTTTCTAAAGCTTGGTTATACCCTTCCAAGTTATTGGTTTGAAGAACTGCCGGGTAACGAAGACGCTTCGGGTAGAACTCTACTTTACATTCCTTGCAAGTAGCAGGAGTTAACAACACTTGGTTAGTTGGATTGTAAGCAGCCTCTACAGCTTGATTCTCGAAGAACGGCAAACCTAAACGACGGTGATCAGACCACACTTCCAAAGGCAACCAAGGATTCTGAGCGATGAACTTCTGCGTAATGATCTTAGTCAATGCATCATTATTATACTGACCATTCTTATAGATCGTATTTTTAGGATACTCATAAGTCGTTGTCTTATTCTGTTTCGTATATGCATCGTAATAGTTGATCGTATAAGCCTTAGCCTCTACCGTATGATCGAAAGCTACAGATGTTCCTACACGGTTATAAGCCTTAGATTGCAAATATTCTAAGAGTTTATCGGAAACACCGTTATATTCAAAACTAGCGGCGATACCTTTCTCATAATTATCCTTTGCGCTACCCGGAACATTCCAACCATAAACCGCAGCTTCCGCTAACAAGAAATAACTTTCCCACGGGCCAAACCATACACGTTTGTTCGTGCTATGACGGAACTTATCAGCCAAAGAAGGGAAGTTGTAGTTATAACTTGTATAGTCACCAACTAAACCGGCCTTATCGTTCCAGTTTCCGGCAACAACGGTCGTCCAAGAATATTTCATGGGAAGTTTTACTTCCGGCGCGGAAACTTTTTGTCCGGTCAGCACATCCGTATAATCTCCCGCAATCAATGTTATCTCATCCTTTACCTCGGAAGCGGCACCTATATAAGAAGGATAAACCACTCCGTCATCATACCCCGGAATGCTATACAACTGAGGCGCACGAGGATCGATATATTGTGGGATACCATCGAAAAAATAGCCCGCACAAGGATCATTTGTGGTTGTTGGGAAATGCAGGCTGACATTCTGGCCTAAGTAAGTATAAGGATCTTTCAAATTGGATTTCAACTCATCAGGAACAGGAAATTCCACACCGCCTAGTCCCACTACGAGATTATTGAAAGTAGTAGACATCGCTTGGTTATTCCAAGTTCTTGTCATGACACCTGTATACGGATCCCATCCATCTTTCTCCGCAACCTGGGCGATATCATCCATAGAGGCGATAAACTCACCCTTGGCAGCATCCTCAAACTCAGCTTGCGCCAAAGAAGGATTGACCGCAGTCAAACGCATCGCTAGACGCATACGCAAAGAGTTTCCATACTTTTTCCATTTCTTTATGTCACCACCAAAAAACGGATCATATTTGGACATCGCACTCATATCAATGCTCTCATCCAAAGAAGCGACCGCCTCTTTCAACTCTTTCAATATATAGGTATAGATATCCTCCACCTTATTATATTCTCCAGGAACACCGGTAAAAGCAGATAACGCCGGTATCGGGCCAAAGTTATCAGACAATTCAGAGTTCAAATAAGCTCTCCAAATACGAGCCATATTCGGGATATTCCGATAATAAGGATAGGCATTATCCACATCTAATTTGATTTTCTCCTCTCCGACCTCTATCGCTTGATTCGCCTTATTCAACCAACCTACGCCATACGAGTTCGAAGTCAAGTATAATCTATTATAGTCATCATTATCCGTACCGATTGCGAAACCGCTACCCCGATCAAAACGAGCAGCCCGCTTCCAATACAAAATAAAAATACGTTCTGCTATTTCAGGGTTCATTTGAGCATCTCCAATGGAGCCATTCAAGAACCATTCCGGTTCCACTTGCTCCAAATCAGCCTTATTCGGGTCTTTGTTGATATCCTCAAAGTCATTACAACTTGTAACCGTTGTCAATGAAGCGACCGCCAAGGCTCCTAATATAATGATATTTTTCGTTTTCATATTATCTCCTTTCTATTAGAATCCTACAGTTAAATTAAATGTATAAGAACGATTTGTAGGCGCGCCACCATTCTCGAATCCTACCGCATTCGTATTTGTAGCTGCCACAGATTCAGGATCGATACCCGGCAAATGAGAAACAATCATCCATACGTTATTACAAGTCGCGGACAGACGCAACTTTTGGAACGGGGTTTTCTTCAACAAATTCTTATTGAACGTATATCCTAAAGTAATATTTCTCAAACGGATATTCGTAGCGTCATACGTAAACACCTCCGGCAAACCATAGTTTCCTGAAGAAGCGATACGCTCCCAATATCTTTGAGGCGTAACAGCGACATCATTCTTCACATACTCATCACCTTTTTTCATGATTGAGTTTGGAACCACGAAATCAGCACGATCACCATTCACGACCGTTCCGGCAGCGTTACCATTCTTATGCAAAGAAGAAGTCGTCGCCGAGTAAATCTCACCACCTATACGGAAGTCGATCAAGAAACTCAAATCAAAACCCTTATAAGAGAAATTATTCGTGAGACCAAGCATCCAATCCGGGTTCTGATTACCAATCAACTCTTTATCTGTCGTAATCAAAGGAAGACCATCTTCACCTACCACGACCTGCCCATTGTGGCGAACAAATTTCTGTCCATAAATATCACCATATTTACCACCTTCGGTAGCGGCAATCTGTAAGACATCCACAGTCTTGATATCATAGACAGTCACCCCTTCGGTTAATTCCAAGATCTTACTTCTATTCAAAGAGAAATGAGCTTGCGCATCCCAGTTAAACCCACTAGCAGTCTGCATAATAGCACCATTCAACGAAAGTTCGAAACCTTGGTTCTGGATATTACCCGCATTCACTTTTCGAGATTCATATCCGGAAAAAGCATCCATCGGAATATTCAGCAACTGATTGGTCGCATTTGTCTTATACCAAGCGGCATCAATACCAAAACGGTTATTGAAGAAACGTAAGTCGGCACCAACCTCCCAAGACTTGATCAACTCACTCTTAACCGAAGAGTCAAACAAGGTACTTCCGGCAGAAGCCATACTATTACCATTAGCATCCTTAGAAATTGTATATACATTATATAACTGATAAGGATCCAAATCATTACCTACCTCAGCGAAAGAAGCACGCACCTTCGCGAAACTAAACCAATCAGGCATACTTCCTCCGTTTTTCTGTACCATATCAGAGATTACAGCAGATAAGCTAACAGAAGGATAGAAATAAGAACGATTCTCTTTTGACATAGTGGATGACCAGTCATTACGTGCCGTAACATCCAAGAACAACCAACCATCCCAGTTCAACTGGAGAGATCCGTACAAAGAGTTCATTTTACGCTGGGTCAAAGAAGATGTAATAGAAGGTTTATCAACACCATTATTGACATCAAACAAATCAGGAACCAACAACGTTCCCGCACTTGCATTCATTTTGGTACGTTTCTGCTGCATGATGTTACCACCAAATGTAACAAAACCACCCAATTTGCTGATCAAATCATCCTTACGCACCGTAGCCAAGAAGCTAAAGTTATTCTCATAGAATGTCTCAGAACCTTCAGAATAGCTACCTTCCGGCTTCGTATTACCTCCTGAATATAACTTTTGAGTAGTCGTGGTAGTATAATAGTCAGTACCTCCTCTCAGCTCGATATCAAACCAATCCGTAGGAGCATATTTTAAAGAAGCATTTCCTAAAATACGATTACGCGTATCGTCGTTCTGACGGTATTGAGTTACCCAATAAGGGTTCTCCTGTGGACTATTACTTTTATCATACCAAACCATTTTCCCTTGATCATCCACACAGTTCTCAAAATCAAGAACATTCAAAGAGCGAGGCAAATTATAAACGGTTGAAAATGCGTTGGATGGGTTTATACCAATGATCGGACGATTATGGGCGTTTTGGTTTACATAGTTCACCTTCGCATCCACCTTCCATTTCTTAGCCTCATCCAAAAATGAGGTAGCACGTAACGTTAAATTCGTCTTATTCAGACTTTGCTCTGGGGTTACACCCGAGTCATCTTGGCGATTGAAAGAAAAGAACATAGAGGTTCCATTCACATCTTGCTGGAAACTTACGCCTTCATTGAAAGAGGTACCTGTACCAAAGAAAGCGCCAATATTGTCATAAGCGGCCATTGGCACTTGACGTCCGTCATACGTAGTAATAGTCTGTCCTTCAATCCTCGGACCCCAGCTCAGATTGGTTTGGTCATTGTAAGCACCAACAGAACCCTGTCCGAAAGAACTTTGCAGTTCCGGCAACATAAAAGGAGTATCCGCCGTAACTCCAAAGTTCACATTGATACCCAGACCATCATTCTTCTTTCCTGATTTCGTCGTAATCAAGATAACACCATTACCGGCACGAGAACCGTAAAGAGCGGCAGCGGAAGCACCTTTCAATACAGACATAGACTCGATGTCTTCTGGATTGATATCCGAAAGACCGTTACCCATATCCGTACCGGAGTTACCCCAAGCATCATCTACACCACCGGTGAAGTTATCCATCGGAGTACCATCTACAACTACCAACGGCTGATTAGAACCGGTCAAAGAGTTCGCACCACGAAGTACAATCTTCGAAGAACCGCCTACACTACCACTAGAACGAACGACCTGCAAACCGGAAACCTTACCGGACAACGCATTGGCGATATTGCTCTCGCGAGAATCCAGCAAAGCGTCTCCCTTCAACTCTTGCATCGCATAACCCAAGGACTTCTCAGATCGCTTCATGCCTAAGGCCGTAACCACGACCTCATCCAATTTCTGGGTGTCTTCCGCTAATTTGATAACGCCTACCGGTTGGCCGGTATACGTAATTTCCATGGTGGAGTAACCAATGAATGAGATTTGGATTACATCACCATTCTTGACACCTTCCAAGGTGAAATTACCGTCCATATCGGTAATCGTACCATTGGTCGTGCCTTTCACGACAACTGACGCTCCGGTCACTGGGCCGAAATCATCTTCCACTGTACCTGTTACTTTCCCGTTTTGCTGGGAGATAGAGGTACCTTGCTCAACAGGTGCGATGTTGGCATACATGCTTCCCGAGAAGCATAACGCACCCGCACATAGAATTAAGCTGACAGGTTTAAAGTTTTTCAACATAACTGATGGTTTTATTGATAAATAATTAGACAATGTCTTGATGAAACATTTGTCTTTTTAAATTATTCACATACATACACTCACTCCTGAGTTCTAGCGTAATTAAGTTCAAATAAAAAATGGGCTAACTATCGGAGTCCTACATGAACTTTTCTTAAGTAGAAGTTGTTTTATTTAGTTGGCGCCAAAATACCTAGCACATTTTATATCGGAGGCAAAGATATGAAATATTCATTATATTGTGTTATTATAATTAAATAAATCTTTCCTTATTTTTATGTTTTACAATATAAAATTAGAAATATAAACGGTTTTAAGTTAAAATCGACTTGAGTTCATGTAGAACTAAGTATCTGCGGTAAGATATGAAATCACAGTAATTCAGGCGTTTTTTCAGAATATAAAAGCAAGCCAGCTTCATTAGCAAAGTAAGTTAATTAAAATGCCAAAGTAAGTTAACTTACTTCGCCGATGAAGTTAACTTACTTTTATTAGATATCTTCTATTGAAAAAGAAGTATAATCTCTAAAAATCTTTCTCATTCGCCATATACCACATATTAAGGAACGAGGCCTTCGTGATATTCACCACCTTGTCCCAATTAATCCGGTCGGCATGGTCGCTCGGTTGATGGTAATCCGGATGTCCGTCGGTATGATACCAGATAATAGGGATACCTATCTTTGCGAAGGAACCGTTATCACTCCCTCCTACCGGGTTATCCCACGGACGATAATCCGGTGCCAGATTCAAGTTGTATTTCTTGATATCGTTCTTCAGCCAATCGCCGAAAGCAGGGTGCGCCTCCGTATAGAAATAAACCACATGGGTAGGCTTCGCCTCGTTATTGTTACGGCCGATCATATCGAAATTCAAATATCCTTTCACGTTCTTTATCTCTGGAAAAGACTGAACGAAGGCTTTCGATCCGAGAAGCCCTTTCTCCTCACCGTCCCAGAAAGCGAATACAACGGTTCGCTCCGGTTGCTGGCCCGTGGCAAGGAAAGCCCTCGCTATCTGCAAAACGGCAGAGACTCCGGAGGCGTTATCGTCCGCCCCGTTATAGATCTGGTCGCCATCCAGCATCGGGTCGATACCCAGATGGTCATAGTGAGCGCCGACAATCACGATCTCGTTCGGGTTCTTCCCCTCTATCTTACCCAATATATTATTCAAGGATAGCTTCTGGAAAACACCGGTCTGCTTGATAGCGGCCACCGAGTCCGGGTGGACTTGCCAACGGGCTCCTCTTTTCTGGCGTTCCAGATGGTAAGCCTCGAACGGATGGTAATAGGAATCGCCCACGGGATCGATACCTAAGGACTTCAAGTTCGCCACGATATAATCTCCCGCTATACGGCCTCCACGGAAACCGGCCTCACGGCCCTCCAGATCATCATCGGCCAAGAAACCGATATGCGCCTCGGCGGTCGATCTATTTATCACGTCCAAACCTTTCTTCTCCGGACTTTCCGCCCAAAGAGCCGTACTTAATGCCAGCGACATTAAGAGTAATCCTGCTTTTTTCATCGCTTTTGTGTTCAAATGATTATTGTTTTAGCTTTTTCATTCACAAATATAAGTAATTTCCCTGATACGCGAAGGAGAAGGAAAGGAAAGGGCACAAAAAAAGGCTCACCCGGCCGTATTGCCAAAGGTAATCCTCATTTCCTATCTCTCACCATTCCGTTTTGAACGGAGGTAAGAGATGACATCTAATTTATTTCTTACTTTAATTCTTTACTTAAAAAAGACGCAGTCTTTTAGTTCTTATCCGCATCTACACTCATTTCGCTCATAAGGCGACGGATCTCAGCGTTTAATCGCTGACTCATGGCACCATTGCCAGCTGACTGGTAACGATCTGCTTGATAACGCAACATCGCTAAAGCACGAAGGCTTTTCTCATTTTCTCTCATCATCATAATCTTTTTGTTTTACGCTTCCCACGCTTGGAAAGCCAGTTAATAAATAATCCTAAAACGATCTTTCTTTCTTAATTCGTTACAAAGATAACCATTTTATCCGAAACAATGTTGTAGAACATAATAAAATATTTCATTTTTTCGATTATTTATGAATTGTGCAAATAAGTCTAAATACGCCGGGGATTACTCCACCGGCGTTAATTCACCTGTAACAGAGTCTATTACAAACCCTCTTACCGTTATATCCGACGGAATCAGCGGATGATTCCGAATTTGCTCCACGGTCTCGTGCACGGAAGCCTCGGAGGTCTCGAATCCCCGCAACCACGACTCGAAGTTTATACCGCAATATCGGATCATATCTATTCGTTCCTGCGGGATTCCCCGCTCTTTCATCTTTTCGATCATCTCGGAGCTATTCATGTGCTTGGCTCCACAATCGGTATGCCCGATTATCATTACCTCTACAACCCCAAGCTCGTAAATCGCCACTATCAAGCTCCGGATAACGCTTCCGAAGGGGTGGGATATGATCGCCCCTGCGTTCTTTATAATTTTCACGTCTCCATTCTTGATGCCCAAGGAGGCGGGTAGCAACTCGGTCAGCCGGGTATCCATGCAAGACACGATGGCGATCTTCTTATCGGGATATTTATTCGTGATATACTTCTCATACCCCTTGTTCTTTACGAACTCACGATTATAGCTTACCAATTCATCAATCATAGCGTTTGTGATTTAGCGTTATTAAACTGTTTATTTATATAACATCGAAATGTCTTAAAGCGTTCATGACACCATCGTCATCTACGGAGTCGGTCACGTAATCCGCCGCCTCTTTCACCTCGTCGCCGGCGTTACCCATGGCTACCCCGATCCCGGCGTGGCGAAGCATGGCCATATCGTTGCCTCCATCGCCAAAAGCCATCGTCTCGTGG
>ERZ780208.1700-NODE-1700-length-17088-cov-5.537662_pt1 | contig 17088 bp, 15 predicted proteins | sample MGYA00511167_ERZ780208 | MGnify/ENA primary metagenome ERZ780208 (study PRJEB29588, sample SAMEA2159202) | human gut metagenome | biome: human gut; feature: human-associated habitat; material: faeces | place: Denmark | collected 2008/2010 ... | reverse complement strand
TTATTCCTCCTCTTGTGCTGTGATGGCAATATGCAGCTCGTCCAGCTGCTTTTGTCTGTCCCCACAAAATGACGCGGCATTTTGCGGGGGCCCCTCACTGGGAATGAATATCCTCGGCGGAAATGAATTCCGCCTGCGGCAAGGTTTTGCTGCGCAAAACGCTTGATGTGGAACAAAAGCAGCAGGGGAGTAGATGGATGGGGGGAGTTTATTCCTCCTCTTGTGCTGTGATGGCAATATGCAGCTCGTCCAGCTGCTTTTGTTCCACAGTGGAGGGGGCGCCCATCATGATATCCTGGGCGTTCTTATTCATGGGGAAGGGGATGATCTCGCGGATAGAGCTTTCACCGGCCAGCAGCATCACCATGCGGTCCACGCCGGGGGCGATGCCGGCATGGGGAGGCGCACCGTAGCAGAAGGCGTTGTACATGGCGGGGAACTTCTTCTTTACATCCTCCTCGCTCAGGCGCACCAGCTCAAAGGCCTTGACCATGATCTCCGGGTCGTGGTTCCGGACGGCACCGCTGGACAGCTCCACGCCGTTGCACACCAGGTCATACTGGTCGGCGGTGATGGTCAGGGGGTCGATTTCGCCCCGCTCCGCCTTCAGCAGTACCTCCAGGCCGCCGCTGGGCATGGAGAAGGGATTGTGGCAGAACTCCAGCTGGCCGGACTCGTCGCCGATCTCGTACATGGGGAAGTCCACGATCCAGCAGAACTCGTAGCGCTCCTTGTCCATGTGGCCCTCACAGGCCGCGCCGAAGGTCTTGATGAGCACACCGGCGGATTTGGTGGCGGCGGGACCTGCGGCCACCAGCACCAGAGTGTTGGGCTTCAGATCCAGGGTCTCGGTCAGCTCCTGCTGAAGGCCTGTGACGAACTTGGCAATGCCGCCGGCCAGCTGGCCGTTTTCGTCCGCCTTGAACCAGTAGGCTTTGGAGCCGGACTGCACCTCGCAGTCGGCCAGCAGCTTGTCGATCTGCTTGCGGGTGAGCTTGCAGTTGGACACGGGGACCATCTTCACGGTCTGACCCCGCAAGGCGTCGAACTCACTCTCGGTAAACAGGGAGGTGACATTCTTGCAGGTCAGGTCAATGCGCAGGTCAGGCTTATCGGAGCCGTAGGTCTCCATGGCGTCCCGGTAGGCGATGCGGCGGAAGGGGGCGGAGGAGGCCACGTTGTAGGTGCCGAATTTGGCGAAGATGGGAGGCAGCACGTCCTCCAGGACGGCGAACACATCCTCCTGGGTGGCGAAGGCCATTTCCATATCCAGCTGGTAGAACTCGCCGGGGGAACGGTCACCTCGGGCGTCCTCGTCCCGGAAGCAGGGGGCAATCTGGAAATAGCGGTCAAACCCGGCGGTCATCAGCAGCTGCTTGAACTGCTGGGGAGCCTGGGGCAGAGCATAGAACTTGCCGGGGTGCTTCCGGGCGGGCACCAGATAATCCCGGGCGCCCTCAGGGGAGGAGGCCGTCAGGATGGGCGTGGTGATTTCCAGGAAACCGTGATCCGTCATGGCGGCCCGCAGGGCGGACACCACCTGGCAGCGGAGGATGATATTGCTCTTTACTGCCGGGTTCCGCAGGTCCAGATAACGATATTTCAGACGCTGGGTCTCGTCGGCCTCGCGGCTGCGGTTGATCTCAAAGGGCAGGCTGTTGTAGCGGCAGCGGCCCAGGACCTCAATTTTTTCGGGGAGCACCTCCACATCGCCGGTGGCCTGCTTGGGATTCTTGCTGGCCCGCTCCCGGACGGTGCCCTCTACGCTGATGGTGGACTCCTTGTTCAGGCCGTTGATGACGTCCATCATCTCCTGACTCTCTACCACCACCTGGGTGGTGCCGTAGAAGTCACGCAGCACCACAAAGGCGAAGTTCTGGCCCACCACGCGGACGTTCTCCATCCAACCCACGATCTTCACGTGCTTTCCGGCGTCGGTCAGACGCAGCTCCCCGCAGGTATGGGTTCGCATTTGCATCATATTGATCTCTCCTGTTCTGATTATAATTTGTATTTTAGTTAACGGATTCAACTATTTGTATTCAAATCTATGATTACAAATTTGAATATTTGTGGGTAATATTGCATCCTGTATTTATTTTTCCAGAATGACCTTGCCTTGATTCCGCTGGGACAGGCCCTCCTGAATGCGGGAAAGTGTGGCGTCGAAGGGGAGCTTGGTCTGTTCGCCGGAGGTCATATCCTTGCATGCCACCAGGCCCGCCGCAATCTCGTCGTCGCCCAGAAACACCACATAGGGGACCCCCAGCTTGTCGGCATAGTTCATCTTGGCTTTGAATTTTTTCTGCTCGGTATACAGCTGCGTGCGGACACCGGCGCCCCGCAGCCGGGTAGCCAGCTGGATGGCCGGGGTCAGGTCCTGGGTCATGGGCAGGATCAGCACATCGGCAGGAGCCGTGGGCAGGGAGGGGTTCAGGAGGCCCTGCTCACCCAGCACATAAAACAGACGGGTCAGGCCAATGGAGATGCCCACGCCGGGAAGCTGACGGTCGGTATAATACTCAGCAAGGTTGTCATAACGTCCACCAGAACATACGGAGCCGATCTCCGGATAGTCCAGCAAGGTTGTCTCATACACGGTACCGGTGTAGTAGTCCAGGCCCCGGGCGATGGTCAGATCCACGGCGAAATTGACCTCCGGAACGCCGAAGGCGGCCAGGTAACGGGTGACGGTGGTAAGCTCATCCAGTCCCTGGTCAAACAGCTCATGGCGGCCCCGGTAGCCCTCCAGGGCGGAGAGCACCTGGTCATTGCTGCCGGTGATGGAGATGAAACGCATGATCTCCTCCGCCTGCTCCGCCGTCAGTCCTACGTCGTCCATCAGGCAGGCGCGGACCTTATGGGGCCCGATCTTGTCCAGCTTGTCCACGGTGCGCATGATGTCGCCGGACCGGTCCGTCAGGCCCAGCATGGCATAGAAGCCATTGAGGATCTTGCGGTTGTTGACCCGGATCTGGAACCGGGTCAGGCCCAGGGCGGTGAAGGTCTGGTAGATGATGGAGGGGATCTCCGCCTCGTTGGTGATGTCCAGCTTGCCGTCGCCGATAATATCGATGTCTGCCTGATAGAATTCCCGGAAACGCCCTCGCTGGGCCCGCTCGCCCCGGTATACCTTACCAATCTGATAACGGCGGAAGGGGAAGGCCAGGTCATTGCCGTGGAGGGCCACATATTTGGCCAGCGGCACCGTCAGGTCAAACCGCAGGGCCAGGTCGGCGTCGCCCTTCTGGAAGCGGTAGATTTGCTTTTCGGTCTCGCCGCCGCCCTTGGCCAGCAGCACCTCACTGGCCTCAATCACAGGGGTGTCCAGGGGCGTGAAGCCGTAGCGGCTATAGGTGGTGCGCAGAATGTCCATCATCCGCTCCAGCTGCTGCTGCTGCGCAGGCAGCAGCTCCATGAAGCCGGAGAGGGTCCGGGGGGTCACAGTTGCCATGGTGATCTATTTCCTTTCTGTTTTGTTTTTGGGTTTTTATTGGGGACTCTGCGGAGGCATCATAGCTCGGTTGCAGCTGGGTTTGGAAATGGAAAAATGCGCTCCCGTCCCTTGTTTGGGACGAGAGCGCATGAATACGCTTCGTGGTGCCACCCAAATTCAGCCCCAAGGGGCCCTCGCGGCTCCTGTTACGGGGAGCGGGCCGTGGATGTTTCCATCCCCGCTGGGGGACTGTCTTCGCTTCTCCTGCCGGGGCGCGCTTGCAGCCGGTGACGCGTCTCTCTGGTGCCGGTGGGGATGAAGGTACTCCTGTCTCCTTTATGGCGGTCGCTTTTCCTATTTTATGGCATCCGGGGCCGCTTGTCAAGCGGTAAAGGGCTTGGTTTTGGGATTGACAATATTGCGCCAGTCCAGGTCGCCCCGGGCCAGGCCCAGCACCAGCATTTCCGCCGAGGCCAGGTTGCTGGCATAGGGGATGTTGTTCTGGTCACACAGACGGAAGATGTTGGCTACATCCTCATTCGGGGTCTTCTGATTGGGGTCACCGAAGCACAGCACCATGTCGATCTCATTATAGGCGATACGGGCCGCGATCTGCTGGCCGCCGCCGTGGTCGAAGGACAGGAAACGGTGGATGCGCAGGCCGGTGGCTTCGCTGATCTGAAGCCCGGTGGTGGCGGTGGCGCAAAGGGTGTGCTGGGCCAGAATGCCGCAGTAAGCGGTGCAGAACTGGACCATCAGTTCCTTTTTGTTGTCGTGAGCGATCAGTGCGATATTCATGGGGGCACTTCCTTTCATAAGATCAGATCCGCATCAGCGGCACACGCTGGCCGGTGATGCGTCGGGCAATGTTTTCATAGGACCGTGCGGCATAGTAGTTCATGTCCCGCAGGGGAATGCCGCGGTTGAGGGAATAGGGGACGTCGCTGTCCTCCGGGACCACGCCCAGAAGGGGAAGGCCGGCAGCGTCCATGGCGTCGTCGATGGTGCTGTGCAGGGCCCGCAGGAGCTTTTTCTGTACTCGCCCCACCACCAAAAACAGGCTCTCTGTGGTGAAGCGCTTGTCCAGGATCATAACGGTGTGCTGTGCGTCCCGCAGAGCGGAGGCGTCGGTGGTGGTGATGACCACCACGCAGTCGGCGCAGCCGGTGGCCAGCTGGAAGCCCTGACCCAGTCCCGCCGGGGCGTCGATGAGGCAATAGTCATACTGCTGGCGCACCTGATCCAGGAGCCGTTTCATCTGCTCCATGGTGACGTTCAGCTGCCCGGTGGCGGACAGGGGAGCGGTGAGCAGATGGAGCTTGGGATACTTGGGGTGGACAGCCACCGCGTCCGACAGTGCGCAGCGCCCGGCTATAACGTCGGAAAAGTCCATCAGTGCACTGTCTGTCAGCCCCAGGGCCAGGTCCAGGTTCCTCAGGGTAATGTCACAGTCCAGGCACAGAGTGCTTTTTCCCAGGGCGGCCAGAGCCAACCCCACGTTGGCGGTGAAGGAGGTCTTGCCGGTGCCGCCCTTTCCGGAGACCACTGCTATGATTTTTCCCATATCCAGGTACCTCGTATACAGATGGGGTTCAGCCCAGCGGCGCTTTTTTGATTCGGGCAAAGGGACGGGGATAGGCCGCCGGAGTAGGATGCTGCTTTTGAATGATCACCACCCGGTGACGAATGTCTGTACCGGGAATGGTGTAATCCCAGATTTTTCCAATTTTTCCGCCCAGCTGGGCAATGGCGCTTTTGGCGGACTGGACCTCCTGGTCGGAGTCCACAGACTTCATGGCCAGGAACTGGCCGCCTACCTTCACCAGGGGCAGGGCCAGCTCACACAATATGTTCAGCTGGGCAACGGCCCGGGCATGCACGCATTGGATGCGCTTGAGATCCATGGCCTGTGCCGTTTCCTGGAGAAAATCCACACGTTTTCCCAGGCTGTCCAGCAGGGTCAGGTCAAAGTCCGGCTCCAGCAGCCGCAGGGGCATACCGGGAAAACCCGCGCCTGTGCCTACGTCCACGACGTTTTTGCCTGGGAAGTCTGCTATCGTCAGCAGGGAAGCACAGTCCAGAAAGTGCAGCCGCGCCACATCTGCCGGATCGGTGATGGCTGTCAGATTCATGACCCGGTTTTTCTCCAGCAGGAGCCGGGAAAATTCCTGCAGCCGGGGGATGGCGTCGGTGGGAAGGCCCCAGGTCTCGAGGCCCTGCTGCAAGATGCGTTCCATTTTATTTCTGCTCCTTCAGCAGGTCCCGGATCTCCGTCAGCAGTTCCTCCGTGGTGGGACCGGCGGGCTCCTCCGGAGCGGGGGCCTCGTCCTTCTTCTTGTGGAAGGCGTTGATGGCCTTGACCATCAGGAAGATGACGAATGCCACCAGGATGAAGTCGATGATGGTGGTCAGAAAGGTGCCCAGGCCCAGAGTTACGGCAGCCGTGACCTCCTTGTCCCCATTCATAACGGCGGGCTTCAGGATGATATCCAGCTTGCCCAGGTCGATGCCGCCGATGACCAGACCGATCAACGGCATGAACACATCGTTGACCAGGGAGGTGGTGATTTTGCCGAAGGCGGAGCCCAGCACCACGCCGATGGCCATGTCCAGCACATTGCCGCGCATGGCAAAATCCCTGAATTCATTGAAAAACTTTTTCATATGGACCCTCCTCTCAGTGCTTGGGGATAATGCGGTCGTGGCCACCCATATAAGGCCGCAGAGCCTGGGGGATCCGCACAGAGCCGTCAGGCTGGAGGTTGTTTTCCAGGAAGGCGATGAGCATCCGGGGAGGGGCTACGCAGGTGTTGTTCAGGGTGTGGCACAGCTGCATTCTGCCGTTTTCATCCTTGTAGCGGATCTTCAGGCGGCGGGCCTGGGCATCACCCAGGTTGGAGCAGGAGCATACCTCGAAATACTTCTGCTGCCGGGGGGACCAGGCCTCAATATCACAGGACCTGCACTTCAGGTCTGCCAGATCGCCGGAGCAGCACTCCAGCTGCCGCACGGGAATATCCAGAGAGCGGAACAGCTCCACGCTGTACTGCCACAGCTGATCATACCATTTTTTGGAATCTTCAGGCTTGCATACCACGATCATTTCCTGCTTTTCAAATTGGTGAATGCGATAGATGCCCCGCTCCTCGATGCCGTGGGCGCCCTTCTCCTTGCGGAAGCAGGGAGAGTAGGAGGTCAGGGTCTGGGGCAGGGATTCGGTGGGGACGATCTGGTCAATAAACTTGCCGATCATAGAGTGCTCGCTGGTACCGATGAGGTAGAGGTCCTCGCCCTCGATCTTATACATCATGGCATCCATGTCGGTCTGGCTCATGACGCCCTCCACCACGTTGCCGTGGATCATGAAGGGCGGGATGCAGTAGGTGAAGCCCTTGTCGATCATAAAGTCCCGACCATAGGCCAGCACGGCTTCGTGGAGCCGTGCAATATCGCCCATGAGATAATAGAATCCGTTGCCGGATACCCGGCCGGCGGCGTCCATATCAATGCCGTCGAAGCGCTCCATGATCTCCGTGTGATAGGGAATGTCGAATTCCGGGGTTTTGGGCTCGCCAAAGCGCTGGACCTCCACATTGTGGGTGTCGTCCGGGCCGATGGGAACGGAGGGATCAATCATCTGCGGGATCACCATCATGATTTTGGTGATCTGCTGGGTCAGACGGCCCTCCATCTCCTCCAACTGGGCCAGTCGGTCGGCGTTGGCCTTCACCTGGGCCTTGGCCTCCTCGGCTTCCGCCAGCTTGCTGGGGTCCTTTTTGGCCTGTCCCATCAGCATGCCTACCCGCTTGGACAGCTGGTTGCGCTGGGCCCGCAGGTCGTTGGCCTCGTTCATGGCGGCGCGCTTTTCGGCGTCCAGAGCGATAACCTCGTCTACCAGGGGGAGCTTAGCGTTCTGAAATTTCTTGCGGATATTCTCCTTGACGGCTTCCGGGTTGTCCCGGACAAATTTGATATCAAGCATGGTAATGCACCTTTCCGTGTTTCACGTGAAACAGTTATTTCTTTTTGATGGTATGGAGGGCCTCCAACAGATCGTTGAGGTCGTCCACGCTGTAATACTCCAGTTCGATGCGGCCCTTTTTCCGCCCGGTGACGATCCGACAGCCGCGCCCCAGGGAATTTCCCAGATCGCGGGCGGCCTCCTGAGCATAGTCTACGGTGACGCCGGTGGGGGAGGGCTTCTCCCTCTTTTCGATGGTGAGCTTCTTCACCAGCAGTTCTGTCTGGCGGACGGACAGGTCGTTTTTCAGGATGGAGGCAGCGGCTGTTTCCTGCAGGGCAGGGGACAGGGGCAGCAGTGCCCGGGCGTGACCGTTGGTGAGACGTCCGTCCTCCACCATGGCCCGCACCGGCGGACACAGGTTCAGCAGACGCAGGGCGTTGGCCACAGCGGACCGGGATTTGCCCACCCGTTGGGCCGTTTCCTCCTGGGTCATGTTGTACTGGCTCATGAGCACCTGGTAGCCCTCGGCCTCTTCAATAGGGTTCAGGTCCTCCCGCTGGAGGTTTTCAATCATGGCCAGCTCCATGGCCTTTCGATCGTCGGCCTCGATGATGATGGCGGGAACCTGGGTCAGACCCGCCATCCGGGCTGCGCGCCAACGGCGCTCTCCGGCGATGATCTGATAATAGCCGGATTGCAGCTTCCGTACCGTCAGGGGCTGGATGATGCCGTGCTCCCGGATGGAGTCAGCCAAGTCCGCCAGAGATTCGGGGTCAAATTGCTTGCGGGGTTGGGATGCGCAGCTTTCCACCTGGGAAATTGGCAGAAATAAACTGCTTTTCTCCTCCTGGGAATCGATGACATCATCTCCCAGCAGGGCGGCCAGGCCTTTGCCCAGCCCTTTTGGGTTGTTGGCCATTGCTAAAACGCTCCTTTCCGCACAGAATCAAACATTTTTCTTGAGAAATTCGTTGGCCAGTGACAGATATGCCTCCGCACCGCGACAGGTCCGATCATAGGCGGTAATGGGCTTTCCGTGACTGGGCGCCTCGGACAGGCGAATATTTCTGGGGATCACCGTGGCATACACCTTGCCGGGGAAGAATCGCTTCACCTCTTGCGCCACCTGGATAGCCAGGTTGGTTCGGCCGTCGAACATGGTCAGCAGAACGCCTTCAATCTGGAGACGTGGATTCATATTCCGGCGGACAATACGCACGGTGTTCATCAGGTCACTGAGGCCCTCCAAGGCGTAATACTCTCCCTGCAAGGGTACCAGCAGGGAATCTGCAGCGCACAGGGCGTTGAGGGTCAGAAGCTCCAGGGAAGGGGGACAATCGATGAAAATGTAGTCGTAGTTTTTCCGTACACCGTTCAGGGCGTTGCGCAGCAGAAATTGCCGGTCTGCCAGCTCGATCATTTCCACGCCGCCGCCGGCCAGGGCCTTGCTGCTGGGCAGCACGTCGCCGTAAGGCGTGGCGACGATGGCTTTGGCGGTGTCCACGCCGTTGATGAGGACATCATATACGCCGTTGGAGGTGGACTTGTCCACGCCCATGCCGGAAGTGGCGTTGGCCTGGGGATCAAAATCGCACAAAAGCACGCGCTTTCCCAGATATTTTAGTGCCGCAGCCAGGTTGACGCAGGTGGTAGTCTTTCCAACGCCGCCTTTTTGGTTCACGATCGCTACGATTTTCGCCACTTTTCCCACTCACTTTCTGTCAGTCTTTTTATTTAGTATATCACATTTTCGGGCGGTTTCAATAGAAAATTTGCAAAACGAGAAAAAACTTGAGAAAAATGTTTCACGTGAAACAGAAGAAATAATGAAAAAGGGTGGATGTTTCACGTGAAACATCCACCTTGTAACAGTTCAAATCAAAATCATACCCGACACCGGCGGCAGACGCAGACGCAGTTTTCCGCCGGGGGCAAAGAACTGCTGGAAGGTCAGAGCCTCCCGGGCCAGATCCCGGGGCCAAGGGAGAGATACCTCCACGGCTGTTTCCCCAGCATTCAGCGCCGCCACAGTGATTTCATCTCCCAATTGCCGCCGCAGTACCAGTGCGCCGCCCTGAGCATAGACATAGGTCAGATCGCCGTCCTGCAAAGAGGGGCGATGTCGCCGCAGCTGACCCAGACTGCGAAAGAAATCCAGCAGCGCCCGGTCCTGCCGGCCCCAGGGATAGGTTTTTCGGTTCAGGGGGTCCTCGAAGCCCTCCATTCCGGCCTCATCACCGTAGTACACGGTAGGGGAGCCGGGGAAACAGTACAGCAGCATTTCACCCACCCGCAGCCGGGCTTCGCCCTTTTGCCGCTCCTCCGGGGAGAGACGGTAGGCCGCACGGGCGTCCTTGGTGTCCGGCACATGCTCCGCACCCAACAGAGTCAGAATGCGCGGGGTGTCGTGGGTGCCCAGAATGTTCAGGGCACTGTAAAACGCCGGACGAGGATAGTGCTCACGGATTGTCTCCATGGTATCCCGGAAGCAGGAGGCATCGCCGCCCCGGAGCCAATCCAGAGCGGCCATCCGGAAGGGGTAGTTCATCAGGCCGTGAGTCTCACTGCCCAGCAGATACCGGCGGCGCTGACTGTAGGCCACCTTGTTGCTGCCGTCCTCCCAGACCTCCCCCAGCAGGAAGCTATCGGGATTCTCCTGCTCCATGGCGTCGCGGATCTCGGCGATAAAGTCATCGGGCAGCTCGTCGGCTACATCCAGCCGCCAGCCGGAGGCACCCTGCCGCAGCCAGTGCCGCACCACGGAGTCGTGATCCCGGATGATGAAGCGGCGGTAGCTGTCGGTGGATTCCTGCACGGCAGGCAGGGTCTTGATGCCCCACCAGGCGTCATAGTCGTCGGGCCAGGGGTGGAAGGAATACCACGAATAATAGGGAGACTCCCGGCTCTGGGCCGCGCCCAGCTCCGGATAAAAGCCATGAGCGTTGAAATACCGGCTGTTGTTGCCGGTGTGGTTGAACACGCCGTCCAGCATCACCCGGATGCCCCGGCAGCGGGCCTCCCGGCACAGGGTCCGGAAGTCCTCCTCCGTGCCCAGCATGGGGTCAATACGCCGGTAGTCGGCAGTGTCGTATCGGTGATTGCTGTCGGATTCAAAAATGGGACACAGATACAACGTACCCACTCCCATACTCTGTAGGTAGTCTAATTGGGAGGTGATGCCCGCCAGACTGCCGCCAAAAAAGTCATTGTTGCGGACGATGCCGTTTTCGTCAGGCCGCCATACCGGCGTATCGTCCCAGCTCTGATGGACCACACGGTCCCCCACCATGCCGGCAGCGTTTGGCACAGACAGACGACAAAACCGGTCCGGAAAGATCTGATAGGTGACGCCGCGGCCGAACCAGGCGGGGGAGGGGCGGCTGTCATCGTACACCGTCAGCTGCCAGCGGGAGGAGTCATCAAAACCGTGGGGACCGTATGGACGAACACAATCCGAATAAGTGAATTGAAACGCATACCATACCAGGTCCGGCTCCGCTGGGGCGGTATAGACGGCTTGCCAGCGGCCGTCGCCGGATGGGGACAAGGGCAGCGCCTGCTCTGTGCCGCCGAATTCCCGGCGCAGCAGCAGAGATACTCCGGTAACGTTTTCAGTCCCGGGACGAACCGCGAAACGGACAGCGGCGCCGCACGCGGCGGCGCCAAAGGGGGACTTGTATTCCGGGTCGCGGGAATCAAAAATCTTGCTCATAGAGTTTCCTCATTTCAACAGGGTATTTTCGCCGATGATCACGGCACCGATCTCCTCCTGAGAAAAGTAGGAGTTGACGATGTCCACGGCGGTAGAGGCCAGGGCAGCGCCGGAGCCGCCCTTTTCAATGACCACGGCCACAGCGATCTGAGGATCGTCGTAGGGGGCGAAGCACACAAACACACCGTTGTTGGTGTTGTTGATACCCGTCTCGGCTGTACCGGTTTTGGCGCCGGCGGATACTACGCACTTGGAAAAGTAGTAAGACAGGCTGCCGGTGGTCAGATTGTGCATGCCTTCCTTCACTGCCCGGACGGTGCTGTCACTCATCTGCACCGTGTTCAGGGGCTCCTTATCATAGGCATAGATCACCGAGGAGTTGTCGTAGGATTTCACGTTTTTCAGCAGGTGGGCCTCATAATGCTGTCCGTCGCCCACCAGAGTGGCGATATAGTTGGCCAGCTGCAGGGGAGTGAACAGGTCATAGCTCTGGCCGATGGCGGCGGTGAGGGTCTGGCCGTCGGTCCATTCCAGGTGCTCGGCCTCGGCAAATTCCGGGGTGGCCATGGAGCCCTTGGCCTCGGCGCTGCCGGGGCCGCCGATCTCGATGCCGGTATATTCGCCCAGACCGAACTGCTTGGCATAGCTGGCCAGGGTCTTGATCCCCGTCAGGCGGCCCACCTCATAGAAGAAGTAGTTGCAGGAAACGGTGATGGCCTGGGACACGTTGACCCGTCCGTGGGTGCCGCCGTACTCGTTGTAGATCCAGCACCGGGGCTGGGGAGACTTGTAATAGTCATAGACGCCCCGGTCCACAATGGTGGAGGAGGGGGTGATGATACCGGACTCCAGAGCCGCTACCGCTGTGCAGGGCTTAAAGGTGGAGCCCGGTGCATACGCACCGCCGATGGCCCGGTTCAGCAGGGGCGTGCCCGCGGTGTCGCTGACCAGCTTGGAGTAATCCTGGTCAAAGGTGGACAGGTTATAGGTAGGATAGCTGGCCATGGCCAGCACCTCGCCGCTGCCGACGCCCACCACCACCGCTGCGCCGCCACGGACCACGCCGTCCTTTTGCGTCATGGCCTGGATGGTCTGGGCCAGGGATTTTTCCGTGTCCTCCTGCAGGTCGATGTCCAGGGTCAGGGCCACGGTACCGCCGGGCTGAGGTTCCTTGGTATAGAGCTCGCCGGTGATCTTACCCTCCTGATTGGTGGTGATGATGCGGGTGCCCTTGGTGCCGTGGAGATAGGATTCAAAGGCCTTTTCCGCGCCCTCGCGGCCTACCAGGGAGTTCATGGAGTAACCCTCCATATCCCGGTAGCCGGTAATGCCATTCTTCGGATCGCCCACCCAGTCCTCGTAGTAAATAGGACTCAGACGGCCCAGAACGTGGGCGGCATATTCGGTGTTGTACACCCGGGCCGAGGAGGTGCCGGTGGACACGCCCCGGTACTGGCCGTCCGCCGTCTGGCTGATGAGCTCCACGGACACATCGTCGGCAAAGACATACTGGGCATCTGTCAGACTCTTGATGGTCAGCTCGTAGCGTACCCCGGCGATGGTCCGGGCCTGGTCCTCGGTATAGCTGTCGTCGATATTGAACAGCTGCCGCAGCTTGGCCATAAACCGGTCCGGCTGCAAAGTAGACGTCACCTGGGAGAGCGTGGAATAGGGAATGTCCTTGTTTTTCAAAAACAGGGCAAAGCCCTCGCCGTCGGCAGGGTCCGTATAGCTGTAGGGAGCGGTTCGGCTCACAGGCAGCGTATCGTTCCAGGCGGTGCCGTTCTCTGTGCACAGGTCCGTCAGCCGCAGGATGGCGGCATTGAGCTCCTGATCCGTGTCAAACTCCTTGGCGGAAAAGATCAGCGTATAGGTCAGCCGGTTGGACACCAGCACCTTTCCGTTGCGGTCGGTGATAATGCCCCGGGACGCTTCCACCGTTTCACTGGCGGCATTGCTGGCCAGGGACTTGGCCCGGTTTTCCTCGCCGTGAAGGATTTGGGTATAGTACATGACCCCGGCAAAGGCCACCAGACACAGACCCATCAGACCCGTCAGCGCCCAGATACGGACCCGGACCGGGTCGAATGCATTTTTCTTCATAGGACTCCTCCTATTTCAGGATACGGTTGTGTACGCTGCGCAGCAGCAGATACACCAGCGGCGACAGCACCACAGTCACGGCGGCCTCCCGCCCCGTCAGAGACAGGGCGGCCGTAAGCTCCACCCCTTGGCGGAATGTCAGCAGCAGCGTGCGCAGGAGATCGGTCACCAGCAGGGACAGACCTGCGCACAGAACGGCGCACAGAAAGCCCTGGCTCAGAAACCGCTTGGCGATCACAGCCGCCAGCAGCGCCGCTGCCAGAAAGGCCAGTGTATAAAAGCAGGGGATGATCCCCGGCATGGTCAAATCGCACAGCAGGCCGAATACTCCGGCAAAGGCGGCCCCCTCGCCGGGCCCCTCCAGCATGGCGGTGATGGCAGCGATCAGCGGCGGCAGAAAGGGATGCACGCCCCACACGCAGATGCGGTTGAGCACCAGGGACTGCACCAAAACCAGCAGCAGGGTGGCCCCGGCATAGTACAGCCACTTGAAAAACATATCCCGTTGGTTCAAGGCTTGGTTCATGGTGTCACCCCTCAGTCAACGATGGTGAAATCCGTGATGACGAAAACCTCCACCAGCTGGGTGATGTCGGTTTTGGGCAGGATGGTGGCATAACGGGTCAGGCCGTTGTCATCGGTTTTGATCTCCTCTACAGAGCCGATGACCAGCCCCGAGGGATAGTAGCCGCCCAGACCGGAGGTGACGATCATGTCGCCGTTGATGAGACTGGATTCCCCCTCCAGATACGACAGCTTCAGCTTTCCCTGGTTCATCAGCGCCAGATCGCCCATGGCCACCGTCACCTCGCCCGTGCGGAACACCAGGGCACCCAGCTGGGAATCCGTGTCCAGAATGGTGGTAACGGTGCTCCAATTGAGCCCCGCGTCGGTGATAACACCCACCAGATAGCCGTACTGGTCCACCACGCAGTCGCCCTTTTCCACGCCCAGGCTGGTGCCCTTGTTCAGGGTCAGGGTCCGGGACCAATTGGAGGTGCTGCGCTCGATTACGTGGGCCGCCTCAAAGGTAAAATCCCGACGCTGCTGGCGCAGACCGTTCAGGTCCCGCAGACGCTGGTTTTCCTCGCTGTCGGTCTTGGCCTGACGCAGGTCCTCCGTCAGCTGTGCATTTTCCTTGCGCAGGTCCTCGTTTTCCTTGCGCAGACTCTCCACCGTCTGGAACCGTTCTCCAATACTCTGGAACCATCCGGTCACGGCGGAGCCCGCCGCCCGGAAGGGGTAGGTCACCACTCCGGCGGCGTTCTGCAAAAACCCAGTCTGGTTGCTGACGGCGCTGGCGATACATAATCCCACCGCCACCACTACCACAGCGGCCAGCATCATAATGCCGTTTTTCTGAAAAAATCGTTTCATAGCTTGTTCCCTTTTTCACAGCAGCGTTACGCCAAACTCTGCCAGCATCCGGCTCAGCAGCAGCACCGGCAGACCCATGACGTTGAAAAAGTCTCCGTCAATGCGCTCTACCAGCAGGGCGCCCTGGCCCTGGACGCCGTAGGCTCCGGCCTTGTCCATGGGCTCACCGCCCCGGATATAGGTCCGCAGCTCCGACTCGGACGCCGGACGGAAATATACGTCCGTGGACTGGGCCCGGGTCAGGGACCGCTGCCCCTGCCGCACGGTAACGCCGGTACAAACTGTGTGCCGCCGCCCGGAAAGCTCCGTCAGCATCCGCAGGGCGTCTGCCTCGTCCCGGGGCTTGCCCAGCCGCTGCTGGTCCAGAAATACCATGGTGTCGGCGGTGATGACGATCTCGTCGTCCTCCGACGGCACTGCCTGGGATTTTTCCCGACTGATGTAGGATACGATCTCCGGCGGCGTCAGCCCCTGAGGGTACCATTCCTCCACCTGGGGGACCCGGACGGTGAAGTCCCGGATGCCGATCCGGCCCAAAAGCTCCTGCCGCCGGGGAGACCCGGAGGCCAATACGATCCTTGCCATAGGCTTACCTCCCGGTGGAGCCGAAGCCGCCTGCGCCCCGGTCCGTCTTGTCCAGCTCCTCCGCCTGCACCAGAACGGGCCGCACCACCGGCGTCACCATCAGCTGGGCGATGCGGTCCCCGGGCTGAATGGTATAGCTGTCCTGGGACAGGTTCACCAGTCCCACGGAGATCTCGCCCCGATAGTCGCTGTCGATAACGCCCACGCCGTTGGACAGGGCGATGCCGTGCCTGAAGCCCATGCCGCTGCGCACGAACACCAGGGCCACATAATCAGGGGAGGGCAGGGCAATGGCAATGCCCGTAGGGATGCCCCGGCGCTGGCCCGGGGCTAGCGTTACGGCCTCGTCCACGCAGGCGCACAGGTCCATGGCTGCGGCTCCCGCCGTCTGATAGCGGGGCAGGGGAATCTCCCGGCCCATTTTCGGCGACACCGCCTTGATTTTAAGCTCCATTGTATCACTTGCTCCCATTGTATATAAAAACAATCTGTAAAAAAATCATGAATCCTGAAAAGGGCTTATTCCACGCCCCGGTAGAACAGCCCTCTCGTCACGTCCGTCCCGGCTGTGACCTGACCGCTCCGATGTGCCCGCAGCACGGCGGCGCACTCCTCCGGCGTCTCTGTGGTGAACCGCAGCCGCCCATAGGTCAGGCCGCAGCGCCGCATTTCCGGCTTGTCGGCGAGGAACAGCGTCTTGCTGTTCTGGATCTCGCACCGGTGGCCCCATTGCCCCACCAGGGGAAACCGCGCCCCGGTGCGGTCGATCAGATCATTGTCCTGGCCGCAGCGGCAGGCGGCAGAGCGGTCCGCATAGTCCCGCCCTGCGTCCCGGCAGCCCAGGCTGTTGCGGATGACGCAGTTTTCCGTGATCATCAGCGGCAGGCGGCCGTATACCACCGCCTCGCAGGGCAGAACCTTCCGCAGATCCCGGATCTGCTGCCACCGCAGCTCCATGGACACCGCGGCGGCGGAAAGACCCAGCTCCTGCCAGAACAGCAGGGCTCCGCTGTTGAAAATATTCAGCCCCAGATCCCCCCATAGGGGAAGGCCCAGCCCATCGGCAATGGGCAGGTGTCCCAGATTGCCGATGGCCACGGCGGACAGGTGTTCCCGGTGCCGCTGCAAAAGCAGCCGCAGAGGCTCCTCGTCCTCTGTCCGGAAGATCCGGGGAAGCACCGCGCAGATCTGGGTCATGCCCGCCCAGCGGGCCAGGTCCATGCCGTCCAGCAGCTCTGCCGGGACATACACCGTCCCGCACTGGGCCAGCTCCTCTGTCAGCTGCTCCGCCCGGGTGACGGAGCAGGTCAGCTGCGGCGTCTCCGGCCCCGGCAGGGCCGGGGGCAGGGGAGAGGGGGTTCCTGTCCGCCGCTGGGTTGGCTGGGTCAGAGCCATCTCCAGCTCCTCCAGCACTTGGCGGCGCATAGCGTTCACGGCGCTGGCCGGCAGCATCAGACCGTCCGCCAGCTCCACTTGGGTCTCCTTGGGCTCAAACACCGTGCCGCCGGTTTTTTCCAGCCGGATGCGCAGGTCCTCCGCCGTCAGGGCCCGGTTCCGGGCCGCCTCCGGTACGGGACCTTCTGCCCGGACAGTGTGTCCTTTGGCGGAGGCCGTCAGCTGAGCGGGCACACCGGCCCGCAGGGTGCAGGACATGGTCACCGGTATCCGGCGGCGATCCTCCTTTTCATAGGCGGCCTTGGCCCGGGCAAACAGCTCCTTGGGCTCCGGCGCATTCTCCGGCCGGGTGCCGAACATCTCCGGGCCCGTGCGGCCCCGGTAATAGCCGTCGGTGAAGCCGCTGCGGGAAAAGGCAGCCTCCAGCTGCCGGGATTCCTCCTGGGTGGGGGCGCGTTTTTCGTCCAGCAGACGGCGATAGATGCCGGTGATCACCGCCACATATTCCGGCCGCTT
>ERZ780208.1671-NODE-1671-length-17264-cov-2.252949_pt1 | contig 17264 bp, 8 predicted proteins | sample MGYA00511167_ERZ780208 | MGnify/ENA primary metagenome ERZ780208 (study PRJEB29588, sample SAMEA2159202) | human gut metagenome | biome: human gut; feature: human-associated habitat; material: faeces | place: Denmark | collected 2008/2010 ... | reverse complement strand
GGCTGAGATTAAAATTCCGCTTGGCTCAGACTGAAAATCCACCCCATTCACAAAGGCGCTCATACGACAATAAAACAAGACATTTTCAAGTCTTAGGGCTTTTATTTACCTTTTTGTTCGCTTCACGGTACTGCGTAGGTGTCATGCCGAACTCTTCCTTAAAATAACGGTTGAAGTATTTGATGGTGTTAAACCCGACTTTATCCGCAATCTCCACCACATTGTACTGGCTGCCCACCAACAATTGGGCGGCACGTTTCAAACGGATGGACCGGATAAATTGGAGGGGTTTCATATTCAGAATGACAGTCAACTTCCGGTTCAGATGCGTCTTGCTCAAACCGAGGTCACTACTCAAATCTTCCAATGAATATTCCGAATCATCCATATTTTTTTCTACGAAAGCTACTGCTTTCTTTACGAATTCCTCATCCAAGGAAGTCGTAGTAATCTCACTCGGGGTTATTTCGATGTTCTTCTTAAACGTTTCCTTCCTTGTTTCTCGTTGTTCGATAAGTTTTTGCACGCGAACCTGCAACATCTCAAAATTAAAAGGTTTTGAGATATACGAATCGGCACCGGCTTTGTAACTCTCTATGCGTGCGTCATCCGACATTTTGGCCGTCAACAAAATGAAAGGAATATGCGATATATGTATGTCGTTCTTCATCCGTTGACAAAAAGCTATGCCATCCCGCTTGGGCATCATCAGGTCTGAAATGACGAGGTCGGGCCATTCCTCACGCACCATTTCCTCTCCTTCGGCACCGTCCCCCGCCTCTACCACATCGAAATCCGAGCTGAACTCATGGACCAAATAAGCCCTGAAATCCGCATTATCTTCTACTATCAACAGCTTTTTCCTCTCTCCGGATGGTTCACTGCCATCTTCTGCTGCCGATGGAACGGAAACACCAACTGTTTCCTTGTCCTCTCCATGCGCTATAGTTACTTTTTCGTCATGCTGTAAGTCTGTCGGCAAAAAAAACGTAAACACGCTGCCCTCTCCGGGCCGACTGTCCACAGTGATTTCTCCCCCATGCAAATCCACATACCCCTTGACCAAGTGTAAACCTATTCCGCTGCCCGACTGGCTCTTATGGCTACTCTCCACCTGATAGAAACGGGTAAATATACGCTCTTTGTCCTTCTCTTCCATGCCGCATCCTGTATCCCGGACTGACACTGCTACGTACTCACGACCGTTGCGAACCGAATTTTCCACCCGTACGGCAATTCGACCACCTGAGGGGGTAAATTTCACTGCGTTGGACAACAAATTGTTCACCACCTTATATACTTTATCATGGTCATAATTCATATACAGATGCCCAATCTTACTTTCAAAAGCCAACGTAACACCTTTTTCCTTCACCAATTCGCAGAACGCCTCAACCGCATCCCGAACAAACACGACAATATCCCCCATACTGACCGACAATCTTTCGCCTTGCATCTCCAATTTCCTGAAATCCAACAACTGGTTCACTAATTGGAGTAACTTTTCCGCATTACGGTAAATCACGACCAGCCTCTGTTTCAAATCCACGTCGCTCTGCTGTTTGATAAGCGATCCGAGCGGAGTCAGAATCAACGTGAGAGGCGTACGGAACTCATGGCTTATATTGGTGAAAAAACGCAATTTCATTTCTTCCAGATGTTCCTGTTGCCTCCTCGCATTTGCCCTACGTTCCTCCATCATCTTTTCCTTTTCCCGATGTACATACATCCTGGAAATCCAGTAAACCATCCCGACTACCATGAGAACATATACCGCCATGGCATAATACGTAGCCCAAAAAGGAGGATGCACAACAATAGAAAGTCGGGCCGGCTCCTTGCTCCAAACTTTGTCCCCATTGGCCGCATACACCTCAAATTCATACTCACCGGGACGTAAACCTGTATACACCGCACGCCCCTGAGCAGTAGCATGAGACTCCACCCATCCCTCTTCATAATTTTTCAACCTATATTTATAATAGGTATGGTCTGGATTGGCGTAATTCAAACCTGAAAATTCTATGGAAATGAAATTCTCATCATAGCGCAGTTCAATCTTGTCCGTACGGTTCATGGGCGCCGACAAAATAACATGCCCCTCATACTCTTTCCCCACCCTAACGGGCGTGTTAAAAATACTAAGTCCCGTTAGAATAGGCTGGCTGGCAGCTTCTTCATATACCATGTGCCCGGGATTGAAATAATTAAACCCGTGCGCACCTCCGAAATAAAGCGTCCCGTTTTTTGCTTTCAGTGCCGCATGGTCATAAAACATTCCGCTTTGCAATCCATCCGCCACACCAAATGCCACCAAGGAAAAACAATAACCGCCTTTTTCTTCCTCACGAGGAATAATCTTACATATACCATTCAAAGTTGAAGCCCACACAACTCCGTCGCGGTCCTCCAAAATGGAGGAAACGGCATTGTTCGGCAATCCTTCAGCCGTTGTAAGTAAATAAAGACGTCCCGACTTTTTATCCCAAATACGGATACCATCCTCTGTAGCAAACCACTGCAAGCCACGCACATCAGTCAGCAAACCAAAATATTTGATGCCGGGCTTATAATATTTATCTTTACATATATCAGGAATCTGCACTTCATCTTTTCCGGCATCATAATAAAATAACCCGTTATCTCCCATTGCAGCAAAACAATCTTTTCCTATAGGACAAAGCGAATGAATCAGCTTAAAGTTCTTCAGCTCGGGATGTCGCTCATGCAACATAAATTCTATTGTTCCATCGTTTGGATTCAGCAAGCCGACCCCACCGTTCACACTGGTCCAATAATTCCCACGGGAATCTTCATACAATGCCCGCGACACATTCTGCGCCACCTCCTGCTCGGAATCGCCTCGGTTTCTTAAAAAATGCTTACACCCCCGCAAATTTGGTAAAAACCTTTTAAAAAAGTTCCCACCCATATATTTCCATGACGGTCACGGGAAAGCGACAAAACCAATTCGTTAATCTCATCTTTGAAAATCTGCTCCACCTTATGGGTTTCCGGATGAAAACGGAACAATCCCTTTCCGCTTCCCACCAAAATAGTCCCATCCTTATCCTCTAAAAAACATCGCACGGATTCGTTGGTAATATAAGAACTTCCCGGAGAAGTCTGTGCCAATTGGAATTTCTGCATGCTGGGATGATAGTAGCAAAGCCCCTGAAACAACGTACCAACCCAAAGCCCACCGCGCGAATCCGACATCACGGTATAAATATCATTATGGAGCATCCCTCCGTTTGTCAAAGGCAAATCCGGCATCTCGGACACCGCAAACGTTCTCCCGTCCACATGCCGCAAGCCGCTCCGGGAAGTCCCCGCCCAAATATCCCCGTTACGATCCATATCCATACAAGTAAAGAAGTTAGATATACCAAAGATACTGGTCACATCTCTCCATTCCCGAAGTGTCCGGTTATAAAAACAAATACCATTGTTGTACATCAACCATAGATTACCCACCGAATCAGGATGCAGATAAAGCCGGTCAGTATATTCATTAATAATACCCTCAAAACGGGAATCCTGAAAAAGAAAATCGGAAGAAGTATAATCCCAACACCGAATCAAGCCGCTACTATACACAATCCAGCAGAAATTCTTATATTGAGCTAGTTCCAAAGGAACGCCGTATCTCTGCGTAAATTCACTGTCCCCGCGGTCTATCACTTGTTTTTTATGTTTGCCGACATCGTAAAAAGAAAAAGTATTATCCTCTGTCAGGAACCAATAATTCTTGGCATCATCGATAAAAAGGTTTTTCAACCTTTTATCAATCCCCATAGTCTCCAACTCCCCTTGAATATCATAATTGAAAGCATTTGTCTTTAAATCTAAAAGCAACAAATAACGTAGTTCCTTCATCCACACTCGGTCTTTTCCGTCATAATACTCTTTCGGCGGACGGGAGTATGTCCACACATATTTCCGGTCTTTGTCATAAGGAAAATACTCAAAAGATGCGCCATCGTAAATGTTCAATATAGAGGCAGTCCTTATTCCGACACGCCCATCCGGAACCATACTCAGTCCACGAATCTGATTATCGGACAATCCGTCTGGCACATCAATCAAACGAAATTTATACTGTTCTACAGACTTGCACGGAAATGCAAGACAAACAAAAGAAATTAATGCCCAAAACATTTTCGCCATGTTCTTCATAATCTTTCCACGTTCTTTATGCGACGTTATTTTTCGTTAGTATTAATACATGCAAATATACTTCAAAAGAAAGGCTTAGTATATCAAAAAAAAAGAAAAAAAGAATCCCCATTAGAAAAAATGAGGATTCAAGACTTCTAAAAACATTCCTACCTTTAATCTATCGAGATGTGATCTAAAACCACGTAATTCCCCCTTTTACCTTCACGGAAACTTCCGATCATCCCTACATAAATTTCCATAGGCATATCCATTCGGGTAGAATGCACATAAAACCAATTCACTCCATCAGTCGACTCATAAGCATAAAACACTCTTCCCACACGAACCAATTTAAACCAGGCAGGTACCCAAGTATATGTGTTCCCAATAGCAAAATGTCTTTTCTTCTCGCCTTTTACAGACCATCCCATTCGCGCAAACCGTCGACCAAAGTGGCCAAGCGTCATCGTCACAGCATTTCCTCCACCGGCCAACGTTTCCTTCGCCATCAACCCACATTCACTCACATTGCCCTTTATCGCGTTGACACGGCAAGAAAAAGAAAAATCACCTTTGATTTTCCGATATATAAACGGAGTATTTTCCACCCCGTTTCCCATAAAGCCCTCACGACACTCCAAACGAAAAGTCCCTTCCTGCACATCGGCATAGGCAACCTTTCCGCCCACAACATCCCCGATTTCACCGTAAGCCCATTCTTGCGGCCATTCCCCCTCCGAAATGGCAGTAGCACTCACGCACTCCGAAAAACGGCTCGTTTCGGTCTTATTCACCGCCGCCACCCGATACTCATACGTTTTACCTTCTTCTATATGGGTATCGATAAACCAATTGGTCACCTTTTCTTTGTATACAGCTATATCTTTGAATTCACTCCGTCCTGCCTCCGAACGTTGAACGATATAACCATTAGCAAAATATCCGGCTGACGGTTCCCAATCCACTCTGATCTGCCCGATAGAAATTTCGGTTCTCAGTCCGACAGGTACTTCCGGAGTAGGCAAAAGAGGATAATTGGAAGGACGCAATGAAAAGGTCAATGACCCATAGCCGAAATGATCCTTACTACCATGTTCCGGACGCAACAGCTCGGCCATCCGTTTAGAATAAGGAGCTGGTATACCTTTCAACACTTCGTAATGGTTGTATATCATCTCCCAGACCGGACGGTCTTCCAATCGCCCAAGCCCGTTTATGGAAGGCCAACGGTTATTCAAACCTTGGCTATTATTATAATAAGTAAAAGGAACACCACGCATCTGATTATGACGGGCCACGTATTCTGCTCCCGCTAATAAACGGTTATGGTCGTAAGCAAACAGATCATCCCCCTGATTCCAAGCTATCTGACAAAATGTACCCAAAAAACCTACCCCTAACATTGCATGTTCCTGGTCGCGGCCGCTTTCCTGCCATTGACCGAGTACTGTACCATCTTCCATTCGGTGCAGGTAAGGCACCGCGTTTCCTATACTTCCATTACCCAAACCATGCTTGAAATATTCAATCCCTTCACGATAAATATCCGGACGGTCACATAACACACCGATAGCGACCAAGGCCACCATATTACATGCATCCCAGTTTGTCCAACAATAATCCACATTACCACCTCCATGAGTTTGAAGAAACTCATGGCTCACGGGGTACAAATACTCCACCATCATGTCCTTGAAGCGTTCAAAATCGTCCTTTTTCCACAAAGGACAAACCCTCAACACCTCGGCAGCCATGGCAAACTCGCTGATGGGTATGCCTAATAAACCCTGGTCTTGCCTTGCTTTCGGAATCTGGTTCACAGTTTCCGACCAGGCATTACAAATATTAACGGCACAACGTGCGTATGCCTCATCACCGGATACATACCAACGGATAGCATTCAAATAGGCGGCATGGGCATCTGCCGAAGCCTTTTGACGGCTGTTGCCCATATTCATCATAGGCCGAGGCTCAAACGTAGATTGTGCCCATGGGTCTTTTTGCAATTCAACCCAACTTTCTGCCCAAGGATGCTGTCCTTGAGCTACCATCATTTTCATCCGTTCTAAGTCGGCAAGGGTATGCAACCCACCCGGATGGACAAATTTGCGTCCTACCGCCCCTTCGTTAAACAAAAGGGTTCCAAAACCGGGTTGGTCCCGATCGTACCCTTCCGGCCTGAGTTGCTCCAACACCTGCTTCGTGAACGGCATGGGCAACCCCATCCGGTTCACATAATGATTGTAAGCGATTTCGAACACATACATATATCTTCCACGGGCCTTATCCGACACTTCATTCCAATCGCAATACTTTCCTGTAATGTCCGTCCACTTCACAAAAGGAACATCATAACCCAAATTATAACGCGCCACATACTCGTAACCTTTCAACAAACGGTTGTTTTTAGCGGAATATAAATCATCTCCTTGTTGCCAAGCCAATTCACAAACAGTAGCCATAGCCCCGATTCCCAACATACAATGGCTTTGGTCACGACCACTTTCTTGTATCTGTCCGGTCTCCCCGTCGATATAATGAGCCAATGTCCCGTTGTCACGTCCGTCAAGGTAGAAAGCACGTGCCTTTTCATACATATTCCGGTCATCCAAATGGATAGCGGCAGCCATATAAGTCTTGGTCACGATAGTCCCCCAATTTCCGTTCGTATAAGGATTACGCTCATAGAAAGTATCCAGCACGGGAAGGAATGTCTTCCTAAACATGCGCAAAGCATCCTTATAATCATCCTCCGGCATCTTACGCCAGGTATGTTTCAACAGTTCCAAGGCATATACGATTTTAAAGCCTTCCAACCCAGCCAACAGCGGTGCGTCATTCGTGTCGGGAATACGTTTTAGCACACGGGCATAGGCAGCCAACACTTCGGCCGACTTACGGGCATGAGCCTCATTCCCCGTAATACCCCACATCAGAGCATTCAAATAAACCGCACTGAAATCCCGTTCCATCTTCGATTTCGTATAAGCAAACTTCCCGTCACGCGAAATAGTGTCGAACGGTCCTTCCATCTTATAATCAGCTTGTGCACAAGGATGTTTCTCCAATAAAAGATAAGAAGCATAAGCATCCTCATTTTTTTCCTTCACCAACGCCCGAATTTGCTTCATTCGCTCTTTCGTATGCAATACGCCCGGATGGATAAAACTACGGGATAGTACCGGACACACCACCAACAGACATCCCAACCAGACACACAACCGTTTCACCGCAGAAGTTCTACATTTCATGGCATTTTATTTTGTGTTAAATTTATCACTAAATGCAAAGATAGGCATTTTATATATATCCTTTACACTATTCAGGCATCCCGATATAGAACATCCTACTCTTTCGTTTCCACAAACTGCACGTTTTCTACATGCGGCCCCACATAAATCCGGCACATGTCTCCGGTGTTATACCATCCGGGCTTACCGGACATGTCATCCGTTATCAACCGCCCGTTGACACGGAGGTTCTCGAAACGGATGTCTTTTATCTTCCGTTCCTCGTTATATCCCTCAATCACCGAGACCTCCGCACGGTCTCCGGTATAGGAAATATCCTTGAATAGCACATTCTCTATGCCGCGTCCCGGTGCCGTACAATACTTCTTATTATAGAAGATACGCAGGTTGACCAACTGCCCCTGCCGGAAATCCTCCACACGGATATTTTCGAAGCGGACGTTACGAATCAAGTTGTTATCTCCTGCATTGATAGCCATACATCCCTGATAATTCAACTGTTTTTCTTTATGGTCCAGGATGTCTATATTGACATAGTTCAAGTCTTCCAGTATCTCCGGTTCTTTCGAGTTACCGTGAATGCCGATAAATATCGGATGAGCCACATCCGCCCACAAGGTAGAATTCTGCATCGTGATGTTCCTGCAACCGCCTTCGAATCCCAGACGTGTGCCGTACACCGTCGTACAATCGTCCGAATTACGGCAGAACACGCCATCGAACAACACATTATTGCTGGCAAAGACATTCATCCCGTCTCCCCATCCATAATAGCTGATGCTCTTTACGTTGCGGATCGTCACACCATCCGAGCCCCCCGTAGCGCACTGGGTCGTGACAACGCCTTCGACCAGTACGTTACGGGAGTTGGCTATACGGATGCCTCCTTTTACCTTATAATCAATAATACCTCTTCCTCTCAAATTCACATCGTGTACGCCTTCCATAATGACACGCCCGGCCAATACAGCTCCGCCGGCCAGATAGACGGTCTTTCCCGAAGGAACTTTCAGCTCCCCGTTCTCCGGCGTATGCAAGCCCGGGCCATAATATAATACATCCGGGTCGTTTTTATCCGGTACATCCGTCTCCAACGGATTGGCAAACAAATGCAAGTTGTGGAAAATGTCCCCGTTCACTTCCACCGAAACATTGCAGGGACGCGTCAATTCGAAACAAACGGCATTCCCCTCCACCCTGCACGGTATGTCGTAAGAAAGCGGACGGACACGAGCCGTGTTCACCTTACCTTTATTATATACGGCTTTCACGTCAACCTTTCCGGAAAAGTCGAAAATGGCCATCGAAGCGTCCTCCACGCAGTGTTTGGTATCCCTCACCTCATCCACCTTCACCAAGTAGGACGACAAGGTTTTCCATTCTCCCCCGTCTTGACGTACCTGTACCGTAAAAACATCATTCAAATCCACACCCTCAGGAGCCGGATAAGTCACCAAAGAAGACGAGGCCATACAAACCGCGCGTCCCGTCCCAACCAATAGCATAAGCAAAAGCCAGTGTTTTATTTTCATCTCGATTTCATTATTGAATTCCGAATGCAAAAATAATGCAACCGAACAGAATAGAATGGGACAAATTGAAACAAAAATAGGGCTTAAAATCCCCAAATGGAGATTTAAGCCCTTAGATTGTCATAAAAAACGTCCCTTACGACATTTTATCAATGAAACCATCCCACGAAACCTCCCCCGGCACGCAAGTGGACTTTCAATGTTTCTTTTTTAGACACTTTCCTATCTTCACGCGCAACGGAAGCCAAAATCTTATCATCATCATGCAGCAAGACTGCATCCATACTCTTTTTCAAGAAATCCAAAGGTATCTCAATTTCCCGTTCCTTATCTCCATTCATCACTCCTACCCACCAATCATTCCCTTTACGGCGGGCATAAGCCACGACTTCGCCCATCTCTGTACAGGATAACACTCGGGTCTCGTCCCAAACCGTCGGCACTGCTTTAAGCAAATCCAAGAAAGGACTTTCCAAATAATAAGAATAATGATCGGAAAAATGAGTAATGGGCGAAAGAAAAACAATAGACTGGGCAAACTCATGTGTCCAAGTATAACCTCCAGTCTCTATTTCACGCGGGTTCAACGTCACGGGAGTCACATCCGCAGCTCCGGCCATCAAACGTGTGAACGGCAAAGCCACATAGTGAGATTGAGGCAATACACGCCCGTATCGTAAAATATGCCACTCGTTTCCTCGAACGGCTTCCCGCGTAACATCATTCGGATAAGTACGGGAAAGCCCTGTAGGTTTTACGCTTCCATGAAAATTCAACAACAGTCCCAATTCCGCACAATCCTGCATGGCTCCCATATACCATTGCATGATTTCTGCCGTGGCCGCCGGAATGAAGTCAATTTTAATGCCTGAAGCTCCCACTGCTTTTATTTTCTCCAAATAAGCCCTGCGCGGACCCGCCGTACGCATTTCATTAGAGTTGACCCAAACAATGGATTTTACTCCCACACTACGCCCGTATGCTATGACTTCCTCCAACAGTTCCCATTGGTCTTTCCCGTCTTTACGCCAATTTCGCCAACCGTCATCTATCAGATAATATTCCCATGTAAGTTTGGCGGCGGCATCGAACCATTCCTTTTGTTCCTCATATCTCGGTGCTCCCACACTCCACCATTGCCACAGACATCTTCCGGGTTGCACCCATGAGAAATCACGCCCTTCTTCCGGAGAAGGGCACAAGTTCGTCAACATATCCGAGTTGACCAAAGCTGTCAAATCCCCTGCTATTATCACACACCTCCAAGGAGAAACATCCTTTCCCTTATACCTTCCGGCCAGAATCTTTTCCGACTCATCGGGCAAGCGCCGGATATCCCATCCTTTTTCCGAAGCGGGAAAACCAACCCGGAACGTGTTCCCCGAACGGGTAAAGGCCATGTCTGGAAAAGATTCGCAATCAGCCTCGGTAAGTGTCACGTAACAGTTGCCCAAATCGACTGTAAGCGGACCTCCCACATATCCTTTATCCGGCATGGCCTCCAACGCCGTGACATGCACATATCCTTCATAACCTGGCTCATATTCAGCCCACGCCACCTTCTTTACCCTCTGTGGCAGGGTCCAAGCTGTCCTTTCATTTCCTATATGTTTCGCGCCTTCTGGCAAAATGTAACGTATGGCAACTCCGTCATTATACACCCGCACCACCAAGCCGAAACGCACCCCGGAAGCCTGCATCGGCAATACCGCCTCTACCCCTCTCCCCGATGCTTCGGCATGATTCCCGAATATAGGATATTTTTCTTGTATTTTTTCTATTTCCGGCTCAGCCACCAACGACGCACCTTTTCCCAAGTCATGCCCGTCTACGGTTATTCCCAACGGAGATTTCTGCAAAACATCCACCTTCCCCCGCTTGACGGAATAAAGGAGCCGGCCTCCGTCCTCTTCCACACAAACTTCTATGTTTTTATCGGGACTGCCCAACCGTAACATGTCCCCACGGCTTCCGGCCGCATGCACCGACATCGAAAACAACGACCACAGAAGCCCGGCACTTATAAACAAGTGATTTTTCATATCTGTCTTCTCTTAAAACAAAAACACAAGTCTACGCCTATTACTTCACTACAGCTACAAATCCGCCACGCGGAAGACATTCCACTTGCACAGCTTTTCCGTCTTCCGGTAAAGACACACTCTCTTCCGTCACGAAACTCTTGCCGTCGCTCCCGTCTTTGAACCATGTCACCTTACGGCCTTTCTCCAGACCCAAGGTTTCCAACGGCACGCCAACCACACGGGGTTCATCCGTTCCGTTAATCCCCGCTATGTACCAGACATCCCCCTTACGGCGTGCCATGACGACTTCCGTCCCGGGATAACCGGCCAAAAGCTTCGTATCATCCCAAGCCGTCGGCAACACCGACAAGAATTGTCTGACCTGCTCCGGCAAACCGTAATATACCGACGGCCTGTCGGGCATGTGCTGCAAAGCCGATTCGAAAACCACGGGCAATGCCAACTCATGGGCATGCGTCGTGATATGCGGATGCTGGGAATCGGAGAACGTTCCGGGAGTATAATCCATCGGCCCCACTACATTCCGCGTGAAAGGCAAGGTCGCGTTATGGGCAGCGGCCCGATGGGTCAGCACACCATTGTTGTTGTACCACTCCGCTCCGTAAACAGCTTCCACCGACATCAAATGAGGATAAGTCCGCTGCCATCCCCTCGGAATAGTCGCTCCATGTAAATTCACCATCAATTTATATTTAGCCGCATCTTCCAACAAGTCGATGTAATAATCCATGGAAGAGATGCTGTCTCCGGCAAAAAAGTCCACTTTTATACCGGAAATGCCCAACTTGTTCAACCATTCGAATTCTTTCGCACGGTCTTCCGGCTTATTCAGACGATACAAAGGAGTGGGGCCTAACCAGTTTGTACTTGAGTTGTACCACAACAAAGGTTTCACGCCACGCTCGTGTGCATACTTCACGGCATCTTCCAAGTTTCCGCCGTTGCCCATCTGATCCCATTCCCAATCTATCAGACTGTAAGGCCACTTCATTTCGGCCGCCAAATCAAAATATTCTTTCAGAAGCTGATAATCTCTCGTTCCGTGATTGTACGCCCAATATATCCACGAAGCCGAACCGGGTTTTATCCACGATGTATCCTCCACCGTCGAAGGGTCGGAGACATCGGTCACCAACGTAGATTCCACGACGTCCGGCAACGTCCCTATGATAAGCACCCTCCAAGGCGACTCCCAAGTCTCTCCCATGGGCTGCTGCTTGTCGAACAGACGCACACGGTAATGATCGGCACTGTCGGCATTACACAAGAAAGAGCCTCCATGTCCCCGCCGGATATTCGCCTCCGTCATCAACATAAATACGGAATCCCGTAATTCCACAAGTCCGGGATAGCCCCAAAGATTCGCATCCGGCTGCCCTTCCAACCTGCCATTAGTGGACAAAGGATAAAAACCTTCATATCCCAACGTATACTGCTGCATCCAACGTTTCACCCCCTGGGGAACATCGTATGCCGTATGTTCATCCACGACAAACTCTTCCGGCGCAACAGACTTCACCCCGTATTTAAAGGCCACGCCGTCATCATACGCCCTGATGGTCACGTCCAATATGTTGCCGTCCTCATTCTCAAAAGAATAAACCCTTTCAGTACCGTGGTTCACGCAATGACTGCGTTTTCCGGTAAGCATCCGGTAATCATCCGTTATCGGTTTCGCCTCCGACACGCTTTTAAATTTCAAGTTGCTGGCATATTTCTGCCGGTTCGTTTCCATTCCCAGACGGACCAATGGCAACGCACGCTCCCCGTTATAATACACCGCGAAAGACACATCGCCATACTCATCCTTGTCAAGTTCTGTCATGCCCACAACCAAATGCCTGTCCGGAGAAACCACTTCCTGTTCTTCTACTCCACTACAGGAAGGAAGCCCCACGGCCAGTCCTAAGCACCACACCCATTTCAAAACTCCAGTCTTCATTCTTTTTCTTTTTTAATTATTTCACATTAAAATACATACTATATTCAGATCACAGTCGCGCAGCCCCTCAATAATTCCGTATCGTAGCATATACCCCATAGGATTCCTTGTCCACATCAAACAAGGGGCGAAGCCGAAACTCGCGTTCTCCGTTCTTCAGGACAAAACGTCCGGACTCACTATCCGCAAACGACAATCCTGCAAGTATCTCATCTTTGTTGCCTTTCAATATCACCTCGTCACGGGTCTCGAAAGCCAACAGCATCGGGCCATAAAACACAGCCAACATATTTTCCTTATCCGGCATGGACTGCAAACGGAATGCGTAACGAAACTCTATCCGTACCCTGTCACCATCTGCCCAACGCCTTGAAAGCTTCAGGAAGGAAGACGGACGTACCGGCATTTCCTGCTTCTCACCGTTCACATATACCACTGCACCATCCGTCCAGGCGGGTATGAACAAATTCAACACGAAATCCACCGGACGGCGCACCGACACGGTGAAATCCACTATCGGTTCCACCGGAAATCCCCCGGCTTGTTCCAAACCGACCTTTTTATCAGCCCAATGCACTTTGGAAGGCACGTATAAATTCACATACACGGCCGAGTCGTCATGATAATAAATGCCGTTGTTCAATTTGGCAAACGCTTCGGCACAAGACCCGCTGCAACACTTGAAGTCGTTGTCCGCCATGTACGCCTTATGACGAGGTGACCCCAACGGCAAATGGTAAACATAAGCTCCCGTGGAACGGCTCTGCACGGGAAGCACCGCATTATAGAACATGTTCATGTAAACATCCGCATAACATGGATTACCCGTCCACGAAAAAAGACTGGCATTCAACCGCTGCGTGTTATGAGTCACGCAACTCTCCGCAATGCCTTTGGTCAAAGTATTGCACAGATGGCAAGGTTCGCCCCAATGCTCTGCCGTCAACGAAGTCTCGGTCGTGACGTTCGGGCGCGGACCGCTGCTTGTGCCGTTGACATACGCATGGGAATGCATGAGCATATTCCAAAAGTTCGCAACGGACTTCCTGTAACATTCCTCCCCCGTGGACTCATACCGCCGGGCAAAACCGTTCACCAAAACAATGTGCGTATTGGCATGCAATCCGGAAAGAATGTCCTCGTTCCGCACCAAGGGTTCCAAAAACCATGAGGGGTCAAATAAGGAAGCCAGTTCCAAATACCGGGGTTTTCCGGATACACAGTAAAGTTGGTACAACACTTCGTTCATGCCCCCCATCTCATTCTGGGGATTGGCATCTGCCGTGTACATCATGCGTGCGACAGTCGCCGGATCCAGTTTCGACATGCGCCTGTCCACATAACCGGCCAAGCCCTCCACCATGGCGTATGCCTTTTCATTCCCGGTGCGGAGATACACGTCCAACAGTCCCTGCATGATTTTGTGAAGCGTATAATACGGTGCCCACACACCTGTAAAACGCGTCTCCAACACCTCTATGTCCGTTTCGGGAAAAGCGCTTAAATAACCGTTGCCGTGTGCTTGCTGGCAGGCATACATGCCCTCGACGACCTTCTCCAAGTTCCGTGCCAACCCGGCGTCTTCATATCTCTCCACCAAGGCTGATACAGCCGAAAGATAATGTCCCACGAAATGTCCCCGCAAGCCTACGCCCAGCCTTCCAAGGGCTTTGCCACGGAAGGCAAGCCTGCGTTCACCCTAAAATTATGCAATAACCTGTCCGGTTCCAACGACTTAAGGAAAGCGGTATTCAGGTCTTCCCGCTGCTTAACCCACGAAGAAGCCAATTCCACGTCATGGCTTGGAAACGGCAACAACATCTCCGTCGCAGAAGGGCTGACGGCCATCTTGCCGCCTGCTTCCATCCGAACGGCTACCCAAAGGAAAAGTATAAACCAATAATGTGCCTTCATACACCCGTATCATTTATTCCTACTGCAAAGATACGCCCTTTCCACCCATCATAATAGGACAAAACCACCAAAAAGATAGGATAAAAAACTTTTTTATCACGATTCTCTTTCCATGCCATGCAAAAACAACTTGGCGTGACATTTCCATCCCTACGTACGCATTGGCTTTCGCAAAGGCGAGAGAGCCCCCGGAAAACTACCTTTCACCCAACACGAACAAACGAATATAGACATTCTTTTTGAACAGCAGCACCAAACGGTAACAAACCACCAGTTCGACCAAGGCCAGACATGGCGGCAGGACAAACGTCCAAATCATGGGTACATAAAATCCCAGACTGTTGAACAGGTATTCCAACAAAAAAGTCTGCAACCAATAAATGCCCAAAGTAGACCGTCCTATGCCATTCAATGCCGTTGCGATTCCTTTACCCTCAATAAGGCGGTAAACGTAGGGAGACAACAGGAAAAACGACATGCTGCCTGCAATGCCTATCGCCAGACGATAGAGCACCACAGAAAGGTTCTGCACGTCCCACGTGAACGTCCCCCAGTCCAACACCTGAGTGGGAACCATATACACCGTAAGCCTCCCGGACCAAAATGGCAGCATAACACCAAAAGCCACAAGGGAAATCCCTAAAAACCATTTGCGGTGGCGGTCCAAAAGGGATTGATTCAGCTTACAAGCATATCCCACCCAAAACATGGGAAGCATAAAGTTGAAGTTCGCCACGCCGCCATAGGGCAAAATGCCGGACAACACGACAGTCACGAGGGCTGCCAGCCAAACATTCCGGAACAAGCGGATGGACAAGAAACCCACCAAATAACACAAAAACACACATTTCAAGAACCACACCGTGTTCATAAACCCCATCCAATCGGGAGTGAACAGGGCCGGCCACGGGTTATGCCCCATGACGGACACCGCCGTCCACACTATGACAAAAGCCGTCACCGAGGGCAAGAGCAACTGCACGAACTTCTTTTTCAACAGTTCTCCAAAAGTGAGCTTCAACGAAGAACCGAAGAAATAACCGCACAGCAACATGAACAGCGGCATGTGGTAAGTATAAATAAAACTCCAAATAGGGTTATCCCAATAGTCATTCCCCGTGAGTTGTTCCACAGAATGCCCCAACAAGACACTGCCAATGGCGAAAAACTTCAAGAAATCAAGATAAGGGATGCGGGCTTTCGAAGTTTCCATCAGAATGATATGATTAATGTTTTGAATAATTGCTTTCCGCCATTCCCCCACTTCACAAGCGGCATTCCGTGGCCGCCCCGTCGTAACGGACTTCCACGCCCGCCCCTTCACGGAACACCTCGTCCGCACTGCCTCCCAAGACCACGCGGAACTTGCGGGACTCCTCCATACCGGGAAACGAACCTTCGCGCTGCCCGACGGACAATACACCCCGGCTATCGTCCCATTCCATCCGGACGGTCGAGAAACGCCCCTGTTCGTAACCGTAATTGTCGCCTTCGTCCTCATACAGGGTGAAAACGGCATCCCGTCCGGGATAGACCACGATGGTAAGTTCTTTTCCCGGCAACTCTCCCGTATGCTGCACAACCGGCCCCATCGGAACGATGGAACCCTGGCGTACGAACAAGGGAATCTTGTCGATTGGCGCATCCGCCTTGACATCCCGGCCGCCCCGATACTTCTTCCCGCTCCAGAAATCCACCCAGTCCGCACCCTTCGGCAAATATACGGCCCGAGCCTTTTCCACACCCTGCAAAGCCACGGAACCTTTATCATAGTACATCGGACGGGTCACGGGACACACCAGAAAAGCCGGACCGAACATGAATTCGTCCTTGATGTCGTGTACACGGGCGTCGTCCGCAAAATCGAAAGCCAACAACCGGCTCATGGTATAGCTTTCTTGCGTGACCTTCCCGGCCAAAGAATATATATAAGGTATCAGGCGGTAACGTAAACGAATCATGCGCAGGATGCTGTCATAAAAAGGCTCGCCCGGCCGGCCGAACCGCCAAATCTCACGCGGAGTGTCCGTGCCATGGCTGCGGAACAGAGGCAAAAATGCCCCGTATTGCAGCATCCGCACGTAATATTCCCGGTAACCCATATCGTCCACGCCGGCATCGAAGTCTCCCGCACGAAACCACTCGCGCCCTTTCCGCGTGAAAAACGAACCGATATCCACCGTCCAATAAGGACAGCCCGTAGCCATGAAATTCAACCCCTGCGGAATTTGCTGGGCGAACGACTTCCACGAAGCATGCGTATCACCGTTCCACGTGATGGTGGAATAACGCTGTTGTCCCGCATAACTGGAACGCGTCAGGTTCACCACTCGCTTGCGGTCGGTCGTGGCACGCTGGTTTTCGTACAGCCCCTTGGAATGATACAACGAGAAAAGGCTGCTCCGCTCAGCCCCCAACA
>ERZ780208.1658-NODE-1658-length-17325-cov-3.622814_pt1 | contig 17325 bp, 9 predicted proteins | sample MGYA00511167_ERZ780208 | MGnify/ENA primary metagenome ERZ780208 (study PRJEB29588, sample SAMEA2159202) | human gut metagenome | biome: human gut; feature: human-associated habitat; material: faeces | place: Denmark | collected 2008/2010 ... | reverse complement strand
ACTGCGACCACATCGAAGTAACCATCAACGAAGACAACTCCATCACCGTGCAAGACAACGGACGAGGCATCCCCGTTGACTTCCACGCGAAAGAAAAGAAATCGGCACTCGAAGTGGTAATGACCGTGCTCCACGCCGGCGGAAAGTTCGATAAAGGTTCCTACAAAGTATCAGGCGGTCTGCACGGCGTCGGCGTATCCTGCGTCAACGCCCTCTCCACGCACATGACCACCCAGGTATTCCGCAACGGAAAAATCTATCAGCAGGAATACGAATGCGGGAAACCCCTCTACCCCGTCAAGGAAGTAGGCACATGCGACCCCGGATTCACCGGAACCAAACAGACCTTCTGGCCCGACGGAAGCATCTTCACCGTCACCACCTATAAATACTCTACCCTGCAGGCACGTCTGCGCGAACTGGCCTACCTCAACGCAGGTATCCGCATCACGCTGACCGACCTCCGCGAGAAAGACGAAGACGGCAACCCCATCCGCGAAGTATTCCACTCGGAAGAAGGCGTGAAAGAGTTCGTCCGCTACCTGAACAGCAACAACGTACCCCTGTTCAACGACGTCATCTACCTGAACACCGAAAAAGCCGGCGTGCCCATCGAGTGCGCCATCATGTATAACACCGGCTACCGCGAGAACCTCCATTCCTACGTCAACAACATCAACACCAAGGAAGGCGGAACGCACGAAGCCGGATTCCGCGCCGCACTGACCCGCGTCCTCAAGAAGTACGCCGAAGACACCTGCGCCAAGCAGCTCGAAAAAGCCAAAGTGGAAATATCGGGCGAAGACTTCCGCGAAGGCCTCATCGCCGTCATCTCCGTCAAAGTGTCCGAACCCCAGTTCGAGGGACAGACCAAGACCAAGCTGGGCAACAGCGAAGTCAGCGGCGCCGTCAACCAGGCCGTAGGCGAAGCCCTCACCAACTACCTGGAAGAGCACCCCAAGGAAGCCAAACTGATTGTAGATAAAGTGATACTGGCTGCCACCGCCCGTGTGGCTGCCCGCAAGGCGCGCGAGTCCGTACAGCGCAAGTCGCCCATGAGCGGCGGCGGCATGCCCGGCAAACTGGCCGACTGCTCCAGCAAGGACCCCGACGAATGCGAACTCTTCCTGGTCGAGGGAGACTCGGCAGGCGGATCGGCCAAGCAGGGCCGCAACCGTACGTTCCAGGCCATCCTGCCCCTGCGCGGTAAAATCCTGAACGTAGAGAAAGCCATGTGGCACAAAGCCTTCGAAAGCGAAGAAGTCAACAACATCATTCAGGCACTGGGCATCCGCTTCGGTGTTGACACGGAAGACAGCAAGAAAGCCAACATCGACAAGCTGCGCTACAAGAAAGTCATCATCATGACCGATGCCGATGTCGATGGTTCGCACATCGACACCCTCATCATGACGCTCTTCTTCCGCTACTTCCCCGAAGTCATCCAGCAAGGCTACCTGTACATCGCCACTCCGCCCCTCTACCTCTGCACCAAAGGCAAGGTGAAGGAATACTGCTGGACCGACCAACAGCGCCAACGCTTCATCGACACCTACGGCGGCGGTTCGGAGAACGCCATCCACACCCAACGCTACAAAGGTTTGGGCGAGATGAATCCCGAACAGCTGTGGGAGACAACCATGAACCCCGAAAACCGTATGCTGAAGCAAGTGCATCTGGAGAATGCCGCCGAAGCCGACTACACCTTCTCCATGCTGATGGGCGAAGACGTTGGTCCGCGCCGCGAGTTCATCGAAAAGAACGCCACATACGCCAACATTGATGCATAAACAATCGTAATATATTAACCAACCTCACATCTTACAACGAAGAAGTCCCGGAACAACAGGAAACTCCTGCCCGTTCCGGGACTTTTCCATTCTTCCCCCACGCCAATGACCGGCACTCCATACCTGCCCGAAAACGCCTCCCAACCCCCGCCACAACACACAGAACTGTAACATCGGGCAGAAAATCACACTAAAAAAGGGATTATTTACGAGAAAAAACACACCGAAAATTGTTTTATAAATAGAAAAGCATATTTTTGTAACAGATTAATGTAAGAATAGACACCCAAGTAACAAATCAACAACCATCGTTCAACCGATGGAATTGCGTTACAAAAGGAATCAAAAGTCAATCGCATCCTCCTATGGGATGCCTGCAACAGAACCTTTCTAATACGCAAGAAAACATTTAAAACCAAAGCCTATGAACATTCAAACTATTGGCGAAAGCGCAGGAATCCTCTGGAACCTCCTAAAAAGTGAAAACCGGAAATGGGACTACCAGGAAATCAAGAAAGCAACCGGTCTGTCCGACCGAATCATCAACGCCGCCATCGGCTGGCTGGCACGCGAAGGAAAACTGACCATCGAAGAAACCAAGGTGGGGAGAAGAAACGTACTGTATCTTGAACTAAATTACTATATCGGATAATTATGGATAAATGCACAATCGGAAACAATGCGGGCATCGTATGGTCACTGCTGAACGATGGCAGACATTGGAAATATGAAGAACTGAAAGAAGCATCGGGACTGACCGACAGAGACCTAAACGCAGCTATCGGCTGGCTGGCTCGCGAAGACAAAATATACTTCGAAACCGACCAGAACAACGAAGAGCACCTGTATCTCTCTGTCAACTTCTACTATTAAAAAGTACAGGACTGCCACAAGCGTCGTCACAGGCAAAAGTCGCACTACTCCCCTCAACCAGGTGGTGAAGACAACCTTTTGCACATCATGTCAAAGCATAAGCTCCCGTCGGAGAAGGATCTCAACCCTCCCCCGACGGGAGCTTAATTGGTTTACGGCAATCAGTCTTTTCCCAAATAATTCCAGACCAATGCACTGAACGCTGCCCCCACAAAAGGCGCGATAATAAAGAGCCACAATTGCGACAAGGCCACACCACCCTCGAACAAAGCCGGTCCGATACTGCGGGCAGGATTGACCGACGTACCTGTAATAGGGATACACACAATGTGAACCAGCACCAGCGTGAGGCCGATAGCCAGACCGGCCAGCTGCCCGGCTCCCTTCTTCGAATCGGTTGAGCCCAATACAACCAGTACAAAGATAAACGTAAACACAGCCTCGGCCACAAACGCCTGTACCGTCTCACCCGCGTCGAAGCTGTTGGCACCCGTTGCCGTGGGTCCGTCGTGCGCTCCGGTCGTGATAAGCGCATAGAGCACTGCCGATCCGATAATGGCTCCGATCACCTGGAAAACCATATACATGGCAGCATCCTTCCCACTCATACGACCCGACAGGAAAACACCCAGCGTAATGGCCGGATTGATATGACAACCCGAAATACCACCAATAGCATAAGCCATAGCCACCACCGAAAGTCCGAAGGCCAAAGCCACTCCAATAGTTCCTACACCGGCACCTACCGTATCGGCCACGCTGCCGGCAAATACTGCACTACCACATCCCATGAGGACGAGTACCATCGTCCCCACCATTTCTGCAATGTACTTTTTCATAATAAAACAAGATTGGTTACTCTCACAATAATAAGCCTTTTTTCCGGGAAAAACAAGTATTGGGGAGAGAAATCGCGGAAGAGAGCCCAACATTTAACAGAGCTCTACCCCTTTCCTCCGACCTCATCATCCCCCCACACACATTATCAGGCACACAATATAAATAGGATGCCGACGTTTCATACATGAAGCCACGGGATAAGGATTTTTAAGAAAACATCCCATACACAGTCTGAATAAACCTCAAAATTATGCTAAATAACATAAATGTACGTTTTTTATATATACATGTAACATTTTTATAGCATGTTGTAACAATAATGAATACATAAGAAACACACTCTACAACCAATTTAAAATCCATTGTTTACCTTTGTTTCAGCTCATGTAAGGCATCCTTTTGCAATTTACATACATGATTAAACCGACTAATACAATACATGAATATAAACGCTATTTTTTAAAACAGTAAAAACGATTTTAACTTTAAATTTTTTAATTATGAAAGCAATTAATGACAGTTAGCCTGACGCCAACAGAATCATTGGCGATTTATGTAAAATTAATATGAATATCTTAAATTAATAGTATGGAAAGCGTAAAGAAACTATTGCAGAAGGTTCCTTACTTAGTTCTGTGCATGTTATGGTTTTGTGGAACGTTGTATGCACAAAATAAAGTAACGTTAAAAGGAACGGTATTTGACATGAGCGGGAATACTGTAATTGGAGCTTCCGTCGTATTGAAAGGGAATACCACAATCGGTACCATTACAGATCTTGACGGAAATTTTCAACTGGCAGTTCCCAATGACAATGTTACTCTCGTGATCTCTTTCATCGGTATGAAGACGAAAGAAGTGAAAGTTAGCTCGCAAAAACCTGTTGTGGTTACATTGGAAGACGACGCACAACAACTGGAAGAAGTCGTAGTTGTCGGATTCGGCCAACAGAAAAAAGAATCTGTCGTAGGAGCCATTGCCCAGACATCGGCCAAAGTACTGGAACGGACAGGTGGTGTAACCAGTTTAGGACAAGCATTGACCGGTAACCTGCCGGGTGTGGTAACCATGACCAGCACAGGTGAGCCTGGTGCCGAAGATCCACAAATTACCATTCGTGGTGTCACATCCTGGAACAGCAGCGACCCTTTGGTATTGGTTGATGGAATTGAACGTCCTATGAGTAGCGTGGACATCAACTCCGTAGCATCTATCTCCGTTTTGAAGGATGCTTCCGCAACAGCCGTATTCGGCGTACGCGGTGCCAACGGCGTAATCTTGATCACTACGAAACGTGGTGCCGAAGGTAAAGCAAGTATTAATATAGGTGCCAGCAGTACATTAAAGACTTATTCGAAGCTGCCCGACATGATGGATGCCTACGATGCCCTGTCCCTACGTAATACAGTCATCGAACGTGAATTAGGTTATGCTCCAGCCCAGTGGGTCAATTATAAGCCTTACGCCGTGTTGGATAAATATCGCCATCCGGCCAACCTTGCCGAAGCAGAACGTTATCCAAATGTGGACTGGGTTGACTACTTGCTGAAAGACATAGCCCTTTCATACAATGCATACGTCAACGTAACAGGTGGTACACAATTCGTGAAATACTTCGCAAGTGTTGACTATTCGCACGAAGGTGATATCTATAAAGAATTTAATAATAACCGTGGATATGATACAGGGTTCAGCTACGACCGTATCAATGTTCGTTCCAACTTGGACTTCAATCTGACTAAAACAACAGTACTGACAGTCAACCTTTCCGGATCACATGCCGTTAAAATGGGGCCGGCAGGTCAATATAACAATCTTGTATGGTCAGCATTTTATGGTGTTGCCCCCGATTCATTCATGCCTATCTACAGTGACGGAACCTTTGGTTATTACCGTCCCAATCCTACCCAGGCAGCAGCCAATGCAGCTGAATCTCTCTCCGTTAACGGTGTAGGCTATACGACCAACGACCGATTGAATACCGACTTCACTTTGAAACAGGACTTGAGTTTCATTACAAAAGGTCTGAGTTTACGAGCCACGTTGGCATTCGATAACGCATTTCAGGAAACAGGCCGCGGTATCGACGATGTGAACGATTGGGAATCTGAAGCTCACAAATGGATCGACCCAGATACCGGTATTGAGTATTCTGATGTAACAATGGATAGCCAAAACCATTTTGATTACAAGAACAACAATGCTTGGAGAACAGGTGCCGGCAGTGTCAACAATGGAGCTACCTACCGTCGTATGAACTATTCGGCACAGATCGATTATAACCGGACTTTCGGTCACCATACAGTAGGAGCTATGGGAAACTTTGGTCGTGAGGAATTTGCTACCGGTAGTCAACAACCTTATTATCGTGAGAACTGGGTTTTCCGTGCCACATACGACTACGCCAAACGCTACATGTTGGAATATAACGGCGCATACAACGGCTCTGAAAAATTTGCGGCCAATAACCGCTTCGTATTCTTCCAATCGGGAGCTGTAGGCTGGATGATCAGCGAAGAGCCTCTGTTTAAGAAGCTGAATGCCAAGTGGCTTGATTTCCTGAAAGTTCGCGCTTCTTATGGTGAAATAGGTGATGACAATGTAGGTGGTCGTTGGCTTTATCAGGACATATGGGCATCCGGCGCAGGAAATGCCGCAACAGGTATTACCGGAGTCAATGGTATCGGTTCTCCTTATTCATGGTATAAACAGTCTCAAGTAGGTAACCCGGACATCCACTGGGAAGTTGCCCGTAAATTTGACGCTGCCGTTGAATTTGCAATTTTGAACGGAACATTGGTTGGTACACTTGATTTTTTTAAAGAAAACCGATCCGATATTCTTATTGATGGTGGAGCTCGTACATCAGTCCCTGATTACTTGGGTACTAAGCCACCAACTTCGAATTTGGGTGAAGTAGATAGTAAAGGTTATGAATTAGAACTTCGCTGGAACAAACAGCTCACTCCTAATTGGCGTTTGTGGGGTAATGCCTCTTATACTCATGCAGAGAATAAAGTCATTTCTGCCGAAGACCCACAGCTAAAAGCCGAATACCAGAAAAAAGCCAATAAATCTATTAACCAAACCTATGCTTATGTTGACAACGGCTACTATAATACTTGGGACCAACTCTATGGTAGTACACCTCACGATACTAATGACGAAGATCGCATGCCTGGAAACTATATCATCTTGGATTACGATGGTGACGGCGTTATTACACAATTAGATAACATTCCTTACGGACACACCGGCATTCCTCAAAACACACTGAACTTCCAAATCGGTGTCGATTATAAAGGTTGGAGCGCCTTTGTTCAGTTCTATGGTGTAAACAATGTAACACGCTATGTCAATCTGGCAAGTTTAGGTGGCGTGAAAAATACAGCTTTCTTCGAAGGTTCCTATTGGACAGCTGATAACTGGAATGGAGATGTGCCCTTGCCACGTTGGGGAACCCAACCCAGTAGCTATACAGAAGGTACCCGCTACTATTTCGATGGTTCTTATTGCCGTTTGAAATATGCAGAAATATCTTACACTTTCTCGGGAGCAGAGCTGAAGAAGAGAACCGGCTTGAGCAACCTGAAGCTGTTTGTTAATGGTAACAACCTATTCTTGTGGTCAAAAATGCCTGACGACCGTGAATCAAACACCGGTGGAGGTAGTGCATATCCTACACAACGTCGTTTTAATATTGGCTTTAAGTTAACATTATAATTGGAGACAGAACATGAAATTGAAATATTTATTGGGAAGTACTTTACTCTTATTGTTGGGTATGACTTCCTGTACGGATTATTTGGAACGGGAGCCGGAAGCCGAAATTTCTGCAACCGATGCCTATAAGAACTTTACTAACTTTCAGGGCTTTGTAGAGGAACTCTATGTATTACCGCCCGATGTCATGAAGCACTATTGGGTAAGTTCATTTAACTGGGGCGATGATGAAGTAATTACCATTGGTAACGGTGAATATCTCTTTGGCCACGCTGTAGATAAAGGCGACTATCGTTCATACATCGGAGCTGGTCACTGCTATTTACGCCGAAACTGGACCAGTGGCGCCGACCGCTTTAGTAAAGACATTTGGGGAAGCTCCTGGTATGGCATTCGCAAAGCGAATATGGGCCTTCAGGCTTTGGAACAAGGATTAATGACCGATGCTTCACAAGCCGAACGGGATATCATCAAAGGACAATTGTTGTTCTATCGTGCCTGGTTCTATTTCCAGTTAACTACATATTGGGGAGGACTACCTTATATATATGAACCATTAGATCCGAGTGCGACTCTTACATTACCTCGTGAAACTTATCTTGAAAACGCAGAAAAGATGGCTGCCGACTTCCAAGCAGCTGCCGACCTGCTGCCAATCAATTGGGATGATACAGAAATCGGACGTCGCACTTTAGGTAATAATGCCCTTCGCCCAAATAAAATCTGGGCTTTGTCCTACTTAGGTAAAACTTATCTGTACGCAGCCAGCCCATTGATGAATCAGGGACCGGAAGGCCAACCCTACCAGTACAATACAGCCATGGCACAAAAAGGAGCTGAAGTATTAGGTAAACTTCTGAATATGATTGAATCGGGACAAACTCAATATTCATTGGTTGATTTTTCAGAATATACTGATCTGTTCTATACAAATCAGAAAAACTGGTTGATGCCAGGTGGTACAGAAGCTATCATGCGCAGCCCGACTTATGGAGCCGATTCCTATTGGCGTCAGGCCAACTCTTATCAGATTGCTCCGTTAGCCGAAGGAGACGGTATTGTACTGATGCCTGCTGCTAATTATGTAAACTACTTTGGTATGGCTAATGGCCGTCCGCTGGATGATCCTCAGTCGGGCTTCGACAAAACACATCCTTGGAGAGACCGTGACCCGCGTTTCTACAAAAACTTTGTCTATGACGGCGTACAAGTTGTAAAAGGAACTATCACCACTCCTGACGATGAGGATTATCGTTTTGCACACTTATTTGAAGGAGGCAACTATTATGACGATGCACGTACCAAGAGCCGTACAGGCTACTTGCTGTACAAGTTCATCGGAATCGACTTCAACCGCTACGATAATAATTACGACTATGCTCACGCAACCCATCTTCATCTCAGTTGGCTTCGTTTAGCCGAAGTCTATCTGATGTATGCCGAATGCTTAGCCGCAATGGGCACACCAACAGCCACGGCTGGCGGCTTCTCCAAAAATGCCATTGAGGCAGTAAATACCATCCGTGCCCGTGCCGGAGTAGGAGACGTCGCTCCCGAATATCAAAGCGGCCAAAAATTCATGGACGAAGTTTATCGTGAACGCGCCGTTGAATTGTCATTCGAGGCACATCGCTTCAATGACCTTCGCCGTTGGCTGCTGTTGACCCGTGCACCATACAATGTAAAGACACGCCAAGTATTCGACCGTGCTCCTGGATATGAAAATGATAATTACGACATAGATCCCAAAGATGGAGAAGTTCGTAACTGGAGGGAAGAAGTGCTTATTACCCGGAATCTTTCGTCTAAGCACTATTGGTTGCCGTTCGACATTGACGATGTTACTATGTATCCGGAATTTTATCAAAACCCCGGATGGTAAGATTTGATAATCCTTAAAAGTAAATAGCAATGAAAAATATATATAAAGGACTTGTATTAGTAAGTACGATGCTTGCGTTCTGTTCTACGGTTGCGATTGCTCAAGAGAGTAATGACATCCTTCTTACGGAACAAGATTCGTCGGACTATAAGGTACAGCTTCCATTCCGAACAGTTCAGCAGGAAGACCTTTTAGGCGGTGTTTCTGTAATTGATATGAACGAACTCAATAAGAAGGCATACACTACCTACAGCCTCGATATGTTGAATAATTTGGTGGGTGGCGCATCCAATGGAATCTGGGGTATCAGCGACTATCTGGTGATAGTAGATGGTATGGTTCGTGATGCTAACAATGTATTACCTCACGAAATTGCACAAATTACCGTTCTTAAAGGTGCAGCAGCTGTAGTACTTTATGGTAGCCGTGCCTCCAAAGGAGTTGTTCAGATTACAACCAAACGTGGCGAAGTCGGCGATTTGCGTATCAAAGTCACGGCAAATACCGGATTTTATGTTCCAAAATCCATACCGACCTATCTTGGTTCAGCCGAATACATGAGTTATTATAATCAGGCTCGTATTAACGATGGCAATGAACCCAGTTTCTCAGCTGAAACAATTTACAATTATGCATCCGGAAAGAATCCTTATCGCTATCCCAACATAAACATGTACGATGATGAGTATCTGCGAAAGGCTTATAACCGTTCGGAAGCTATTGCTGAAGTAACTGCAGGTAACGAACGTGTCAAATTCTACTCTACAGTTGGTTATTATCGTGAATCAAGTTTGCTGAAAATTGGCAACCATAAAGACGACTACATCAGCCGTTTCTTCGTTCGTGGTAATATTGATATGAAGTTGCATGATCTCATTACAGCCCGAACCGATGCCAACGTTACATACTACGATTCTTATACCGCTAAAGGAGACTGGTGGTCGAATGCAGCAACATTACGCCCAAATCGGGTAGCACCACTTATTCCACTGAGTTATATAGAAGATACCGATCCGAATACGCTCGCTACTGTAATGAACAGTAATTACATTATGGGTGGGCAGTACTTCTTTGGAGCAACCCAGGAGCATCAGACCAATCCTATTGCCGATGCTTATGCTGCGGGTGATAGTAAGTTTGTGAGCCGTCAGTTCCAGTTTAATACACATTTCGATGTGAATTTACGTCCGATTCTGGATGGTTTGTTCTTCCGTGCGCAATATGGTATTGACTACGCTTCTACTTATAATCAAGGCTATAACAATAACTATGCTACTTTTGCTCCCGTTTGGAACAACTATTCAGGCAAAGATCTGATTACCTCTGTTACCCAATATGGTAAAGACCAGAAGTCCGGTAACGAAGACATCAGCAATTCTGCTTATCGTTATACGTATAACATGTCGTTCCAATTCGATTACCAAAAAACGTTTGCACAAAAACACAATGTTTTTGGTATGATTGTGGCTAATGCCTGGCAGACTCAACAGAATGGAGTATATCACCACAAGACTAATGTCAATCTTGGTGCACAACTCTCCTATAATTTAGATCATAAATACTATATAGACTTCAGTGCAGCTGTACCTTATTCAGCTAAGTTACCCGAAGGTAATCGCGCTGGATTCTCACCGACGGTTACTTTAGGATGGCGTCCGACGAAAGAAGCTTTCTGGAGTGATAACAGTCTTTTCGATGATTTAATGTTAACCGCATCTGCCGGCATCATCATGCAGGATATCGATGTCACTGACGGTTCCGGAAACGATTACTACCTTTACAAGATGATTCTCCAGTCTGGAGGTTGGTACTCTTGGGGCGACCTTGGAGGTTTGGCAGCAACTGAGTTTCAGCGTGGTGATAATATGGATATGACCTTCGTTAAACGCAAAGAATTTACTGTAGGCTTGCGTGGTTCTATGCTGAACCGTGGATTGAGCTTCGACTTCAACTTCTTTGCAAATAAGATGGATGGTATGTTAACCCGTGCATCTTCACTCTATCCTATTTACTTTACGCAAACAGGCTATCCGACTTCCTCTATCATACCGTTTATTAATTATAATATTGATAAACGTATCGGTTTCGATTTTGCATTAACAGGACGTAAGAAAATCGGTCAGGTAGAAGCACAACTGGGTGTAACGGGTATGTACTTCAACGCTACAGCCGTACAGCGTGATGAAAACTATGCCTATGACTATCAGACTCGCATGGGACGTCCCTTAAATGCTATCTGGGGATTAAAAAGTAACGGACTTTTCCAAAGCCAGGAGGAAATTGACAATGCCCCCAACCAAACCTTTGCAACAGTGAAACCAGGTGATATCAGATACCTCGATCAGAATGGTGACAATGCAATTGATGCAAATGATGAGGTTTACTTAGGACGCGGAGACGATGCCTTTACAATGGGAATCAACCTTACGCTGAAATGGAAAAACTTCACTCTCTTTGCAATGGGTAATGGCAGTTTCGGTGGATTAGGACTTAAGAGTAACAGTTATTACTGGGTTCGTGGTGAAGATAAGTACTCCGATATCGTTCTTGAAGCTTGGACACCGGATAATCCGAACGCTACTTATCCTCGCCTTACAGCTACAAACGGAGACAATAACTTCCGTAACTCAGACTATTGGATTTACAAGCGCGACCGTTTCGAATTACGTCAAGTGCAATTGACATATGCTGTACCGCAACCGGTATTGAAAGGCAGCTTCATTAAAGGGCTGGATATCTTTGCCAGCGGCTACAACCTTCTAACTATTTCCAAAGAGCGTAAAGTGTTAGAAATGAATGTTGGAAGCGCACCCCAAACCCGTTTCTTCAACATTGGTTTCAAAGGAACTTTTTAATACTTAATCAGTAAAACTGAATATTATGAAGATTATCAAAAAAATAGTGACTTTCGCAATAACAGCTTCCATGTTGGGCGCTTTCACAGCATGTCAGGATATGTTTGAACCTGCTGTAGAAAACTTTAAGGACGAGGAAGACCTTCTGAATATGCCGGCATGGGCTACAGGCCTTTTGGGACATGCTTATATCAGTAACCCGTTAGGTTCCTGGCGATTTGATGATGTAGCAACTGACGATGCTGTATCCAACGATTTGAATAATTCATATCGCAAGATGGCTGCAGGTTCGTGGCGTGCCGATAACAACCCGCAAGACCGTTGGCAGTATTTACGTGCCTCTTGGCAATATCTCAACAAGTTCATTGAAATTGTAGATCAAGTGGATTGGGCCGCAGATAAAGTAGTAGCAGAGCTGTTCCGTATGCGCTTCAAAGGCGATGCTTATGGCATGCGTGCTTTATATATGTACCACCTGCTAATGAATCATGCCGGTAAAGTCGGCTCCGAATACCTCGGTATTCCAATTCTGACTGAATCCGAAGATTTGGATTCTGAATTCAACTTACCCCGTAACACTTTCAAAGAATGCATCGATCAACTATATGCAGATGTCGATATGGCAATTCAATTATTACCAGATGATTACGGTGACATTTCAAGTGATAGTGAAATTCCTGAAAAATACCGTTCAACAGGATGTACAGCAGCTCAATATAGCCGTGTGTTTGGTGAAATTGGCCGCAACCGTATGAGCGCCCGCATCGCAAGAGCAGTCCGTGCACAAGCTGCCCTTTTGGCTGCAAGTCCGGCTTATCAGGGTGCCGGTGCAGCAACATGGGAAGACGCAGCCAAGTATATGGCTGAAGTTCTGAACGGATTAGGCAGCAATCCCATTGCAGAAATGGATCCAAATGGTGGAAACTGGTATGCAGATGGTGGTGCTATTGAAAGAATGCAAGCCGGATACAATCCCAAAGAAATCTTGTGGAGAGCCAATAAAGAATCATCTACGTCTTTAGAGTCCGACAATTATCCCCCGACTCTGTTCGGTAATGGACGTGTCAATCCGACCCAGAATCTGGTAGATGCTTTTCCGATGATTAATGGCCTGCCCATTGATGATCCAAACAGTGGATACGACCCAACTAAGCCTTATGTAAACCGTGATCCAAGACTTTCTATGTACATTCTATATAATGGAGGTCAGGCTGGTCCGCAAAATACAGAGATTACAACTGTCGGCGGTAGTGACAATAACTCTATGGGACACGAACAGGGAAAATCGACTGAAACCGGTTATTACATGAAGAAGTTGCTTTGTCAGAGCGTAAACCTGGATCCTATTGCTACTACTGCGGCCTATCATTTCAAACCGTTTATCCGTTATACTGAGATCTTCTTGGGTTATGCAGAAGCCGCCAACGAAGCTTGGGGGCCAAAAAGTGGAGGCAGTAACAGCTATTCGGCTTATGATGTAATCAAAGCATTGCGTGAACGTGCCGGAATTTGTGTTGGACAAAGTGATCCGTATTTGGATCAATGTGCAAGCAATCAGGAAAGCATGCGTGAACTGATTCACAACGAACGTCGTCTGGAACTTTGTTTCGAAGGCTTCCGCTTTTGGGATCTTCGCCGCTGGAAAGCCGATCTTAATGAACCGGTTAATGGTGTAAGCCTGAACAATGGCGAATATAGCTCAACCCCACTTGCTACCCACGACCGTTCTTACGCAGATTATATGATATATGGCCCCATTCCTTACAGTGAAGTATTAAAATTCAGTGAACTGAAACAGAATGACGGTTGGCAAGGGGCTAACTAATTGAACTTTTAAACAGTAAAAGATATGAAAAAGTACAAATACTTAATGATAGTAGCGGCTCTTACATGTTCTATCACAGCATGTGAAAATGGAGACTGGGAGTTCCCCGACTATAAATATTCGACAGTCTATTTTGGTAGCCAAACCCCTATCCGTACTCTATGTATGGGCGAGGATGTGAACCCTACCGAATTGGATAATAAACATCAGTGCGAAATTGTAGCAACAGTTGCCGGTATATACAACAACAATCAAGATGTGAAGATTAGCATTTCTGTCGATGAATCCCTTTGCGATGGATTGACCTTTGATGGTGAAAAGCCGGTACTACCCATGCCTTCAAGCTATTATACTATAGGAAACGAAATCACAATTCCGAAAGGCAGAGTAATCGGCGGTACATTAGTGCAGTTTAACGATGCTTATTTCAATGATCCCCAAACGACAGAAGTCACGTATGTAATACCCGTCAGAATGACAAATATCGTTGCCGGTGCCGATAGTATCCTAAGCGGGACACCAATGGATGGCGTTACTTCACCCCGTTGGTCCCACCGCGGTGATTGGAGCGTACAACCTAAAAACTACGTACTTTATGCTGTGAAATATAAGAATAAATATCACTCAGCCTATTTGCGCCGTGGCAAAGACATATTTAGCGGAGCCAAAACAGGTACAGTAGTACGTCACGAAGCCTATGTAGAAAAAGACGAGGTGCATGAAAACTCCGAATTCGAAACTCGTGGACTCCAGCAGTTACTCTGGAATTACGAAGTCGCCAATCAGAACGGAGAAAATATCAACACCAAGCTATTGCTTACATTCAATGAAGCTGACGGTACCTGCACCCTGACTTCCGAAGCTGAAGGTGTAACTGCTACCGGTAGTGGTAAATTTGTATCGAAAGGAGATAAGAACAGCTGGGGCAACAAAGACCGCGATGTACTTTACTTAGACTACACTCTGGAATATGACGGCATAAAATGCGTTACGCAAGACACACTTGTCGTACGCGACCGTGGTATGAAGGCAGAGTGGTTTACTCCTGTTGAAAACTAAAACTATAGTTTCTTACGTTAAATGACAAGGATATGAAACATTTTATGAGAAATACGGGAACTCTAATTGCAATAGCGACCCTATTGGCATCTTGCATAGATAACGAATTACCCGATTTTAATGTAGAGAAGCCTGAATCTATCGCTCAATTAGAGTATCTCAATGATTACAATAGCCTGAAAACATATGTGGACCGTAACACCAATCCCAACTTCAAGTTGGGTTTGGCATTGGCAGCAACCGATTATAACTCACAGGGACTTATCTATCGATTGGCTAACAGCAACTTTAATGAGGTAACGCCTGGTAATGAGATGAAGTATGCCTCTATTGTTGGTGATGACGGTACCATGAATTTCGCCACTGTCCAAACATTTGTCGAGACTGCCCAAGCTGCTGGTACTACAATTTATGGACATACATTAGCATGGCATTCGCAACAGAACACCAAGTATCTTAATTCATTAATCGCCAATAAACCTATTGTTGGGGAGCCTAATAATGTTTTAAGAATTGTTGGCGGTACACCAACTGAAAATGTATGGGATTGGGAAATCTATTATGAATTGGACAACACACTCGAGATAGGCAAAAAATACACCCTATCTATGCGCATCAAAGGTACCAATCCTGGTAATTTAAGTTTTTGGCCGGGCATGAAAGATGGCTCAAATACCCATTATGGTTTTCCTGAATTATCATCCGGCGAAAACTGGATAAACAATACCATCGAGTTCACTCCCACCATGACAATGGACCGTCTGAGATTCTGTTTCGGAAAATTGGGAGGTACTATATACTTTGACGATGTGGTTCTGACAGAAGAAGGTTCAGACGAAAATATAATTGTAAACTCCTCTTTTGACGGCAAGGATATTTCGCATTGGACAAAGACCAGCTGGATGGCATTGAACTATGACATCTTCACTACCACAGAAGGTGGCCAGTCCGATTATTGGGAAACCCTGATCAGTAATGGAGATGCTGAAGGGACCGATGTATCTTGCTTCTTCTCAACAGAACCTGAAACAGGCGGACCCAAGGGCGTAACAATTGGTGAAAGTGGAACCGGCGCAGACGGCGTAGGACATGCCTTTATCGTCAAATCCGGTAACGACCCTGTCAACACATGGGATACCCAGTTCTTCCTCCGTTCTAATATTATATTAAAAGCAGGCGATGTCTGCAAACTTTCACTGAAATATAAAGCAGACAAACCGGCTGGATCAGAATCGCAAGCCCATGGCGAACCTGGCGCATATATCCATTACGATATGGGAGTCTCGCTGAACTTCACAACCGATTGGCAAACCTTTGAAAAAGAATTCACTATCTCTGACGCACAAGCCGGAGCATCCGGTATGCAGACTATTGCATGGAATCTTGCCGTCTTAAAAGAAGCCAATACCTACTACTTCGACGACATTGAGTACTCTATCAAACGTCAGGCCGAAGGTCTTCCCCAAACTCCCGAAGAAAAGAAGGACACCCTTACTTGGGCTATGGACAACTGGGTTAAGGGAATGATGGAAGCTACCGGTGGATACGTAACAGCATGGGATGCAGTCAATGAAGCCATTTCCGGAGGCGACAACGACGGTGACGGCTATTACGACTTGCAATCAGCACGCTTTGTGTCTGAAGAAGAAGCACAGAACAATTTCTATTGGCAAGATTATTTAGGAAGTGAAGACTACGTACGAATTGTTGTAGCCAAAGCCCGCCAATACTTCCAGGAATATGGTGGCAATCCCTCTGATCTGAAACTTTTCATCAACGATTATAATTTGGAATCGTGGTGGGATGGAAATCAAAAAGCCAAGAGTTTGGTGCATTGGATTCAGACATGGGAATCTGATGGCGTGACAAAGATAGACGGTATAGGTACGCAAATGCACGTCAGCTATATCCTGAACGATGCTGATCAAAAAGCTCAAGAAGAATCCATAGTCAATATGTTCAAGATATTGGCAGCCAGTGGTAAACTGATTAAGATCACCGAATTGGATATGGGTATTGTAGAAAATGCTTTTGGTACCGGCATAAAGACAGAAGATGTAACCTTTGAACAGCTGCAAAAGATGTCTGACTTCTATAAGTTTATCATCAGCAAGTATTTCGAAATCATTCCGGCTGCCCAACGATATGGCATCACTCAATGGTGTGCAACCGACAGTCCAGCCGATTCTGGTTGGAGAGGAGGCGAACCTGTAGGCCTTTGGGATTTGAACTATAGCCGCAAGCCTGCTTATGCCGGATTTGCCGATGGATTATCGGGTGGAAAAGAATAATATATTGGAAAAGTTAGGAGATAAATAAATCCTGCAAACATACTCAGGAGTTATTTATCACAAACAAACAGCCTGCATTGTCTGTGAAAGATGGTGCAGGCTATTTTCATAATATCGCGCCATCCATATCCAAACCATAACAATAAAATGTTTTGTAACCATCCGAAATCCGCCGTGTTTCATACGA